>OLOU01000799.1_pt1 | contig 25509 bp, 19 predicted proteins | sample 1672101 | NCBI WGS metagenome assembly OLOU01 (sample SAMEA3136645, study PRJEB25190) | human gut metagenome | biome: human gut; feature: human-associated habitat; material: faeces | place: Austria | collected 2013
ACTGCCTGCCGGCATGGAGCTGACACCGGTGATGCTGACGGTGGTAGCCGGTGCCTGCACATGCACCATCAGTTCCTGCGAAGTATAGGTACCGTTGACTTCCAGCCCGGCCTTGATGCGGTAATCTCCGGTGGCATTCGGCGTAAAGGTATAACTGGCGCCATTCTGCATCAGGTCATCGTTGACCGACCACTGCACACCGCTGTTATCATAGCTCTTACCGCCCAAGGTGACACTGGCGTTGATGGTCAGGGATTCACCCTGCTTGATGGTGCTTTCGCCCTGATCCAGGTTGATCTGCACACGGGCATCGTTGAACATTGCCGTCACGGAAATATCCTTGGTCGCGCTGTCCACACGGGTAGCGGTGGTCAGGCCATCGCTCCACTTATAGAACGTATAGCCGTCCGCCGCCACAGCGGTAATGGTCACGGTCTGCTTTTCGGCTGCGTCCATTTCGATGGAAGTTACGCCGCTCTGGTCATTGCCCTGCAGGGTGCCCTTGCCTTCTTCCACCAAGTATTGCAATTTGAACTTTGTAGGGGTCGCCGAAGGCGTGGGCTCCGTGGCGGCTGCGCTGCCGCCAGCCTGCTCAGTACGCTGCGGAATATCATCCGTGTTGGGGCGGGTATCCGCAGTATCGTAAGCATGATTGCGCAGGTAGTTCAGCACCACATTAGCGCCGGATGTGCTGAAGCCATTCTGTTTGTTGTTCAAATAGGCTGCTTCGGCATAGCCGCTGTTGCTGTCTTTCAGTGCTTCGGCCAAGTTCAGGTATTTATAGCCTTCATCATTGCACATCTTGGCCAATTCCTGGTTGAACTGGTCGATCATCAGCTGCGTTTTGGCGGCATCAGATGCTTTTTTTGCCACAGGCGGAATGGCACAGACAATGACATCGCAGTACTGGTACGCACCGGTAATTGCGATGACAGCCTGCTTATAGTTACGGGCAAAATTATCATAGGAAAGGCTGCCGTCCAAATCGTTGCTGCCCAGCAGCATGACCACGCGGCGGGGTTTCATTTTGGATACCGCCTGCGGGACGGTATAGGCGCTGGAATCCCCCGCAAAGTAAACGCAGGCATCGTTCAGCAATGAGCTGACGGTCAGGCCGTCCTTGCCTGCAAACTGATCCAGCGTGATGACTTTATCGTCATACAGGGACTTGGCAAACTGATCCCCCACAAACAGCGTGGAGGAGACATAATCGGTGCCTGCATCAGAGGTTTTGGCCAGCACGGACCCCAGCGAAGTATCCAGCGGATAGGCCTGCGGGTCATAGCGGCCGCTGCCGCCCAGCGACAGCTTGCCCGGCAAAACCCAGGATGCAATAAATGTAAGGATGACAGCCAGCACACATACTGCCAGAACAGCACATGCCTTGCGCTGGGTTGGGCTGAAGGATGCCCGGCTGCCGGATGTTTTGCGGCTCATAATGTTCGTTTCTCCCTTTGTTCCTTATGTAGGATGCGCCCGCGGGCCGGGTTGGTTCCGGCGGCGGGCTGTGCCCGGCAGCGCTTTGCACCGCGCGGGGTTCAGCCCAGAATATACTGGGTCAGTTCTTCACAATTTTGCGCCAACAGCACCGGATTCCAGGGTTCCATTTCTTCCCTGCTACCATAGCCGTACAGCACGGCAGCAGCAGGCAGCTGGTTGTTGACTGCGCCCTGCATATCATCCTGGCGGTCCCCCACCATCAGGATGCGTTTGCCCGCCAGGCGTGGGTCCTGCAGCACAAGGCGGATCACATCCGTCTTGTTGTCCACACTTTCGTCCATGCTGGCCCCGCCAATGCGGTCAAAATAGTCAAACAGCCCCTGCTCTTTCAGGATGGGTGTTACAACTTCGACCGGTTTGCAGGTTGCCGTTGCCATGTACAGCCCGGCATCTTTCAGGGTATCCATCATCTGACGCACCCCGGGGAACAGGCTGCACTGGTGGCTGCCAACTTCCTCGTAATGCACGCGGTAATACTGCACGGCCTGCTCCACCTCGGCATCCGTTGCAAAGTGCTGGGCAAAGCTCCAGCGCAGCGGAGGGCCAAGGTAGCGGGAACAATCTATCGCATCCGGGTCAAGGCCCATTTTGCGGAACGCATAGGCAAAGCAGTTAAAAATGCCCGGCCGGGAATGGATCAATGTTCCATCAACATCAAATAAAACGGCGTCGTAACGCTGCATCCAAAATACCTCCTGCGGAAAGGCGGTGCTCCCTTTATACAGTCCTGATAACTTCCCATGGCGCTTGCGGCCGCGTTGTTTATGGCTACTCCCCCGGTGTAAAGCACACTCACTTTACATCCATTTCAAGAGCCTTGGCCGCATACCATGCAGAGAAAACAATGAACTTTCCTGGGTTCTTTATGTTCTCTTTTGGTGTATACGGAACCGAAAACAGACGATCCGATACTCTGCCGTCTGTCAATTCCGTCATAATATACAGTTGTATTATATCATAACTGTCAAGGTTTGAAAATGGCTTCACGGAAATTTGATAATTTGCCCCTTCTTTCCTGCTCCAAAAGACAAAAAAGCCGCTGCAAACCGGTAAAATCCGGCCCACAGCGGCAGTTAAATGGTATAAAACTTATCCAAATCCGATCCTGTACGCAATCTTATCAGGAAAGGATCATGCGGTCATTGGCTTCGCCGCCAGCCTGCTCAAAGCGCTGCAGCAGATCCGATACTTCCAACTTTGTCTTTTCTTCGCCGCGCACATCATAAATCACATGGCCTTCGTTCATCATGATCAGGCGGTTGCCATAGCGGATGGCATCGCGCATATTATGGGTGATCATCAGGGTGGTCAGGTGGTTTTCCTGCACGATCTTGTTGGAAATTTCCAGCACCTTGGCGGCGGTCTTGGGGTCCAGGGCTGCGGTGTGCTCGTCCAGCAGCAGCAGCTTGGGCTTTTTCAGGGTCGCCATCAGCAGGGTGACTGCCTGGCGCTGGCCGCCGGAAAGCAGACCGACCTTGCTGGTCATGCGGTCCTCCAGGCCCAGGCCCAGGGTTTTAAGCAGCTCGTGGTACTCGGCATTTTCCTTTTTGGTAATACCAATGCGCAGGGTGCGACCCGCACCGCGGCGGGCGGCCAGGGCCAGGTTTTCATCAATCTGCATCGTGGCGGCGGTGCCCATCATGGGGTCCTGGAACACACGGCCAATGTAAGCGGCGCGCTTGTGCTCCGGCAGGCGGGTGATATCCTTACCATCAATAATGATCTTGCCCATATCCACCGGCCACACACCGGCAACAGCATTCAGCATGGTGGACTTGCCCGCACCGTTGCCGCCGATTACGGTGACGAAATCGCCGTCCTCCAGTGTCAGGTTCAAATCATTCAGGGCAACCTTCTGGTTGACCGTACCGGGGTTAAAAGTCTTGTAAACGTTTTTGATCTCAAGCATTGCTGCTGCCGCCTTTCTTTACCGCAACGCGGGTGAAGTATTTTGCTTTCCAGTATGGAACCGCAAGGAAGATGGCGACCACGATGGCGCTGAGCATTTTGAGCAGGTCGGTATCGATCTTGAACCAGATGCAGATCTGCATAACAATGTAGTAGATGACGCTGCCGATGCCAACACTGAGCAGCTTGAGCGCAAAGTTGCGAAAAATCTTGCTGAACACGGCTTCACCGATAACAACGGCAGCCAGGCCGATCACGATAGCACCGCGGCCCATCTGGACATCAGCAAAGCCCTGGTACTGGCTGAGCAGCGCACCGGAGAATGCCACCAGACCATTGGAGAGCATCAGGCCCAGCACAATGTTGAAATTAGTGTTGATGCCCTGCGCCCGCGCCATGTTGGCGTTGCAGCCGGTAGCGCGGATGGAGCAGCCAAGCTCGGTGCCGAAGAACCAGTACAAAATAGCGATAACAACCACCATAAGAACGGCCACGATCAGGATGGTATTGCGGTAAAACGGAACGCCTTTGATATAACGCAGGGATACCAGCAGGTCATATTTGTCCACGTTGATAGCCTGATTGGCTTTTCCCATGATTTTCAGGTTGACCGAATATAGGGACAACTGGGTCAAGATACCGGCAAGGATGGCCGGAATGCCCATAAACGTGTGGAACAGGCCGGTCACCAGGCCAGCCAGCAGGCCAGCACCAAACGCCAGCAGCAGGGACAGCCAGACGTTCATGCCGGAAATCATACACATGATGCAGACCGCACCGCCAAGGCCCAAGGTGCCGTCTACCGTCAGGTCGGCAACATCCAGGATGCGGAAGGTAAGGTAAACGCCAATCGCCATAATGGCCCAAATCAGGCCCTGCGCCAATGCGCCCGGCATGGCATTGAACAATGTTGCAATGTTCAAGAGATCGTCAACTCCTCAAAAAAGATATAGTCTTTTTAATTATATCAAAAAATCGCGGGAAAGAAAAGCCTTTTCCGCGATTTTTGTATTAAAGTTACCTGCATCAAATCGAAGCAGGTCGTTCTGGCTGTTTAGCCCTCGTATGCCACATAATCATCTGGGATGGTGATGCCCAGAGCTTCGGCAATGGTCGGGTTGTATTCCTTAGTGAACTCCGGAGCGTACTCAATGGGCATCTCCTCAACCTTGCTTTCGCCGGTCAGGATCTTGGCGGCCATCTTACCGGTAGCAACGCCCAGGTCATAGTAGCTGATGGACAGGGTAGCAACGCCACAGCCGCTCATGATGCCTTCCTCGCCTGCAACAACAGGCACACCGGCGGGCTGGCAGATGTTATTGACGATCTCAGTGTTGTTGGCAACGGTGTTATCGGTGGGAACATAGATCACATCGCTGGCATCGGCAGCGCTCTGGCAGACGGTGGCCAGATCGTTGGAGTCAGAGAATGCGTAATACTCGCAGGTGTAGCCCAGTTCTTCCAAGCTGGCCTTTACGGTATCAACCTGATACTGGCTGTTTGCTTCGGCGCTGCAATACAGCAGACCAACGGTCTTTGCATCGGGGAACAGTTCCTTGATGATTCCTGCCTGCTCATCCAGAGGAGCCAGGTCGCTGGTGCCGGAAATATTGGTGCCGACAAGGCCATCGAAGTCATCAATACCCAGTGCCACGCCGTACTCGGTAACAGAGGTGCCCAGAACCGGGATGGTGTTGGTGCCGGCCTGTGCAGCCTGCAGGGCGGGGGTTGCGTTGGCCAGGATCAGGTCAACATTATCAGAAACAAAGCCATTGATGATGGTGCTGCAGGTGTTGGAATCGCCCTGGGCGTTCTTTTCCTCAAAGGTAACGGCATCGCCGAGCTGCTCGGTCAGGGCATCCTTAAACCCCTGGGTTGCAGCGTCCAAAGCAACGTGCTGCACCAGCTGGCAGATGCCGACCTTGTAGGTCTGGCCGTCAGCAGCGGCGGTATCGGAAGCGGCGGTGGATTCTGCGGCAGAAGAAGCGGTGCTGTCCGCGGCCGATGCAGCAGAGCTTGCTGCAGTGCTGCCACAGGCAGCAAGGGAAACAGCCAGGCAGCTGGCTGTCAAAATAGAAAGTGCTTTTTTCATGGTATCTTCCTCCCAAATCTATGCATCGCTCACTGGCATCCACTATGCTGCATAGCCTTGGGTGGGTGTCCTCTCCGAAAAGCGATTTAGTGATTTAAAGTATAGCATCAATCGTATTCCCCTGCAAGATACAATCCGCCAAATCACGGTGCTTTAGAGCACTAAATTTCCACATTTTGCACAATTTTAACAAAAAAGCACGCCCTGCGTTCTGCCTTTGGGGCATTCGCACAGGGTGTGCAGTATCAATAAGACTTATAAAATGATATTTTTCTCTGTTTCAGCAATCGGGTGCTGGATTGCTTTTGTGTTCCTTGCCGTTTTGGCCTCATTTATGCAAAGATTGCCGCTTCGGTCTGGTTCAGGATGCGGATAAACGCCTCTCGCGTATCCGCCATACGCAGTTTTTCCGTCAGGCGGTGGTCGCTGAGCAGGTTGACAAGGCGAGCCAAAATCAACAGGTGGTCGCTCTGGCGGTCCGGCGGAACCGCAACCATAAAGATCATATCCACCAGCTTGCCGTCCGCTGCGCCCCAGTCCAGCCCGCGGGTAAGGGTCAGCGCGGCCAGCCCAAGCGAGGCAACGCCCGCATTGCAGGCATGCGGGATGGCAAGCCCTTCCCCAATGGCGGTGGTGCCGCCCGCGCGTTCACGCTCACACACGGCTTTATAGTAGGCGGTACCGTTGGTGATCACGCCGTTGCTCTCCTGAAGTTCCACCAAGGTTTCCAGCGCCGTCTGCACACTGGGCATCTCGGCATGCAGCATCACACTGTCACGGTTCAGTAAACGGCTGACTCTCAGCTGTGTCTGCTCACTTTCCCTGTGTTTCATACGCCCTCCACCTTGCTGATCAGCTTGTAAAGGAACTCGCCCACCGCGCCGCCGGTGCAGTCGCAGTTGGTCACTTCGTTGGCCGCTGCTTTTACTTCGGACGGCGCATTGGCCACAGCCACGGAATAGCCCGCTTTTTTCATGATTTCGAGATCATTATAATAGTCACCGATCACGATGGTTTTTTTGATGTTCTCGTTCAGGATATGGCAAAGCTCTTCCATTCCGGCTGCTTTGCTGATGCCGGAAGGCATAATTTCCAAGTAGATCTGGTTGGTAGGCAAAAAGTAATTATCCCGGCCAAAGTACCGCGTTTTGGCGTACTGTCCCGCTTTGCGGATCGTTTCCGGATCCCCGGCAAACACCACCTTCAGCCAGCCATCCGGCACATTTTCCAGCGGGCAGGCCACGCTTTCCATGTGTTCATCCACCTGGTGGGCGTGGGTATAGCTGCTGGCGTGAACAACATACATCTCCCCCGCACCGGCCATGACCTCTACACCAATCTTCGGGAATTTTTGCAGCATATCGGCAATGGCGGCAGCGGCCTGTTCCTGATTCAGGCAGGAGCGACGCAGCACACGGTTGGTCTGGAAATCATACAGCAGCGAACCATTGCAGGAGATTGCTGGCAGCGAAAGCTCGATATCGCCCAGCGCCGCGCGGATCGACTCCGGCGGACGGCCGGATGCGACGGTAAAGCGCCCACCCATGGCGGTAAACAACCGGATGACGCTGCGATTGCAGGCGGGAATGCCCTCCTTTGCAGTCAGCAGGGTGTTATCCATATCACAAAAAACCAGATAATCACTCAAACGCTCCATGGCGGCTTTCCTTTCTCAGACGGCTTAAGTAGTCCTGAAACCAGTCAGGCAGTGAGCTGTCAAACTGCATCCATTCCCCGGTGGCGGGGTGCACAAAGCCAAGCTCCTTGGCGTGCAGGCACTGACCGTTCAGGCTGCGGATACAATTTTTTGGCCCATACACGGCATCCCCAGCCAGCGGGTGGCCAATGGACGCCATATGCACCCGAATTTGATGGGTGCGGCCTGTTTTAAGCTTGCATGCAATGTAAGTAAAGTTGCCGAACCGTTCCAGCACCTGCCAGCCGGTGTAGGCATATTTGGAGTTCTGCTGGGTCACGGCCATCTTTTTGCGATCCTTAGGGTCGCGGCCGATGGGGGCTTCCACAAAGCCGGTATCCTCTTTCAGGTTGCCATACACCACAGCGTGGTACACCCGATGGATAGAATGCACGCTCATCTGTTCGGTCAGTGCCTGGTGGGCGGCGTCCGTTTTTGCAACGACCAAAAGGCCGCTGGTATCCTTATCAATGCGATGCACAATGCCGGGGCGGATGGCCCCGCCGATGCCGGACAGCCGCCCCGCACAGTGCCACAGCAGTGCATTGACCATGGTGCCGTCCGGGTTGCCGGGCGCAGGGTGCACCACCATGCCTTTGGGCTTGTTGACCACCAGCAGGCTGTCATCCTCATACACAATGTCCAGTGGAATGTTCTGGGGCTGGGCTTCGATGGGCTGCGGGTCTGGCAGGGTGAGCAGAATCGTCTGCCCGGCTTTCAGCTTATCCTTTTTGTTCAAGGGGCTGCCGTTGCAGGTCACACTGCCCGCTTCGATCAGGTTTTGCAGCTGGCTGCGGGAAAGATCCGGGCACTGTTCCGCCAGCCAGCGGTCCAGCCGCAAGCCAACGCTTTCCGGCGCAAGGGTCAGTTCACGCTGTTCCATCTGTGGGCGCACTCCCCTTTTGCTGTTTTGCTTTTTGTTCGCGGCGCATATCCAGCAGCAGGCTGAGGGCCAGCAGGCCCACGCCGACACAGATGCAGACATCCGCAAAATTGAACACCGGGAAATTGATGAACAGGCAGTTCAGGTAATCCACCACCACGCCGGTGCGGATACGGTCGATCAGGTTGCCAACACCGCCGCCCACGACCAAAATCCAAGCAGCACGCTCCAAACGCGGCATTTTGCGCAAAAGCAGCATACCGGCCAGCACAGCCAGCATCACACCGGTAACGATCACCAGCAGCGTGCGCTTACCGCTGAGCATGGAAAACGACATACCATCATTGAGCAGGTAATAAAATTCCAGCACATGCGGGATAAAGGTTTTGCTGCCAACCGGCAGCAGTTCCACGGTGGCCCAAAGTTTGATCAGCTGGTCAACCAGCGTCAGGCCTGCCGCAGCAAGAATGGATAAAATGCCAACCAGCATAAACGCCTCCGTCGTCCGGGCCAATGCAGCGCTGCAACATGCCCTGACAAAAACAGCGGTGCAAAGGCTTGATAAAAGCGCAAAAGCACCGCTGTAAATCATACTATGGCAATACCGCACAGTTCCTGTTTTACAGGCTTAAGCACTGGAACAGCGCTTAACATCATGCGGCATAGCCCTTTATTTGAAATTAACCAAGAACTTTCGCACAGCGCGGGCACAGGCCGTCTTCGCCAACAGCTGTGTCGAACTTCCAGCAGCGCAGGCACTTGTTGCCGGCAGCATGGGCAACGCTCATGCCCAGGCCCTCGGTCAGACCCTTCACGCCGCCTTCGCCCTTGACCAGATCCACATGGGAAACGATCATCAGATCGGCCAGCTCATCCATCGGGATGGCGTTCAGGAAGTCATACATTTCATCGCTGCAGTGCAGGGTAACGGCAGCTTCCAGAGAGGAACCGATGATCTTATCGGCACGGGCCTGCTCCAGAACCTTCTTTACATCGTCACGCACAGCAATGATCTTGGCCCACTTGGCGTCAAAAGCGGCATCCTCATCGCTCTTGGCTTCCGGCATACGCTCCCAGCAGACATACTCCTGCATGCCTTCCAGCTTCGGGATGTAGCTCCAGATTTCCTGGGCAGTGAAGCACAGGATGGGGGCAACCAGCTTGGTGAAGTCAACCAGAATGCGGTACAGCGCAGTCTGGGCGCAGCGGCGTGCGTGCTCGTCCGCGCAGTACAGGCGGTCCTTGATGACGTCCATATAGAAGTTGGACATATCAATGACGCAGAAGTTGTAGATTGCGTGGTAAGCGCGGGAGAAATCGTAATTATCGTAAGCGGCACGCACATTGGCGGTCAGGCTGTTGCAGCTCTTGAGTGCCCAGCGGTCGATTTCGAACAGCTGATCCTCGGCAACCATATCCGTGGCAGGGTTGAAATCGCCAATGTTGCCCAGCATAAAGCGGGCGGTGTTGCGCATCTTGCGGTATGCTTCGGACAGCTGCTTGAAGATATTCTTGCCCGCGCGCACATCAACGGTGTAATCGCTGGAAGCAACCCACAGACGAACGATGTCAGCACCGTAATCGCGGATGATTTCGGACGGCTCCACACCGTTGCCGGCAGATTTGTGCATCTGCTTGCCCTGCTCATCAACGACCCAGCCATGGCACAGAACGCCTTTGTACGGGGCAACGCCCTGGGTGGCAACGCTGGTCAGCAGGCTGGACTGGAACCAGCCGCGGAACTGGTCGGCGCCTTCCATATACAGGTCAGCGGGCCAGTTCAGTTCGGGACGTTCGCGGCAGACTGCGCTCCAGGTAGAGCCAGAGTCGAACCAGACATCCATGATATCGGGATCCTTTTCCCAGTCAGAAGCGCCGCATTCGCAGACCTCAGTCTTGGGCATGATCTCGTTGGCATCGTACTTATACCAGGCATCGGAGCCTTCCTTGCGGAACAGGTCGCTGACAGCCTTGATGGAAGCATCGGTAATGTGGTACTTGCCGCAGTTCTTGCAGTAGAACACCGGGATGGGCACACCCCACACGCGCTGACGGCTGATGCACCAGTCGCTGCGGTCACGCACCATGCCGTGCATACGGTCATGACCCCAGGCCGGCTGCCACTTGACTTCATCAATGGCCTTATAGGCTTCCTCGCGGAACTTATCAATGGAGCAGAACCACTGTTCGGTTGCACGGAAGATGATGGGATGGTGGCAGCGCCAGCAATGCGGGTACTGGTGGGTGATGTGCTGCACGCCCATCAGGTGGCCGGACTGCTTGATGTGCTCCAGAATAACTTTGTTGGCAGCCCAAACCTTAAGGCCTGCAAACTCTTTGCCTGCTTCTTCGGTCAGGTAACCGCCATCGTCCACGGGGACAATAACGGGAACCTGCGGGTAGTGGTTGACGCAGACTTCAAAGTCCTCAACACCGTGGCCAGGTGCGGTATGAACGCAGCCGGTGCCGCCTTCCAGGGTAACGTGGTCACCCAGGATAACCAGGCCCTTGCGGTCCAGGAAGGGGTGCTGATACTGCATCAGCTCAAATTCAGAGCCGAGAACGCGGGGCTCCAGAACCTCGTAATCCTCGATATGGCAGGCTTTCATAGTGGATTCCACCAGACCGGCAGCCATCAGGTGATATTCATCGCCGATTTTGACGAAGGCATACTCCAGGCTGGGGTTCAGGCAGGTTGCCACGTTGGCGGGCAGGGTCCAGGTGGTGGTGGTCCAGATCACGATCCATGCCTTGTCCAGAGGGATACCGTACTTGGCCAGAACACCGTTGGGGTCATCGGTGAGCTTAAAGCGGACATAGATAGAATCGCACTCGTCCTCGGCATACTCGATTTCGGCTTCTGCCAGAGCAGTACGATCCTCCGGGCACCAGTAAACGGCTTTCATGCCCTTGTAGATATAGCCTTTCTTGGCCATCTCGCCAAAGATCTCCACCTGGCGTGCCTCAAATTCGGGGCGCAGGGTCAGGTAGGGGTTGGCGAAATCGCCCTGAACGCCCAGGCGGGCGAACTGGCTGTTCATCACATCAATATGCTCGGTAGCAAACTCTTTGCAGATCTTGCGCAGTTCCAGCTTGGAAATGCCGGCCTTTTTATCGCCCAGAGAGGACAGAGCCTTCAGCTCGATGGGCAGACCGTGGGTATCATAGCCGGGAACATAGGGAGCACAGTAGCCCGACATGTTCTTTTCACGGATGATGATATCCTTGATGATCTTGTTCAGGGCAGTACCCATATGGATATTACCGTTGGCATACGGAGGACCATCATGCAGAACAAAGCGCGGCAGATCCGCGTTATGTTCGATCATTTTTTCGTAGACGTGGTTTTTCTCCCAATCCTCCAGCATTTTGGGTTCCTTTTTCGGCAGCCCGGCACGCATTTCAAAGGGGGTAGCCATCTTATGGATGGTATCATTGTAATTCTGCGGCAAAGTTTCCAACTCTCCTCTATTTCCTTAATATAGCTGATATGGCGGCTTGTCCAAAGCGCAGTATACCAGGTTGCCCCGGCAGTTCTGCACCGTTCAGGCAGGTCTTAAAATGCTTGGGGTACACGCACGCACAAATGCGGCACCTCAAACATCATAATCAATGTCATCAAATGCGTCAAGCTCCGCTTTAGCAGGGCTCTTGGTTTTGCGGGCATTTTTGCCCGTGCTGCGGGCCGAAGCGCCGCGGCTGCGGGAGCCGGATTTCTTGGCGGGCTTTTCCGGCATATCCCCGCCGTAAAGCCCGGCAACGGATGGCATATCATCGTCCGGCAGGATTGGCTTTGTTTTGGGGGCAAAGGCAAATTCTACCGTATCGATCTTTTCCTCGTCCAGCGGCTGGACAGGGGCAGGTGCCGGAGCCGGTTCCGGCTCTTCGGGCTGGGCGGGTTTTTCCGGCTCAGCCTCGTAATATTCCGGTTCCTCATATGCCGGGTAGCTTTCCTCCGGGGCTGCGGGCTGCGGAGCCGGGACATCCTCCGGGATTGGCTGGTTGGGTTCCGGTTCCGGCTGCGGAGCCGGGGCAGGCTGTTCTACCGGCTGGGGTGCAGGCTGCTGCGGGGCTTCCTGCGGTTCCGGCTGCGGCTGCGCGGCCTGCTGTTCTGCACGGTTGGTGTGATACTCCGGAATTTTGGCAATCATTTCGATGTGCTGGCGGTACAGGTCCATCAGGCGCTTTTTGAACGCATCCGCTTCCTGCTTTATTGTCACAAGCTCCTGCTGGGCCAGCTCCACCTCATCGCGGGCGCGCTGTTCACGATCCTCCGCCTTAATGTTGGCGGCACGAATGATCTCGGCAGCTTTCTGCTTGGCTTCCTTGATGACGTTCTCGCCAAGGCGCTGGGCATTGATCATGGTTGTGCTCAGGGTATCTTCGTCGGCACGGTACTGGTCAATGCGCTGGGCCAGTATGACCAGCTTTTTCTGCAGGTCATCATTTTCTGCGGCCAGGCTGTCGATGCTGTCCGCAACCTGTTTGAGGTAATCGTCTACGTCCTCACAACGATAACCGCGCATGGCACGGTCAAAGGTCACGCGGCGCACATCATCCGAAGCAATCATCCAAATTCCTCCTGTTTCGGGTGGCACACACCCGGAATGGTATCCGAAATTTTACCGTTCGGCACGGCTGCCGGGCTGCCCCGGCCCATGGGTTTCACATTCAGGTTTTATGTTCAATACTGATAAAACGTGATAAAGATGCGGTCCTTGCGGCTTTTGCCGCCGATTGCCACCAGACGGTAGCGCCCAACGCCCCGCACGGTGAAGATATCGCCTTCAAACACATCCTCATGGGCGGTGCGCAGCGGAACGTGGTTCACTTCCACCCTGCCGCTTTGGATTGCCTGCGCCGCAATGGAGCGGGAGGTGCGCATCATGGCTGCCAATACGGTATCTGCCCGCAAAGATGGCACCGTTGCATCCTGCGTCTGGCGTTCCGGCCCGCGCAGGACTTCTTCCGGCACGGCATCACAGCGCTCGACATGCACCGGGCTGCGGCCAGCTTCCGTCAGGTTGGAAGCAATAAAATCCGCCTTATCTTCCAGCACAAAGGCATACACACTGCGGGCATCGGCCGGATCCGGCAGGATATCCCCCAAACAGGCACGATCCAGGCCAAGACCCAGGATTGCCCCCAGATAGTCACGGTGGCCCGGCACGGCGCTGCCGCCCTGCTGCGGCGCTGTGAAATGCAGCACCGCAACTGGCTCTTCCGGCCAGGAATCCGGTGGTTCAATGCAGAGCACTTTGCGTTCCGCATCCGGCCAGCCGCCCTGAAAGCGGGCAAAATCGCAGCCCTCACGGTTGAGCGCGGCCTGCGCAAGGGCCTGTTCGCGATCCGAAAGGAATCCCGTTGCCCGCGGGATGCCACGCTGCATGGCGGTACGGCAAAGTTCTTCCACCCGGCGCATCAAAAAGCGTTCATCCTCGTTCTGCGGCGGCACAAAGCCGCGGGTCCTTGTATCAGAAGAAGACGCCATTGTTCTCCAGCTCGTCCAGCAGGTCGCCCATAATATCAACGTTATACGGGGTAATGATGAATGTACTGGTTGCTACACGCTTGATCTGGCCGTTATTGGCGTAAGCCACGCCGGACAAAAAGTCGATCAAACGGCGGGAGACTTCTTTGTTGGTGGATTCAAGGTTCAGCACAACGGTGCGCTTTGCGTTCAGCTGGTCTGCAATGGCAGCAGCATCGTCAAAACGTTCCGGCTTGACCAGTACAACCTGCAGCTGGGTGGTAGCGTTGATGTTGACCACCTTGTTGCTGTGCTGCTTAGCAGTTTCCTGCGTGGGGTAGGCTTCTTCCGGGGCTGGCGAACCGCCCTGACCACCGCCAGGGAAGATATCATCCTCTTCGTTATCATCCACATAGGAATCTGCTTCGGGATCCTGGTTGATTCCGAGGACGTTTCTCAAACCATCTATCATGGACATGGCAGTTACTCCTTACGTTTGCTTAGTTGTATAAATTGCACAAAAAAAGCCCCGATCGGCTTTTGTCACAACTATACAGTATTTATTATCTTCCATTTTTGCTTCGTTGTCAATACAAATATAACAGAATGTGGGGCAAAACGCCCGTTTTCTATTCTTACAGCAGCTTGCCGTCCTGCAGGTTGCTGCCTTCCACGATCACCTCATCGTACAGGCGCAGCTCGTTATCCTCCCCCACTTTGCCGCCTTCCGGTACAAGGATGTAGGTATCGTCCTCATATAAAATGGTAATGCGGCGGAAGCGCTGCAAATCGCCGTATTTGACATACACGCCGCGCTGGCCGTTCACGATATGCAGGGCCCTGCGGTCAATGCGGATGCCCTGGTAGGTGTGCAGGCTGATTTCGGCTTCCTCATAATTCAGGCAGAGCACCTGAGCATTGATGCTGCGGCATTCCAGCGCCACTTTGGCAAGGCCGGTTTCTTCGTCGGTGGTCACATCCACCACGGTGGCAGCCAAAGGCTCTTCCTGTTTGCCCGGAACGCTGATGCTCACGCGGGACAGGCCGTTCAACCGCTCGGCAAGGTCTGCCGAACACACGGCATAAAACCGCCAGGAAAACCCGGTTACAATATGCCCGGCAAGGTCGGCATTGGACGGAGTCTCCCCTGCGTTGATCATCTTTTGCAGATCAGCCGGGCTCATGGCATCCAGCTCCGTGGGATCCCGCACCACCGGGGCGGCGCTTTCGGATGAGACAAAATACCCGTTGGTATCCGCTTCGATCGTCTGCAGGCCGTTCAGCTGGGCAGCAATGCCGTCCCGCTCGGCCTGCAGGCTGGCCAGCACCTCGCCAAAGCCCGCCGCCTGGCCGGTGCTGATCTGCAGTTTATTTTGCGCCAGCAAAAAATCTTCCGCAGCATCCTGAATTGCGCCGTAAGATGCTGTGTCGATCTGGTCCAGCAGGTTATACAGCGCCGTGCGCGTCTGGGTGGTCAGAACCGAAAGATCGCTGCCGGAGGAATTTTCCGACTTTGTCAGCAGCAAAATCGCACGATCCAACCGGTCCAGCCGTTCCCGCATTGCTCCCTGGGAATCATCCGTATACTGTTCCGCCAGAATGGTGCCCGCGCTGACGCGCTCACCATCCTGCACCACATATCCCAGGTTGCCGCTGCCAGGCACATCCACTGCCTGGAACACTGCCACGCCTTTCAGCGTGATGTTATCCGACATGGTGTAGGCAATGGCGGTTTCGGTTTTGTAAGTTCGGTGGAAGATCGTGTAAATCTGGATACAGAGATACCCAAGCACCACAACCAGCAGCGCCGTAAACAGGGCAAAAAGAATTTTTATGAATGCTTTGGGCTGGCTTTCATTCTGTTCATGCATTGGGTATCCCCCCTTTGGTTTTATGGCAACACCGCACAATTCCCGCCCTACGGCTTAAGCACCGCTCCGGCGGCTGCGGCACGGCATCTGCGTTGCCAAAATGCTCGATAATGTCGGGTTGCGGTACCCGCATCGTGCTTCGGGGGCAAAAGCCCCTCGCACTCTGCGACCGCTGCCCCTGCTTCGGTTCGCTGTTTCCGCCACTGGCGGCGCTCACCTTTGCAGCATCCAGTATTATCTGCGCTTTTGGCTTAGCATCTGCCGCACCTCGCTCGCCGTATCGGCACTTAGAATTATGCGGTATTGCCTTATCTTTTATATATAGCGATATTGTTACTGCATTTCAAGCGTTGTTTTCCGCCAGGAACGCTTCGGTCTGTTCTGCCGCCTGCTGTTCCAGGTTTCCGTCTTCCAGGTAAAGCCACACAGCGTCCGTCTGGCGGCGGAACCAGGTCAGCTGACGCTTGGCATAATTGCGGGAAGCCTGCTTGAGGTGCGCAAGGCAGCTTTCCAGGTCTGCTGTTCCCTCAAAATACGGGAAGAACTCTTTGTAGCCGATGGCCTGCGCCGCGGTGCGGTAGGTATTGCGGTGGTCATACACCAGTTTGGCCTCTTCCAGAATGCCGCTTTGCATCATACGGTCACAGCGGGTATCAATCCGCTGGTAAAGAAGGGTGCGGTCGCGGCAGGTCAGGCAGAGACAGAGTGAACGGTAAGGTTTTTCCGCCGGACGGGCGGCCTCGCGCTCAGCGCTCATCTTGCGGCCGGTGGCACGGTACAGTTCCAAAGCACGGATGACCCGAGGGGTGTTGTTGGGATGCACCTTGGCGGCATAGCCCGGGTCCACCGCGGCAAGTTCTGCATAGAGCGCCTGGGAGCCTTCCGCCTGCAAGCGGGCTTGCAGCTCCTGCCGGATGGCGGGATCTACTTTTTCCGGCGTAAAGCCAATGCCGTTGAGCAGGCTGGTAATGTACAGCCCTGTGCCGCCCACAACCAGCGGCAGCTTGCCCTGTGCCGTCAGCTGGGTGATGGTTTTCCCCGCAAGGGTGGTAAAATCCGCCACGCTGAACGCCTGTTCCGGCGCAAGGAAGCCGACAAGATGGTGCGGCACCCCCTGCATTTCTTCCGGGGTCACTTTGGCAGTGCCAACATCCAGCCCCTGATAGATCTGCATGGAATCTGCACTGATGATCTCGCCGCCAAAGCGTTTGGCCAAGGCGACCGAGAGTGCGGTTTTACCAGTTGCCGTCGGTCCGCCAATGGCAACCACGCGGGGCTTGGCGGCATTATACAAGGCGTCCAAACTGTTTTTCCAGCTCCTTCCGGGTCAGCTTCAGCACGCAGGGGCGGCCATGGGGACAAAACGGCGGCACACTGCCGTCCATAATTTTCTGGGCCAGGGCCAGCATTTCATCGGTGGTGGTCCTGTCCCCCGCTTTAATGGCGGCGCGGCAGGCAATGGAATGCAGTACCCACTCGGTTTTCTCCCGCAGGGCATCGCGGCCGCCGTTCAGCAAATGGTTGGCCAGTTCCAGCACCATATCCCCCACATCGTCCACCGGCACATCCGCGGGAACGGCACGCACCACAACGGTAAAGCCGCCGTAATCATCCACTTCCACACCGCTGTTCTGCAAAAGTTCCTGGTGGGCCAGCAGGGCCTGCTTTTCCTCGGCGGAAAGGTTGACCTGCACGGGGACAAGCAGCATCTGAGACGGCACGCTGCCGTAATCCTTGGCGAGCTGCTCAAACAAGATGCGCTCATGTGCGGCGTGCTTATCAATCAGACAAAGCTCATTGTTGCGCTCGGTGATGATGTAGGTTTTGAATACCTCCCCCACCACGCGCAGCGGCAGGCTGGCGGGTGCCGGGGCAAAGGTCGTCTGCTCCGGCGGGATGTCCGCCTGGGCAGTTGGGTCATTGTGGGTGATGGGCAGTGCGCTCAGGCCGGTGGCTGATTTTTCCTCTTCCGGCAGTTCCGGTGATTCAATATTTTCCAGCTGGGCCGGGGCAGGCTGCTGCGCGAGGGCTGTGGTTACAGCGGGTTCTGCCTTGGGCTGCTGTTCCGGCAGGTCGGGCAGAATGTCCAGCAGGTCCTCCTGTGCCGTGTGCGGCGCGGGGGCGGCAAACTGCGGAGTGCTGGGTGCATTAAATGGTGCCCGCACCGAGTTCAGCTCCATCACTCCGCTGGTACCGGGCAGCGTGCGGGCAGGCACCGGGGCCGTGAGCTTATTCAATGCGCGGTACTCTGCCGCGGAAAGGGTGTTGAAATGCTTTTGCGGCTGCGGCGGCTGGGCCGGTGCAACCGCAGGCCGCTGGGGGTTGGACTGTGCCGGAGCACTGCCGGGCAGCGTTGTCTGCTGCGGGGCGGGCTGGGGATTTTCTTTTGCCACATGGCCCAAATCAAAGCGGCACTCTCCGCTGCCGGGGGCAGCCAAGGCCGCGCGCACCGTGCGGTAGACCGCATCGAACACATCGCTTTCCCGCGCAAAACGGATCTCGGTTTTGGCAGGGTGTACGTTGACGTCCACCAGGTCCGCCGGCATATCAACGCGCAGGATGGCGCCGGGGTATTTGCCCTGCATCAGGGTACCCTTGTAAGCGTTTTCCAGCGCAGCCATCATGGTGCGGTTTTTGACATAGCGGCCATTGACGTAAAAATGCTGCGCACTGCGAGACGCCCGGCAGGCGCGCGGCGGGGTGACAAGGCCGGTCACTTTATAAACGCCGCCATCGCCATCCAGCGGCAGCAGGTCGCGGGCAAACTCCCGCCCCAGCACCGCATAGGCAGCGCTGCGCAGCTGGCCGTCACCGGGGGTCATGAACTGCTGCTTGCCGTCCCGCAGAAAGCGGAATGCAATTTCCGGGTGGGACAACGCTTCATGCAGAACGATATCCGCCACAAAAGTTCCCTCACTGACGTCCTTTTTCAGGAACTTCATGCGGGCGGGCGTATTATAGAACAGATCGTTCACCGTTACGGTGGTGCCGCGCGGGCGGGCGCCGGGCTCCATGCCCTGGGGCTCGCCGCCCTCAATGCGATAGCAGCAGGCGTATTCGTCCGCTTCGGTGCGGGTCAGCACCTCTACCCTGGCCACGCTGGCGATGGAAGCAAGCGCTTCGCCGCGGAAGCCAAGGGTGTGGATGTGGCCCAGATCCTCGGCACTGGCAATTTTGCTGGTTGCGTGGCGCACAAAGGCTTTATCGATATACTCTGCCTCAATGCCGCTGCCGTTATCCGCAATTTGCAGCTGTTGAATGCCGCCGCGCACGATGGAGAGCGTGATCTGCGTTGCACCGGCGTCGATGGCGTTTTCCAGCAGTTCCTTTGCAACCGAAGCAGGCCGCTCCACCACCTCGCCTGCGGCGATCAGTTCAGCGGTATGCTTATCCAGTACGCGAATTTCTGCCATGGGGTACCTCTTTCTAGGTCAGGGGGTGTTTTTCTGCTTAAAGTTTAGCATTTGAACAATGTATTTACTTCAGCGCCTGTTTCAGTTCATACAAGAAGTTCAGCGCTTCGATGGGGGTCAGGGTCTCAATATCCAGGCTGTTCAGCTTGTCCACAACCTCGCTGGGAACGGCGGGGTTGTTATAGGCTTCCACTGTTTCAAAATCCAGCTGCATGGCCTTGTTGGCGCCGGGAGCTGTGGCTTCCAGCTGGCGCAGCACGGCGTGGGCACGCTTGATCACGGTCTCCGGCAGACCGGCCAGTTTGGCGACTTCAATGCCATAACTGTCATCCGCCGGGCCCTGCACAATGCGCCGCAGGAAGGTGATATCCTCCCCGCGCTTTTTGACGGCGATGTTATAGTTTTTAATGCCGTCCACATCCTGGTCCATGCTGGTCAGCTCATGGTAATGGGTAGCGAACAAGGTTTTGCAGCCGATGTTATCGCAGATATACTCCACCACGGCGCGGGCAATGCTCATGCCGTCAAAGGTGGATGTGCCGCGGCCGATCTCATCCAGAATGACCAGGCTGCTTTTGGTTGCCCGCTGCAGAATTTCGGCCACTTCGGTCATTTCCACCATGAAGGTGGACTGACCGGCGGCAAGGTCATCCGATGCGCCCACGCGGGTAAAGATAGCATCCACTACGCCGATATGGCAGCTGGATGCCGGAACAAAGCTGCCGATCTGCGCCATCAGGGCAATCAGCGCATTCTGGCGCATGTAGGTAGATTTGCCCGCCATGTTGGGGCCGGTGATGATGAGCATGCGGTTTTCGGTTTCGTCCAGCGTGGTATCGTTTGGCACAAACAGACTGCCTTTCAGCATCTGCTCAATCACCGGGTGGCGGCCCTCGGTAATAGAAAGCACATCGCTGTCATCCACCGTGGGCTTTACATAGTTGTTCTGCACCGCCGCTTCCGCAAAGGAAGCCAGAACATCCAGCTGGGCTACCGCAAAGGCCGTGCGCTGGATGCGCAGCAGCTGGGCGGAGATGGCTTCCAGCAGGTCGGCAAACAGCTGGTGTTCCAATACCAACAGGCGCTCGTTTGCGCCAAGGATCTTGTTTTCCAGCTCTTTCAGTTCCGGGGTAATGTAGCGCTCCCCTGTTGTCAGGGTCTGCTTGCGGATAAAGGTATCCGGTACGCTGGCCGCATAGCTGCGGCTGACCTCAATATAGTAGCCGAACACTTTATTGAAACCTATTTTCAGCTTGGGGATACCGGTCTCCTCTTTCAGCTTGGCTTCCAACTGGGAAAGGAAGCCCTTGCCGCCGTGCATGATATCCCGCAGCTCGTCCACTTCGGCGTTGAACCCTGCGCGGATAGCACCGCCGTCCTTAAGGTTTGCCGGGGGATCTTCCACCAGGGCACGGTTGATGAGGTTCAGCAAATCTTCCAGCGGGTCCACAGCGCCCGAAAGCTCCTGCAGCAGTGGGGTGGTACACTGCCGGGCCAGCTGGCGTACCTGCGGCAGATAAGCACAGGTATCCCCCAGGGCTTTGACCTCCTTGGGGGTGGCGGAGCCATACAGAATGCGGGTGGTCAGGCGCTCAATGTCATATACATGGGAGAGCGCTTCTTTTAAGTCTGCACGGGTCACGTTGGCATTGTACAGTGCTTCCACAGCATCCAGACGCTGGTTGATGACACTGCTGTCCACCAGCGGCTGCTCGATCCAGGCGCGCAGCTGGCGTTTGCCCATCGAGGTTTCGGTTTTATCCAGCACCCACAGCAGCGTACCACGCTTTTCGCGGCCGCGCATGGTTTCGGTTAGTTCCAGGTTAGCGCGTGTGACCGGGGAAAGCCGCATGTACTGGGCATCGGCATAGTTCTGCACTGACTTGATGCGGTCGATGCCGTGCTTCTGGGTCTCATGCAGGTAGCCAAGCAGTGCCCCAAAGGCATAGGGCACCAGGCCGTCCTGCGCAAAACCGCAGGTATTGCGCCAATCTGCCCCAAACTGAGCGGTCATGGCGTCCTCCATCACACGCTGCTGGTAGCAGGCATCCTCGCGCAGTTCCACCAGCGCATGGGTATGCTGGCGGACATAGTTGGTTACTTCTTTTAAGTCCAGCAGTGCCGGGTTGATCAGAATTTCACTGGGCATATAGCGGCAGAGCTCGGTGATGATGGCCGGGCCCATTTTTTCCGCGGTCAGCTCGGTGGCATAGGCCTCGCCGGTGGAAATATCCGCAAAGCAGATGCCGGCTTTCCAGCGGCTGCGCACCTTGCGGGTATAAATGCTGCAGATATAGTTGTTTTTATCGTCCGCCAGCATGCTGCTTTCGATCACAGTACCCGGCGTAATTACGCGGATGATATCCCGCTTGACCAGCCCTTTGGCCAGCGCCGGGTCTTCCATCTGTTCACAGATAGCGACTTTGTAGCCCTTGGCAATCAGGCGGGCGGCGTAAATTTCATACGAATGGAACGGCACGCCGCACATCGGCGCACGGTCTGGCAAGCCGCAGGCTTTGCCGGTCAGGGTCAGTTCCAGCTCCCGCGATGCCGTCAGGGCATCGTCAAAGAACATCTCGTAAAAGTCACCCACGCGGTAAAACAGAATCTCGTTGGGGTGCTGGCGCTTGATTTCCAGATATTGCTGCATCATGGGTGAAAGTGCCTGTGTATCAACATCCTCAACTTTTTGGGGCACAATGTTTGCTGCCATTCTTCACACTCCTGATTCTGTTCATGAACAAATTGGCTGCTGTGCTGCCTTAGTGGCAGCCGCCACAGGTGGAGCAGCTGCCGGTGCAGCCGCCGGTGGGGGTCTGAACGGTCATGGGGTCGCCGCCGTTCATGGCCGTGTTGATGATGGCATCAATATGGCTGACCATAGCTTCGCACTCTTTTTTGGCGGTGTTGTAGCGCACCATGCCCTCACTGGACATGATCTGGGTGTACAGGTCGTTCACCTGCTGGTTCAGTTCGGCCACATGGGCGGTATCCGGTTCCGGCTTGGCGCTTTCGTTGTTCAGGTCCAGGCGCTTGAGGTTGAACTCGCCGATCAGGCCCTGCAGCTCCTGGTCGTTATCGTTTTCGCGGCGGGCTGCATCCAGTTCCAGGTAACGGGGGTCAGTCTGCATGGCGGCGGCGGCTTTTTTGAAAAGATCAATGCAATCCATTTTGGTTACTCCTTATTATTACGCTGTATTCAGCAAATGTTAGCTACGATATTTTATTGGAACTGGCTTTATTCTGCCAGTTCCCCCACCAGCAGTGCGGCGCGGGAACCGGTCAGACGCACATTGGCGTACTGGCCGATCAGGCTTTCCTCGGCGGGGAACTCGACGACCAGGTTGTTATCCAGCCGCCCGTTCAGGGTGCCGGGGGTGCGGCCAGCAGCCTCCACCAACACTTTCACGGTCTGCCCCGCCATAGCGGCGATCATCGGGAAAGCAATGGAATCCTGCAGTTTCAGCAGGCGATCCATGCGGGCTGCCTTTTCGGCATGGGTGGCCGGGTCCGGCAGCTTGGCAGCGATGGTGCCGGTGCGCTTGGAATAGATAAAGGTAAACAGCTGCATGTATTTGACCCGCTGGATCAAATCAAGCGTTGCCTGGAAATCCTCTTCCGTCTCGCCGGGAAAGCCGACAATGATATCACTGGAGAAAGTTACACCGGGGATTTTCTCCTTAGCGTAATTGACCAGGTCCATATACTGGGCAACCGTATAGTGGCGGTTCATTTCTTTCAGGATACGGTCACTGCCGGACTGCACCGGCAGATGGATATGCTTGCACAGGTGATCCTGCGTGGCAATGGTATCGATCAGCTTACGGCTGGCATCCTTGGGGTGGCTGGTCATAAAGCGGATCTGGTAATCGCCCGGAACGGTGCACAGCAGGTTGAGCAGATCGGCAAAATCCGTCTTTTCTTCCAGACCTTTGCCATAGCTGTTTACGTTCTGGCCCAGCAGGGTGATTTCTTTATAGCCCTGCTCTACCAGCGTTTTGAACTCTGCCAGAACATCCGCCGGGGTGCGGCTGCGCTCGCGACCGCGCACATAGGGCACAATGCAGTAGGTGCAGAAATTATCGCACCCATACATGATGGGCAGCCAGGCGCGGAAGCCGGAATCACGCCGGATGGGCAGCTCCTCCACCACGGCGTTGCGCTCGACCGGGGTTTCCAGGTAGCGCTTGCCGCGGTGCAGGCGCTCCACCAGCATGGCGGGCAGGCGGTCAATACCGTCCACGCCGAACACCAGATCCACATAAGGGTAGCTGGCGCGCAGCTTATCCACAATATGCTTTTGCTGCGCCATGCAGCCGCATACCCCGATGATCAGGCGGGGGTTCTTTTCCTTCAGCTTTTTCAGCGCGCCGACATTGCCGAACACGCGCTGTTCCGCATGTTCGCGCACAGCGCAGGTATTGAACAGGATCAAATCTGCCTGCTCGACGGAATCACAGACGCCGAAGCCGATGTCCATCAGCACGCCGCGTATCTTCTCACCATCGTTCACGTTCTGCTGGCAGCCATAGCTGCGCACATAGGCAAGGGGCGGGGTATCATAAGTCTGGGCGATGACGGCGGCGGCATCCGCGTTATGGGTATAGGTTAGTTTTTCCAAGATATTGCTCCTGACGGGTGCAGTTTGTCCCAGCTAACGCCTGGGAGAGCACAAAAAATTAGAATCTGACACTTAAGTATACCGCAACGCACGGCAAAGTACAAGATGCCTGTCCCCAGAAATTTTGCTCAGAAAATTTTCTGGGGTCGAGAACTCTCACCGGGTTTGGAGTCCTCATAAAGTTAGGCAGGGAGTGTGGCATAAAGGCGGAAGTATTTAAGGTGTATCTGAAAACAAAGAAAATGACGGATATTTCGCAAACACAAGCAGGATGTAAGGCAAAGAGCCTTGGAATCCTTTGTGGATTCCAAAGCACTTTAATGCAAAATCCCGCTGCGTTTGTAGAAATAGACGATAGTTTCGACTTTTCAGATACACCCTAGGATGTAATGGGGGTTCCAACCATGGACCAGCAATGGCTCAACACTTACCGCGAAGAAATCGGCGGCTTTTCCAACACGATCCACTCCTTTGCCCAGGGCGAAATTGCCCGCAAGGACTACAAAGGCATTTCCGGCGGGTTTGGCAGTTATGCCCAGCGCGATGCCGCCAAGCATATGCTGCGGCTGCGCCTGCCGGGCGGCCGGGTCACGCCGGAGCGCCTGCACTTTATGGCACAGGCTGTTCAGCAGTACCATGTGCCATTCCTGAAGCTGACCACCTGCGAAGCGATCCAGATGCACGATTTGACCCCGGACGAGGTGCCTGCCATCATGGAGGCCGCCATCCCCTGCGGCATTATCACCCGCGGCGGCGGCGGTGATAACCCCCGCAACATTCAGGCCAGCCCCCTGACCGGCGTGCAGCCCGGCGAAGCTTTTGACGTTATGCCCTGGGCCGAGGCCGCAACCGAATATCTGCTTTCCATCTGCCGCGACATCCACATGCCGCGCAAGCTGAAGGTTGCGTTCTGCAACGGCGTGGATGACTGTGTGCACACCGCGTTCCGCGATATGGGCTTTGTGGCGCAGCCGGACGGCACCTTTAAGCTGTACATTGCCGGCGGCCTGGGCGGCGGCGGCTGGCGCATGGGCATTCTGGCGGCAGAATCTCTGCCCGCAGAGGATGTGCTGTACTATATCCGCGGCATGATCACCACCTTCTGCCAGCACGGCAATTACCAGAACCGTGCCAAGGCCCGCACCCGCTTTATGCAGGAGACCCTTGGCCCGGACGAGCTACGCCGCGTCTTTTTGGAGAACGTTGCCGCTGCCAAGGCGGACGAAAGCCTGAAACTGCACCTGACCCCCGCCGCCATTACCAAAACCGGCACCGGCACGCTGGATGACCCGCGCGCCATTGCCCAAAAACAGCCGGGGCTGTACGCTGTGGCGTACCACCCCATCGGCGGCCGCCTGATCCCGGAAAAACTGGTGCAGCTGGACAACCTGCTCAGCACCATCCCCGGCTGCGAATGCCGCGTTGCCCCCAATGAAACGCTGTACATCATCAACCTGACGGCAGACGAAGCTGCCGCTGTGCTGGATGCCACCGCAGATGGTGCCAAAACGCTGTTTGAGACCAGCGTTGCCTGCATCGGCGCTTCCATCTGCCAGCAGGGCGTGCGGGACAGCCAGTCCGTTTTGCAGCGCGCTGTGCAGGCCGTGCGGGAGGCTAACATTCCGGACGGTGCCCTGCCCAAAATCTGCATTTCCGGCTGCACGTCCAGCTGCTCCGGCCACCAGGCCGCAGCCATCGGCTTCCAGGGCACGGTTAAAGCGGTGCCGGGCGGCAAGCCTGCCCCGGCGTTTGCCATCTTCCTGGGCGGGTCCGATGCTTTGGGCCATGCCCACTTTGGCGATACCATCGGCACCGTATATGAAGAGCAGCTCCCCGCCCTGCTGGTGGAGCTGGGCCAGGCTGCTGCAGCCGCAGGCCAGAACTGGCAGACCTGGAGCGCAGCTGACCCTGATGCGGTGAACTCCATTATTGCCAAGTACGTATAACCGCTGCTCCCGAAGCCTTTTGTTCTCCACAAGTTCCTTAAGGCAATACCGCATAATTCCCGCCTGACGGCTTAAGCACCGCTCCGGCGGCTGCGGCACGGCATCTGCG
>OLOU01000803.1_pt1 | contig 25446 bp, 19 predicted proteins | sample 1672101 | NCBI WGS metagenome assembly OLOU01 (sample SAMEA3136645, study PRJEB25190) | human gut metagenome | biome: human gut; feature: human-associated habitat; material: faeces | place: Austria | collected 2013
TGGAACTTGCACCTAAAAAAGTAATGGTAGTATAAATCGTGAAAAGTTTAGGTTTGATGTTTTAAGTCATGACATTTTATATTTATCAAATCAAAATTTTTCTTGTTTGTTTCAAATCTAGCTTGGTCTTGTCTCCATAATTCACTTACTTTATCCAAGTCATCTTCTAGGGTTTTATTTCTTAAAATGAACAATTGGAAGAATACTATTAGTACATAACTAGTTAGACTATACACGAATAATATATTTTGAATAACTTCGCTTACTTCCGTATCAGAATAGACGACATATGAATTTAAGAAAATATCGACTATGATCAATATAGCTCCTAGAGCTAATAAAGATTTGTTTCTTAAAACTAATTTTTCTCTTATTCTTATTTGATAATAGATAATAGCCCAGACAAACCAATAAAAAAGTGAATAAACACATAAATATACAAACACAGTCAAAAACGATAAATCATTGAATTTAATATCGCCTAAATATGGACTAACAGATCCAATATGAGCCATTCTAACTATGAACATGTATATTTCATAGCAAACATGCTGAGTTGCATAGGCAAACAAGCAACAAAATATAATAGATATCAAGCTTTCGTCGTAAATGAACCATAAGAAGAATATAGTGTATAAGAAATACACTAAGAAAATTAATGATGAAATTGTAGGATCATCTATGATGGGACTTACAAATACGATTAAGAAAGACAAGACGACTCCTGATATTAATTTAATGACATAATGATTCCTTTTCTTTAAAGTATATGTAGCTAAAAATTCAGATGATAGTAACTCTAACATGAATAAGAATCGATAATAAAAGATATTTGAAGAGAAATTGAAGAACATCAGCTTAAGGCTCCGATGAATTTAGTTAAATTTTCGATAAATTCTTTCTTTTTGTTTCTTGATATTTTTAGAGACTCATTGGGAAGCAAGACATCATCTCCTTGAATCCCTTTAACATAGTTTAGATTCACTAGATATGCTATGTTACATCTAGCAAATAAAGAAGATGGTATCTCCTCTTCTATTTTATTTAGACTGTTCCAAGTCTCTATTATTTCATTTTGAGTGTGAATGAATAATTTATGATGCTTCACTTCTATATAAACTATATCTGATATGTTTATAATCCTTAGTCCATCGTTGTTTTTTAATGTTATTTTCTTATCTATTCTTTTGGATTTAATTCTTAATATTTTATCTATTGTTGATGATAAGCCATAATAAGTAATAGGTTTGATAATAAAGTCCACTGCATCGACTTGATAGCCTTGACTTGCAAATTGTCTCATATTGGTAACAAATACTATAAAAATATTATTGTCTCTTTTCCTTAATTCTATAGATGCATCTAATCCATTTATTCCAGGCATTTCTATATCCATAAGAACTACATCATAGCCCCCCTTGTATGGATATATGAATTTATTAGCATTTTCAAAGTAATCACAATTTATAGTTATTTTCTTTTCTTCTTGATATTTCTTAATGAAAGATAAAAGCTTGTTTTTCTCTTCTTCTTCATCTTCAACAATAGCAATGTTTAGCATAGATATCTCCAAATTTATCCTCGGATATAATAACAAATTATTAGTTTTTATGAAATAGCTTACATAGCTTAGTGGCATGTTATTTATAGACGAATGAATTTGGATTAATTAGAACTTTCCCAATGCAATAGACTATAGAGCCTGTTTTCTCGGTCTTCCGCGCTTTCTCTTGGACTGAGGCTCCTCACCCTGAAGAAGCCCGAGCTTCCTCAGCCTTTCCTCTTCGGTGGGGTTGATTCTGACCAGCTTCCATTCGTCGCCCATCTTAACCTTCTTCGCTCTCTTGAGCGTCTTCATCACCTTCGAATAGGTTTGCGTCTCCAGCAGGCCTTTTTCTTTGAACCTGTTCAGCAGCCGGTAGGTAAGCGTCTCGCTGATGAAGTCGACGAACTCGCTTCCGTAGACGGAGTAGTCGGAATGTTTCCTTGTGTCGTCGAACTCCAGAGCATGCTTGTAGAACCTCATGACGAGCCCGATCTCCCATCCAGAGGAATAGCACTGCCACGCCTGGGATGGAGTCAGGTCCGTGTCGCTGACGAAGACGATCGTCCCGAAGCTCCTGATTTTCTTTTCGTAGTTCCCGGAATCGTAGTCTCTGTTCTTTCTCCTGTTCCTAAGATAGTCGCTCTCCTCCTTCATGGCTCTGACGGAATCGCGGAAGGAATAGAGGAACCTGCCGTCGAAAAGTGGATGCTTCTTATACTGGATGTTCCTCCTTTCGTCCGCGAGAACGCCTTCGAAAGAAAGCATGGCATGGTCTCTGATCATGAGGGAGCTTCTCCTCAGCGGGGAAAGGTAGTGGAGGTTGCCGTTTTTCTTCAGTCGGTCCTCGATGGCGGATACCGGGAAGCCCTTGTCCGCCACGATGATTCCGCCGGAAATCCCGCATCTGTTGATGAAATCGGAGTATGCCGTGGCATCCAGCATGTCGCTGGGATAGCAGAGCGAGCAGACCAGCTCGCCCTTCTCCAGGTCGAAGGCATAGAGTACGGAGATGTCGTTCCTGTTCCTCAGCCTGGACTTGTATGAGTAGTCCGAAAGGGTGTTGATTGTGGAGTCGTTGCTCTTCAGCGTCCCGTCGATCAGAAGATGGTGGTCTATTCCCACTTTCTCCGCGCACTTCCTCATGAACGCATAGATCATGGAAAGCTGCTTTCCAATGTCGGAAAGGAACTTGGAAGCGGTGTTCCTGGACAGCGGTATGCCGGGATGGAATTCGGAGAGGAAGGAATCCTGATATTTCTCCTGCAGCTCGCAGTCCTTCACGTCGGGGTTGCATACCCTGAGCACCGCCATCGCATAGAGCTTCATGGCATCGTCGTGGGAATACACCTCCTCGATCTCGGCGAGAGTTCCTCGCATAGTTGTGCATCCGCCCAGTCAAGGAGCGTGGGCGCCAACGAAGAGGCGTCCTTCTTTGCGATGGGAACATACTTTCCGCCGATGATGTGGTCGACGGTAGGACCGTTTACGAGCACGTTCCTGCCGTTAACGTAACGGCATCCGACCCTCTTCTTGACTCCGTAGTTTCCTGCGGATGTGACATAGACCACAGTCTTCGTAGGCCTTTCTACGGCCAGAATCTCCTTCGGAACGGGCATGTTCGGTTCTTCCTTTTATATAGCCTATATATCAAGAAAATTCAGTGCGTTTTCGGAGGCGGAACCTGACAAAAAAGCAGCTTTTCTGCCGTATTCCGTTCCTTTTCTGACGCCAAAAAGGGAATCGGAAGGCCCGATTCCCCAAAAACACAATGATGCCGCCATAGCTTCTATAGTCTATCAGGCTGGGAAAGTTCTAATCAATTATTTCTCCATCAAGAATAAAGCTAAACTATAGTCTTTAACAACATAGCAATCATATGATTTTGCTGAATCATATTCGACAAAGTTGAAATTAGAATCTACTATCATCCCATTTGATTTATTTCTATGATCTATGCAGCTGTAATACTCTTTTCCATTAGAGTCTTTGAATATTTTGTAGTTTGAAGCAGTGTTAGGGAAATCTTCTTGCATCATCTGTCCGGAAACTTTTTCAATTTTATTAGTAGTCATATTATTTAAACGATTGTTTTTCCAAACATCTGTCACGACAGTGTTTAGGAATGAATCGTTGCCTTTATTTGTGTCCCACCAAAAGAAAATTGAGTCATTATTAAAAAATTTATCAATAGGTAAAATTCTTTCATACCCTTTTATTGAGACAGCCAGTGGCTCATCAGTTTCATCATAAAAATTAGTTTCGATTTGATTAGTTTCTTTGTTTCTTTTTAATTCATGTCTCTTATTAAATTGATCTAGAACATATATATCAGAACCTTCTACCATAAATTTTCCACTAGCGTATCCACGATTGTAATTGTAATGTATATCAATTATTTCGATTGGAATTTTTACTGTTGAATCACTATTTTTGCAACTGAATAATGCCATAGGAATTAAACATAAAAGAAGTATTTTTTTTGTTGGTTTCATATTAGTTATAGTTCCTTATTATATTAATCATATAATTGTTGATTTTGACGGCATAGGCGTGGGAATCTATTGTATTTTTCTCAATTATAATTCCCACTACTCCTTGTACATTTTTGAAGGTGTTTCTGTCTTCGTAATAAAAGAATAATGGACCACCACTCATTCCCTCAGTTGCATAATTACATAAGTTATATAAATCATTTTCTTTTGAGAAAGTATCAGGTTCACGTATTTCGCAAGCTGGTGAATAAGAAAGGTTCATATACTTTTCAGTTCCTTTTAAATCACCTCCTGGGTACCCACAGGCATAGTCAAATTAATAATATCAACCATAAACACATTCCTCCTTTTACTTTTGCATCTTCATTATAGTGATTTTAATTAATAATATAAATGTATTCTTTACTATTTTTGGAAGTAGTTAATTGTATATGTTTTATTGAATGAGTAAATAAAAACTCGTCCTAACATAAGTTAAGACGAGCTTTTTGTTATTGAGCTTTGTATTGTTCTGTGTTGCTTATAACTTTATCTTTCTTGAATGTTCTTCTTAAAGCCATAAACATCCAGAATGCAATCAATAATCCACTCAATACATCGATTGAAATCAACACAGGTATCCACCATGCATATACTTCTTTACTTTGACCTATCAAAGATCCTTTATCTAAGCCTTGAGCAGTTTCGGCATAGTATTTAGTTGCTACATATGAGTATAAGACATCTTTCGCACTCTTATGAATGTATTTCTTTGCAGTTGCACTGGTGTAGTCATCAAACAATGTATGACTCATATCCGGATGCAAGACTTGACTGTTTCCGGCTCTAATTCCTTCATCGAAGTCATTGATGGTTCCACCACAATAGTAATCAGTAATTACTGTTCCATCAAATCCCCATTCGTTACGAACAACAGCAGTTAATAATGCGTAACTTCCAGTACTTCTCATTCCACCGGTTCTTGTGGCAGCACCCATAAGTCCATTTGCACCGCCAACCTTAATTGCCATTTCAAATGGCTTTAGATAATTCTCACGGAATGACTGCTCAGTCAACCATTTGAATGCACCGGTTCCTTCGGTTCTTCCTTTATCATCTTCGTTTGCTCCAATGTGTTTTATATAAGCTAATACACCTTTTTCTTTAGCTCCTAAAACATGATATGCACATATGGTTCCAGCTAATAATCCATCTTCTGAATAATACTCAAAGTTTCTTCCACCTAATGCTGATCTGTGCAAGTTTGCACCAGGCCCGTACCATCCGTCTATTCCTAACGCATTTCCTTCGATTCCTATGGCACAGCCTACTTGATAAGCTATATACCAATCCCAGGTTTGAGCAATCACTGTATCAGAAGGATAGTTCACGGCTTTTAAATTATTTGTACCAGTTACGTTATTGTTGAATCCGCTAGGACCATCTGCATCGACTGTCTTTGGCTTAGCAATAGAATCTATTGCCATGGTTCCAAATCCAGCTCTTGTAATCAAGTCTGCTGCTTGATCCAATGATAATTGAGAGACTAATTCATCCCACATAGGATCATCATAATTGACACCGAACAATTCTTGGATAGACCAAGAAGTAGCTTTAGAATCGAATGTAGGTGCAACTGCTCCTTCTTCTTCGACAGGGGCAGAAACTTCTAACATATCATCTTTTAGATTTCCAGCCTTTCTATCTTCACCTTTTTCAGTGGGGAACGTAGAAATGAAATCATTTCTGGTCATGTATTGAATAGGGCCACCTTCATTCTCGGATCCATCCATAGAATGAGCTTTTGGATTGAAAGGCTCATCGATTTTACTAGATGCGCCAGAAGTGCTGTTGGTGTAAGTGGTAAATTTATTCTCTACTTTTTCACCTGTCACACTATCTGTCTCATATCTAATATCATCAGCTACTTTAAATGTGAGCTTATTAGTTCCATCCAATGTTTCTTTTAAGGTGTGAACATCAGTTCTTAGGGTTAATTCATAATCACCTTTTTCTAATTCATAGCCCATGAATCCGTTGTTGTTAGCATCATAACAATCATAGGATTTCATCTCTTCTACATCCATAGTCAATTTGACGTTTTCGAATTGTCCAGGTTTTAATTCGGCAGTCTTTGCAAAGGCTCCTAGTTTGATTGCTGGTTTTTCAATTCCACCTTTGGTGTATGGTGCTGAATAATAAAGCTCTACTACATCTCTTCCAGGTAAATCTCCAGTGTTTGTTACAGTGACTTCAAGTTCAATCTTTCCGTCTTTTGTAATCGTAGCACCATCATTTAAATTACATTTATTTATCTTCCAATCAAATTTTGTATATGACAATCCATATCCGAAGGGATATTGAACAACATCTTTGTATCCGTTCTTGATACCCCATCTTTCTTTAGCAAAATTAGAATTCCAGAATCCTTCTTTATCTGCTGTTTCGTACCAATAGTAACCAGTATAGATATTCTCTCTATATTCAGTGTAAGAGGCTGCAGCGTCTGTATATCTTCCTACACCTTCTAATCCGGATGTTGCGTATGCAGCGGCAGTAGATAAATCATATGCCCAGGTATCAGCTAATCTTCCTGATGGGTTTACTTTTCCAGCGATTATTTCTCCAATTGCTATAGTTCCACGGGTACCGGGCATTCCCATATCGATTACAGCATCGATATTATCGTTGTCTGCAAATCCTAATTCTAATGGATTACCGTTGTTAGTCACTACGATGACGTTTTCAAAATTTTCAGTAACCTTTTGAATCATGTATTCTTCACGTTCGGAAAGTTGCTGAGTCTTTCTTGTAGTATCTTCGCCATCCTCTCCAGGTAATTGTTTGCTGTTTTCGGAAATGTATTGAACTTTAGAGAAATCGTTTCCTTCACCCATCATACGTCCTATTACAACAATAGCAGTATTTGAATAATTAACTGCATCGGTCATAAGAGAATCTGTATAGAAACTTTTAGGTGCTTCTGCAACTCCATAGAAATCTTTATATTTCTGTCCGTGAGCTTCGATGACGTATGAGCCGCCGGAGACTCTATTCCAACCTAAATCATTGTAAGCTTTAGCTAGATTCTCATTGTATTCAACACCAGCTTCTTTTAATCCACCCAAGAAAGTTACTAGATCATTTCTTGAACCTGTTCCTGATCCTGTGCCTTGTGGCATGAAACCAGCATCGCTTCCAGACCAACCGAAGACATTTACTTTTTTATTGGCTAATGGAAGTACTTTATTATTGTTCTTTAATAATACAGCACCACTAGCTTCGACATCTTTAGCTAATTCGTTTCCACTTTCTCTTGCTTCTTTGGAATTTTGACCATCGTCATCAAATCCATATCCACACAAATATGAAGTAATTAAATTTTTGTTAGCGAAACAAGCTATGTTTCCTGCAATTAAACCTCCGATGACGCCAAGGCTTATCACGCCTGCAACAATCGGGTATATATATTTTTTCTTAAAAGCCATTTTTACCTCCTTTATTAAATTGTTAAATAAATAGAATTATTCAGAAACAGTAGTATTTAGGATAAAGCAGTCTATATTTGCATTTGATTCAGTCAATGTTTTTAAAGTTAATGTATATGTTCCTGCACTCAAGGATTGAACACCACCAAATTTAACATCGATTCAATTGTGCCAATCGTTAGTACCATCTTCTGCTCTTCCTAAATTCTTCTCTTCTACTGCCAATGTGGTGTCATTTAATTTGACTTCCAACTTGTCTTTTGTTGAGAAGCTAGACTCATATTTAGCCATCAATGCTGATATTTGAACATTTGCATCTATATCAAGCTTGAATGTGAAGCTCAATACACTATTCACATTCATACCACAAACACAATGATTGCTTGGATTTTTAGAATCTACTTCAGTATTTGATGACATTCCTGTTTGAAGAGTTAATTTGGATAAGTCGAGATTCTCGGCTTCAATTCTAGTTTCACCGGCTTTTGTAATTGTTGTGTTAGGCTCGGGTTCAGGCTCGGGCTCGGGTTCGGGATTAGCCAAATTGGAGAAACTAAAGTAATCGAGATTGAATCCACCATTAGTAGTCATGCTGAATGTGTATGTTCCAACTTCAAGATCTACCTTTCCTAATGAAACATCAACCCATTTCCAATAATCGTTACCATCTCTATGGCCGAAAGTTCCTGCGGGAACAGGTGTTAATGTTTGTCCAGCAAAAGTGATTACTGTATTTGAGAAATCATATGTCTCACTGTCATAATAAGACATTCTCATTCCTACTCTTAAATCTTTAATAGCTTTTTTGGCTTCGACAGTAGCGGTGATGACGGTTCCATTAGTCAATCCTCTAACGCTGGTTCCTGATCCAAAATCGTTGCTCCAAGATTCAGTGAATCCCATTCCGGCATCAGCTAAGTCTTTCCTTAATACCCAATTTGTTTTATCGAGATTCTCGGCTTCTATCTTATATTCTCCATCAGCGCTTATTTCTAAATCGGCTTTAGAAGGCTCGGGTTCGGGTTTCTTTTGATTATCTAAGGCTGAACCTGATTCATCATAAGAGCCACTAGATACTACTGTGAATTGCACTCCATCGATGTTGCAATCGGATCCAGTGTTCTTTATCAAGAAGAAGTGATCTCCTTCAGTTAAGTTATATGATCCTAAATCAGTTGCAATCCAATCCCAATATTCACCAGCAGCTGCATTACCACCTTTGATATTTCTATCTTCGACTAATTCAAGCTTGAATCCATCGATATAGAATTCCCAGTTTTCTTTAACTTTGTAATCATCTACTTTAGCAGCTATAAATTCCAATTTTATTGTTGAATCTTTAGCTAATCTCATTGTGGTTGAAAGTTGAGATCCTCTATTTAAAGCAGCCACTGATTTTCCACCACTTGTAGTCTTTCCCTCGGATTCCTTAGTTACTGTCTCAAGTCCTAAACCATTCACTATTTTATCTGGGTTAGCATTTGCCCAATCTTCTCTTGTAGATGCATATTCAGTATCGAAGGTTTCTAAGTCTTTCATCAATGTTCCTTCTGTCAACTCTGCTACTGAACTGATGTAACGCATTCCTACATAGAAGTCGATATAATCGATATCAGGAATATTGTCGGATAAGGCATCGAATGTAAGAGTATTTGTTCCTTCTTTCAAAGTGACATTTCTAATGACTATATCCTTCCAAGTACATTCACCCTTTTCTATAGATCCGACTAACGATAATTTACCTTTTTCTTCTCCATCTACTACTTCTCTGTTTATATAAGCTTTTAAATTATCTTGTACATCGATTGAGTTCTTAGATCCGCTATAAGCCATTCTAAAGACTAATGTTATTCCTGTATATTCTTTGTCGGAATTGAAGGTGAATCCGAAATAATTATATTTAGCACCATAGCTGGTGAGATACTTTCCACCACCTGTGATTTCTGCACCTTCAGGTGCATCTTTAACGAAGCTAGTAACACCCTCGCCTTTTTTGACATTGGTCATATCGATGTTTTCTGCTTCGACTCTATATGCAACTGATTCGTTTTCGCCGGTGATATTTAACAATGAAGTCTCTGAGATGGTAGGATAGACTCTCTCCTTTACAGTTATTTGATATCTAGCAGTTTGTCCGGAATAAGAAATAAGTACTACTCTTCTTCCTGGCAACTCCATATTAGGTTCTGTGATTTTGCAATCGGATAAGCTGACATCTTTAGTTGTTCCATCACTCATTTCAGCAGTGACTTTTAATCCTTCATAAGAGAAAGATTCATTGAAATCAAATTCCGTTTTGACTTTAGAAGTGTCGAGATTCAACTTTTTAACTTTGACTTCACTCTGGGTTGAATTTTGAGTTGAATCATTGTTGGTTCCACAACTAGCCAATAAAACTCCACTGGACATGACTAATCCCATAATCATCAACAACGAACAAATTTTCTTGCTTTTCATTTTAAGCTCCTTGTGTTTTGATTAATAACTTTCAGCTTTCTAGATAGGATCCAATGTCTTAGAAAGAAGGAAATTATTTCCAGTATTGTGATTTCAAAGCGCTTTCTAAGCAATTTTAGAGCCCTTAATTTGTCGTTTGCTAAACCTAGATTGTTATTTGATGGTTAAAAAAATGGCCATTTTGCTAGTTTTTGTCGATTATTATTTTTTGCTGTTAGGTTGAGTATTTTTAAAAAGAATATTCACATTGAAAAAATTATTCTCAGGACAAATGTCTAGAGTGCCGTCGTATTTTTCACAAATGCGTTTAACTGATTTGAGTCCAAAGCCATGAATATCTTCATGCTTCTTAGTCGTTTTTGGTAATCCATTAGAAAATACAAATTCTGAATCTATGCAATAGTTATATACAGTGATAGACACATATTGATCTAGTTTATTTTCTATTCTGATTCCCATAGTTCTTTTCTCTATTGGACATTTAGATACAGCTTCAATAGCGTTATCTAATAAGTTACTGAATAAACTATATATATCCTCTTCGTCTATAAAAGAGATGAGACTTCCATCAGCCATATAACTAGCTCTGATTTTATTTTTCATACAAATTTTATTTGTTTCATTTAAAACTACATCTAATGCTGAATTTCCAGTCGAAGCTATAGATAATTTGCTAGATAACGAATCAATCATTTCATCTGCTAAATCAGGTGGAATTGTAGATGTTTCTTTCAGTCTATTAATTTCATGTTTTAAGTCATGACATTTTATATTGACTATATCCATAGCTTCTTTGACTGCTTCATATTTATCTTTTTCATATCTTCTTATCAGTTTGCTCATTCTTAATTGCGAAAACAAATCCCATCTCAATAAGACTTCAAATTGCAGGAACAATCCTAAAATACAGCAAACGATGTTATATACACCGGTTAGAATTAACCCTTGATAAGTTTGTATTATATAAACTGCTGCAGCATTTAAAACTACATCGACTAATAGTAGAGTCGATGTAAGTATAAATCCAAATAAAGGAGGCATTTGGAATTTCTGATTCAATAGTTTTCTTCCAAATATATAGAATCCAAAAAAATAGATATATACGAAGAAAAAGAAATATACGACAGTAAAGAATGGATTTGAAAAAGTAGGCATAAAGCTTTGACCATACATTCCAGATATAGTTGATTTACCTTTAGTCATAGCTAAGACGGCGATGTTATTCATTTGATAAGCTAAATGTTGAATTGTGTATCCAGCTACACAACAAAAAGATAATTTCAATAAGCTTTCTTTGAATAGAAACTTCGATAAAGCTATTGTTGTGACGAATAAGGATATAAACATAAATGATCTATATAGGAAATTATCGGATGCTATTGGAAAGAAATAAGAAATGGTAAATATTGCACACAATCCAACAACTAACCTAATAATAAAATACTTCCTTCTCTTCATCGAAATTAGAAACAAAGATTCACCTACCATCAGTTCTATCATGAATTGAAATGATTTATAGAACTGTAATTGAGTCATTTCTATCATAATTATTTGCCTAAGAATCTATTCAATGCAGAAAGAAATCCTTTCTTTCTAGGACGTGAGATATTTAGTTTGGTCGTATTTACATATATATCTAATCCTTCTACATTCTTTACGTACCTAAGATTTACTAAATAACAGTTATTGCATCTATAGAAATTATTTCTTTCTAGTTTAGATTCATATTCTCTTAAGGATCCACTTCCTTTGTAATCTCCATTGGTAGTATGGAATAACAAGCTATGACTTATAGCTTCGATATAGTAGATATCATTTATAGAAATAATCTTTATATTATTTCCAAATTTTATTTCTACTGTATTGTTGTTTATATCTTTATTTATATGCTTTAAAGCTCTGGTGAATCTCAAAGAGAAATCCTCATATATAATAGGTTTTATGATGAAGTCAAAAGCCATGACTTCATATCCTTTGACTGCAAATTGCTCATAAGATGTTACGAAAATCAGTGTTGTTGATGAATCTTTTAATCTAAGTCTTCTAGCAGTTTCCATTCCATCGATATCATTTTTGATTTTGATATCCATGAATATGATGTCGTATCCACTATAGTTGGTTAGAAAATCAGTAGAAGATTGGAATATATCCATATTAATATCTATATTCTTCTCTTTAGCGTATTTATTTACATAATTGGATAGAATGGAAGACATCTCTTTCTCATCATCTATTATTGCAATTTTTATCATTTTTATAATCCTTGGTATAAGTCTTGATAATATTATTTGTGTATGTGCTTTAAAACACATGGCTTTTAAGTATAAACTAAAAAAGGTCAATTGCAATGTTTAAAAATTAGGGTTATTTAAGAGAGATTTAACACCTATATATATTCATTTAACATACAATATAAAAAGTTAAATTATTGGATTTACTAGCTTTATTCACTAGATTTTTTTAAAGTTACATTTAAAATAAAAATGTTGTCTTTGATGTATAGATACGGAACCATTATATTTGTTGGCAATCATATTTATGTATTTAAGGCCATAGCTATGATTTATTTTGTCTAGTTTTATAGTTATTAATTTTTTATCTACATTCTTAGGAGCTATCTTAAAGTTGTTTTCTTCTTATTCGGTTAAGTAGAGGCTTTCTCTACAACCATAAATAAGCCTGTAGAAACTGCTTAATTAAGATTTAGTAAATACAGAAAATAAAAAGACTTGGAAATTATAAAATCCAAGCCTTTTTATTTTTGATATCGGATTAAGCTACTTTAGTAAAAGCATAATCAGAGTATGTTCTAATGAAGAAGGATTCAATATCCACTTGTGATTTTGGAGTTAAAGTATTTTTGGTTGAATCATAAACAAAGACCACAGCGTGACCATTTAAAGTTACGGTGATTTCCTTGGAGGTTTCATCATAAGTATATTCCACATTTTTGTTATTTAAATATTCACCACCTTCAACATTTGAAGCTGAAGCTCCATCACCGGCTGAGAATGATAAAGTTTTTCCTGAAGAAGAGAACTTTATATAAGCATCATAAGTCTCTGAACCATATTCCTCGTCGTATTCATCGACATAGTCAATTTTACCTTGGAATGTTTGACCTGCAAAAGCTGGAAGGGCTAATACTTCAGTGTTTGTAATTGTGTATGTGCTATTTGCTAACGAAATTGTGTATGTCGTATTGCCTTCTTTGACGGTGATTACATCTTTGGAATTCACTTCATAAGTTATAGCTACATTGTTTAAAGTTCCAGTACCATCGTTTAATAAAATTAGTTCGCCATGATTATTTTTAGTGTCTGTATCAGTATAAGTTCCAGATACATCTATAGCTATTTCTAATGCACCATTGTTATTTTTCATACTGATTTCATGGTTGTCTTCAGTGACAAATATAAACGATGTTCCCTTAGTATCGATGGCTGTGTTGTTCTTGATACTTCCAAATACATAATTGCTTCCATCGAAGTATACAGCTTTTTTAACAAGAGAACTTGAGCTAGTATTAGCGTCGTATATATCAGCAACAAACTTTTCACCTGTCTTTAGAGCTCCGTTAGTTAGACCGACTATTTCCATACCTACGCTGTCGGAACTATATTTTGTTATATCCTTTGATAATAAGTATGTGTTACTATTATCTCTTACCAATGCTAAGTCTTTATTATCTGATAGCAAAACTTTATATGAATTAAAAGTAAATGTTTGATCATCGTTGAATGTAATTGCTGAGTCATTTCTAGATTCCCATTTTCCTTTAAAATCAGTAGTTAATTTCATCTTATAGTAAGAATGCGAGGAAGAAACTTTTCCACCGATATATAAACCAGCAGAGTATTTTAATTCTTGATATGTGTTAGTGGCTGTATCTACTTTTAAAGTATGCTTCTTTCCGTCAATAATTATTGTTAAAGATTCTCCATCCATTGAATAAGTTGTATCTATAGTATTGCCGTCTTTTGTTACTTTTGCATTGCAAATGCCATCGGTAGTAATTGCTCCTAAAGATCCAGTTAGGGTCAAAGGATTTGTTGTTGAATAATCCGTTAATAGACCATTTCTATTAATAAAGTATTTATCTTCACCATTTATTGTAGCTTTAAAGATTGCACCTTCATCAGTAAAGCTGGTCAATCCATTTGCAACTTGGATAGAAGTAATCTCAGATATAGTCGCTTTTTTACCACTTGTTTTTTCAGCATATACATAGATGTCTTTAGTATCATTTTTAAGTCTGGCTATATATTTTGTAGGTGTGCTATCTTTTAAATCTGCTAAATACTCAGTTTCAAGATTGCTTGAGGTAGAGCCTTGCAAGAATACAAGATTATATGTGAGGTTGTTATATGTTGAAGTGGATAAGATATATATAAGTCCATTGTCAGTCCATCCACCTTCATAATCTGAACTTTCCATCTTAAATGTTTTTGTAGTGTCATCTACTGAGGTAATCTTAGTAGTAGTTGTGGAATAAGATGATGGGAAAGAAATATTTCCAAATCTATCAGCAAATAAATTAGATTTTGTCTTAGTTAATGAAACTCCTGATGAATATGTATAATTGATATAAGCACCTGCATGTGATCCAACTATTACATGGTTCGCATCAAATATAGGTTCGACTTCAGTTAAGGTGAATTGTAATCCATATGTCATATCGCTTACTACTGCGGAAGGATTGTAGTAATATCCATCTGAATTGGTGTATAAAGCACGGGTGTCATTCTCACCAAGTTTTACTTCTACCTTGTCGATGCCGTAATCTCCTTCATTTACTCCAGCCTTGGGTGTGACTTTGATATATAACTTTTCACCCCATCTAACCTGGGTCACAGGAGTATATGTGTTAGCTTTTTCATCGTGTGTATAGGCAGTCATCATCAAATGTTTAGAGTTGTTCAATATGACAGGAGCAAATCTCTCTTTTTCAGTTATGACTAGACTTACAGCTCTATCTTTCATGGTGAATGAATACTTTCCTTCTTCATTTGCAACCAATTCAACATCATCTAGTGTTACTTTATCAACTTCATATTCATTGGTGGAAGGAACAACAAATTCCACTTTAGAATTATATGCTGCATAATCAGGAACATCGACTTCCAAATGCTCACCGATAGTAGCATTGATCTTATATATTGATGCTGCTGTTTCTTGGCTGATGGTTACGCTTGAAGCAGGCATTACAAATGAGTAAGTTCCATCATCATTTGCCATAACTTCAACTTCAGTATCACCGGCGGTAACTTTAACTTCACCAGCAAATTCAAATCCAGAGTCTAAAGCCATTGAAAAAGTAACTTTATCTCCAGCTTTAGCTGTCTTAGGTGCATTTACTACAACTGCACCATCACCAGCTTTATCAAGAATTGTATATTCTGCAGGTGCATCCGATAGTGTCACTAATAAAGATACATCACTTCCAGGTTCAACGAATGATCCTTCAAATGTTTTAGTTTCATTTTCTACTAAAGCCATTGGGACATCGATATCACCAGCTTTTACCATGGGTGATTTTTTGGTTGAATCGGTGATTGCTATTCTAATTTTTATAGTCTCACCTTTCTTTGCTAAGGTGGAAGATACTGCAATTGTAGCTCCAACAATTTGTTCCACATTTACTGTATATCTCATATCTTGAGTTACAGCTTTTACGGTTACAGCGTGAGCTGGCATTACGAATTTATAGACACCATTCTCTGGTGTTATTATATTTTCTCCATCTATAGTGACATAAGAAATCTCTTTTTCTTCTTTCAATTCGACTTGGAATTTGACTTCATCGCCTTCACTTGCTTTTCATGGAAGACCGGAGATTGTGGCTCCATCATCAACATCAGTCGTGATGTTGAATTCTTCTTTTGTTACAGTAGAACTGGGTGTGGGTTTTGGTGTTGTTGGAGAGATGGTTGAATTTGGTGTTGCTGGAGATGCAGTACTGCCAGGCAAATTACCATTGCATGAAGCTAAAGAACTTAGAATGACTAACAGCGATAAGATTGAAACTTTTTTAGAACTTTTCATAGATACTATTCCTTTCAAGCTAAGCTTTATGATACACCAAGTAAGCACATACAATCAAATAAAATCTTAAAAATGACATATGTTTTTCAAAATTTAGCTAAGAATAAGGAAGACTTAAAGGTTATAAAACACGATAATTGAACGAAAAAAGTATAAATAGTAAACAATAGCTTTAATATTGACTACTAAACAAATTAGATAACTAATGTGAATTTAAAGCATAGAAATGTTTTTGAATTATATCGAATTATTGTCATTTGGCATCGGTCATAATTACACTTGGTGCTTTGGAATTTATCGTTCCTATTTTGCTGGGATTATTGTTTTCTTTTATGTTTACATTGATTCCTATTATTCTTTTAACTAAGAAAAGACCTATAGATATTATTAAATTCAATCAATAACCTTATTTCTTACTATTTATATAAGATAAAATAAATAGCATTAAGGAGCATTATATTATGAGTGAAGAAAAGAAGGAAAAGTTGTCGTTTAATGAATATCAAAAACATGCATATAACTTAATATCTGAAGATGGTAAGAAGGATATGCTTACTAATGGTGTTTTGGGATTGGCTGGTGAATGTGGTGAATGCTGTGATATAGTTAAGAAGTATAAATATCAAAAACATGATCTCGATAAAGAGCATCTAAAAGATGAATTAGGTGATGTGCTTTGGTACTTAGCAGAAACTGCATCTGCTTTAGGCATTACTTTAGAGGAAGTTGCTCAATTTAATTTGGATAAACTACATGCTCGTTATCACGGTGAAACATGGTCTAAAAATGATGATGTTAATAGAAAGGATAAACTTTAATCATAAAAAATTAGAAATAATTTATTAGAGTTGTCTAGGAACAAAGGAAAATAAATCAAAAAAACCAGCCGATGGGCTGGTTGTTTTAGTGCTAGCAAATGATTAGTATCCGAGCATTGTCAACAATGTGACAAAGAAGAAGACGATTCCGGTAGCAAAAGTGATAATAGACAATATTTTATCAACACCTCTTTCCTTAGTCCTAGAAAAGATGTTCATGGTGTTACCACCGGTAATAGCTGAGGAGGCACCTTCGGATTTTCCTGATTGCATTAAGCAAATGATGATAAGGAATATTGAAACGATGAATAAGACAATTTCTGCAGCTGACATATAGATAACCTCCACTACGAAATGAGATTATAAATCTATATTTACTAAAAATGTAGTATTACTTTGTATTAAACCAATTATTTATAGGAGATGATCTTTGACTTCACCTTTGTCATCCCATACAGCATAATTCTCATTTATAGAATCATTGTAGAATATTTCTATCAAATCACTGAATTCAGGAGTCAGTTTATAATTTCTTAGATTTTTCTTTTCAACCCAAAAGACTTTTCCTTCTTCTGATGATTTCAATTCACCAGAAAAGGTCTTGGTCTTAAATAAGAAAACTAAATATCTATTGAAATTCGGACTCACATTGTTGTTTACACCAACAAGCTTTAAATCTTTTATGTCTAGTCCTGTTTCTTCTTTTACTTCTCTGATTGCTGAATGGACGATGGATTCATCGGGGAGCAAATGACCACCTGGAAAGGAAATTCCTTTCCAATGTGGATCGACTTTGTCCTCTACTAATATTTTTCCATTCTCATCTTCGATCATGACCATGTTGGTCAATGTAACTGTTTCTTGTCTAGACATATATCAAGTCCTCGTTTTTCTTATATATAAAAAGGATAAGGCTCGCTAGGCATGGCTTAACCCTATCCGTACTTTATTTTACTCAATGCCTATATGTGAGTAAGTACACATTTTTACTCATTTATGAATTGCTACTGGGTTTGTTTAGCAAATCCATTCTTTTTTGCAATGCTTCCTTTACTTCTTCTACAAAATAAGATGGTGCAACTGGTATGAAATCTTCTCCGTATTGCATAGACCAGTATATTAAAGAATTTTTATCTATAGTTACATCAAAGTAACAATTCCCATCCATTTCATAAATCTTAGCCTTATCGCCGAACCAATCTTTCACTACATCGACTTTGGATCTTTTTGGATCGGTTGATTTGAATTTGGCATTAATTAATTCAGTATCGTCTCCAAATATGTACATATGAGTAGCTAAATAGTTATTAATATCGAATTTAACATCGTTTTCATCTTTAATTGCATTGACTTCATCAATTGTTCTATATCTTCCATTCTCATCATTTTCTAGAATTAAGACATGTTCCATATAGTCGATTCTAAAGGCACTGACATATTTGCTTTCATCAGCTGTTTTGAATTTTTTATAATTGCAAAGAAGGTAGTATCTACCATTGTTATTTACTAAATAATAAGGAGATACAGCATATTTTCTAAATTTGCTTGGATCTTTGGTAGCTCTTCTCAGCACCTTTTTACCTTTGTTATCGAATCCTATATAGTTAAATATTATTCTTTTCTTTTGATTGATAGCTTCTGTAATAATTTGAACATTTAAGAGAGTTTCTTTTAAGAATTGATTTTTATCGCTGTTTCCTTTTTCTTCGTGGTGGATAGATAATGATGGTAATGATTTCTGTTGGTTAACACTAAAAGTACTATTGATCTTTTTAATCAATTCAGAAGCTTCATGTCTGTTGATGAGTTTAGATGAATAAATAGAATCATCTAAAAGACGTGCTTCTTCTAATTCAAAAGTTCTTTTAGTTAAAGCATATCCTATTCTATTGTCGGGTTGGCTGATCTCATAATTAAAATCTTCAGGATATTTGTTTGATAATCTTTGTAATAAGAGTATAGAATTAGAAACACTCTTTCTATCTAGTTTTACTCCGTATTCATTTTCAAGAATATCTATTATTTGTGCTTGTGTTAAATAGCAATCGCTATTTTTATCATCCTCGCTAGGCTCGTTAGAGTACTTGTCTAGAATTTTTAGTATCAATAAAAGCGAAGCTTTATTTTTGGCTTTAATCTCTCCCTCATCGGCATTTTCATCTTTTCTTTTGTTAGCCATATTAATATCCCCATCCTCCTAATGTTAGCATATCAAAGAAATAATAATGTGTCAATTATTTCCCATTCTAGCAACATTAGTTCTGCTCATTTATATTTTGTTTGCTAGCTAATGGATATTTATAAAGCGATGAGCTATTAAGATCCACTTTATTCATGTTTATTGAGTTTATTTGATTATTGTCATATGTAGTGTAGTAGTAAATTCCTTTTTGAGTATTCATACAAGAAGAATATATAGTTATCTCGTATTCATTTGGTTTAACTTCGCAACACCCTTTTTGTTGCTCTACACTATGTAAAATATGGAAGAATTGAGTTACTGATGATTCCTCATCTTCCTTGCAAATAGAGTGATTTCTTGTAAAAGCAACTTTAACAAATCTAGACATAGATGATAAGTCTCCGGGAAGACCTATAGCTCCCATTCCTCTACTATAAGTTCCAAGATTTATATTGGAGAAAGCAGTGTTTTTCGGATCTTTCTCAGATAGAGACATGTAGTTGTTTAAATTGAATAATTGCTTATCAAAGGGTGGATTATTTGTTAAAACTCCAACAGGATTGTTATAGACTTTAATTCCATCCTTCATAGCTTCGACTACTATAGTTTCATCTTTATCTCCAATAATATAATGTAGTTGGGATGGTGGAAATTGTTCATTGAATGGAGTGTTTGTTATGACCAGATTTTTTAAAGCTTCTCTCACTTCTTTTACCGACGAATAATTTCTTAAAATGTATGGAATGAATTCAAACTGAGCTATATTTGTTTTACCACTAGTCGCTTTTTTATAAACAGCGTTTCCGACAAAGTTTAGTCCAGCTATAGCTAAACCTTTTTCATTCATTCCATCATAGAATAAAGGATAATCTTCTATAACACATGCCATTCCTATAATTGCATAGTTATTTCTTGCATTTCCTTCATGTCTAAAAGAAAGAGGATAGTTACGAGGGAGAATAACTACTTGTTCACCATAAGAAAAATCATAATCTAGATTTCTACCGAAATAGAAGTCTTTAGTCTTTAATGTTGCTGCTGTACACATTTTTATTACCTCCTATTGATAATATAATTCAAAATGAAGGAAAAAATTAAAAAATTATTATTTCTGTTGCATGAAATTTGCTTGAGAAAGAGCTTGAAAGCCAAACTCACTATAAAAAGGTGCAAGATATGCTTAAAACTCCCTATAAAAAGGTGCAGATTATACTTGAAACTCGCTATAAAAAGGTGCAGAATATACTTGAAACTCGCTATAAAAAGGTGCAGGTCTTTATTTTGAGGAATATTAAAATGTTTAAAAGAAAAATTTTAGATGAAATAAATAAGTGGAAGAATTCACTTAGTATAAAGAAAAGAGCTCTCGTGATTAAAGGTTTAAGGCAAATAGGAAAGACTACAGTTGTTCTTAATTATTGTAAAAAGAATTATGAAAACCTTGCTTATATAAATTTTATGGAGAATAAGTCGATCAAAAAAATATTTGATAATGATTTAGTAGTGGATGATTTGATTCGTGATATATCAGCAGCGATTCCAACTGCAAGATTCATTCCTCAAAAAACAGTTATCTTTTTTGATGAGATTCAAGAATGTGCAAGTGCAAGAACATCTATCAAATCTTTTATGATTGATGGGAGATTTGACATTATTGCCACAGGATCTTTATTAGGGCTAAGAGGTTATAATCAAAAAGAGCAAAAATCAATTCCTACTGGCTTTGAATATGTAGTTTCTATGTTTCCTATGGATTTTGAAGAATATCTATGGGCTAGAGGAATTGATGATAGTCTTATTGAATACATAAATAACTGTTTTGTTAAAAAAGAAATAGTAAGTGATGTAGTTAATGATAGTTTCTTGAACTATTTTAAAGAGTATTTGTGTGTTGGTGGTATGCCAGATGCAGTAGATACTTTTTTAAAAACTAGAGATATGAATCAAGTAAGAGATGTTCAAAGAAACATATTGGAAGAATATAAAGATGATTTTGGAAAGCATCTAGATAAATATGAAAATGAAAGGATTGATAAACTGGAGTTGACTAGGATTATCGATGTTTATAATTCTATTCCTTATCAATTGGCTAAAGAGAATAACAAATTTCAATTTAGTGATATTAGAAAAGGTGCTAAAGGAAGAGAATATAAGAATGCAATAACATGGTTGGAGGAATTCGGCTTAGTTAAGAGAAGTTATAATTTAAATAATCTTGAATTGCCATTGGAAGGAAACAAAAATCCGGATGAATTTAAATTGTTTTTATCGGACACAGGATTATTTGTTGCGATGCTAGATGAAGGAACCACAAATGATATTATTAATGGAAATCTAAAAATTTTTAAAGGAGCAATTTTTGAAAATATAGTTGCAGATGCTTTTATAAAGAATGGAAATAACTTGTATTATTTCAGTAAGAATTCAGGTCTTGAGATTGATTTTATTACGAAGTTCGATGGTAAATTAACACCCGTCGAAGTAAAGGCTACTAATGGAAACGCAAAATCATTGAAAGAAGTAATTAATAATAAGAACAAATACGGAGTGGATTCAGCATTGAAATTGATTGATGGCAATATCGGATATAGCAATGGAATATATACAATTCCATTGTATATGGCCTTTCTAATCGACTAGATTTAATCTTCCAATAATTTCTTTTGAAACAATACAAAACTATCGAATCTAGGCAAGGCAAATTTCTTATAAGGTTAGGGCAAGTATGACCAAAGTGTGTCTCAGTTCTTGAAAATGGCCTTTCTGTTTGAATAACTTGACTTGCAGAGATACCTTCGGAGATTCGCACGCCATCGATCTTATGGCTTCTCGTCAAGTTGGTTGAGGCGGCGTTCCTCTAGCTTCAGGTAATCGGCCAGGTGCTTCGTCAGGATGGCCCTGTAGACGATCGTCCCATAGGTGGACGAGAAGGTCTTCCCGCATCCGGTGCAGAGGAAGCATTCGTGCCTCCTTCCGCTTCTTCCGTGCCTGCGGATTCTCTCGCATTTGTAGAAGGGACAAGCCGAGAACTCGACGTCGCCAACATCCTTCCGATACTTCAGACCGGAACCCATGAAGAGACCTCCTTGGAAGCATGGGACGCCGGGAAGGAAGTCCCGTGCTAACAAAGACTTTTCCCCGGCGTCCCATGCCTACTTTGTTAGCGTCCCTATTCTATATCGGTAGAAGGAGAAAGCTGCCCGGAAAAAGCGAAAAGACACACTTTGGTCATACTCCCCCCTTTGATTATTTTTATCTTTCATTCCAGCAATTATTTCATCAACAAAATTTGGCATTTTGAATATCACCTTAACAACTTCAATTATTCTTTCCTTTTTGCTTGTGACCCGGTCTTTTCAAAATCGGTAGATAATAAATGTAATCTATACTGTAATCTTGTTGTATAAATCATTTTAAAACGGGACATACTTGTGATTTCAAATTATTCTATTTAAATCCAGTTTCAAGCATTGTTTAAAAAATTTCAGCTAGTTAAAGAGGTAAAAGGAATAAGAAAAAATATTGCTTAAGAATTAGTAACGCTTCACTTCATTGTCAAATTGCTTCTTTCCTTCTACAAAATTCAATTCCGGATGGTTTGACAAAAATTGGTAAAGATTCGGATCCTTTTGATATCTTCTTTGTTTCTCTATAGAGAAAGCTTGCAATTTTGAATATAAATCAGGATTCTTATTCCAACAAGTTAGTTCCAAATAAGTAGCCAATAAAATAAGATGTCGTTTAAATTGGCACATAATTGGATTAATTCCATGGTTATAAGCAACTTCAATAAGACATTCCCCACCACACATCTTTTTAAAAGGACAATCCAAGCAGCGATTTACTTGTGCTATTAGGTTTTCTTTAAAAACTTGTTTTAGTCTTTCTTTTAAAACAAAGATCGAATCGCAAGTTGCTGCTGAACACGGATAAATATTACCATCCAAGTCACAGGAAAATCTGGAAATTGAAGCATCACACCTATTCATCGTTCTAAAGCCACCAAATGCTTTATTTAAATACCTACCAAAAAAATCTTCTCCATTCATTAAGCAATAGAAGATTTTGGGTTCGTTATTGTTTATACATTCAACTAAATATAAAGCAAGTTTGTCGTATTCTTTCTCCCAAGCTTTCTCGGAATCAGTAGTAAATCCATATTCTTTTCCACGGACAGGTCTAAAGCAAACCGTTTTGAAAATCTTTGATAAAGAAAGGATTGAATTTTTAAGGTTAAATACCTGGTTTGTCAGTGTTCCAGTACACCCGATATAATCACGATTTTTAATTCCTAAAACATTGTGTATGATTTCGTCATAAGTGCCTTGTCCATTCTTATTTTTTCTATAAAGATCATGTGTTTCTTTATCTCCATCTAAACTGACACCAAAAAGAATCCCATTCTTTTGCAGTATTTCAGCAACTATAGGTGAAAGCAGTGTCCCATTGCAAACGAAGGTTGGTAGAACCTCGACATTTAACTCATTACTCTTATCTTGACAATACCTTGCAATTTTTAAAATCACGGGTAGATTCATGAGGGGTTCACCTTTTCCAGAAAGATCAACAAAGTATTTTTCACCATTAGGAAAAGTAGAGAACATCTTATCAAGAAAGCCTTTTGCTTTTTCAAAAGAAATAATTCTTCCCGTCATATTTTTATTGAAACAATAAGAACAAATAAGATTGCACTTGTCCGAAATATCTATTCCGAATGAATAACATTTAGGTTTAAAAATGCTAAGAATTTTTTCTTCATTCAAGCAATTTTTTAAAGTGTCATCTTCTCTTAAATCTTTTTCATTGAAAGAATAGGTAAAATTTGAAGGATCTATAAATATGCTTTTATTGAATAAAGAGTATTTAATCATTATTTTCCTTTGCAGCTTGGAAAAAAAGTTGTTGATTTTAGTGAAAGTCTCGGAATTCGTAAAGAAATGATTAGATGGACCAACTGTATCGGCAAAAATATCACCTATTGGATTATCAAAAGCAACTCTTACATCGAATTTATAGTTGAATGTCATGTTATATCGATAATAACTTTTTGAGAAAAAGCCATTAGAAACTGGATAAATAATAGTAATAGTTATTAATCCCCAAAAGTTCGATGGAAGTTCTTGAGTTTCATCACCTCTTTCAGTACTAAAAAAACAAGTTCCCAAGAAGTTACTAGACTCCTTTCCTTTTTTGTAAAAGCTCCTGTTTTCAGTAAAATCATAGGTACTTCCGGACCATTCTACGTTCTTTTTTTCATCACTATGAGAATCTAAATAGTTGATAAATGATTGAGGGGTTGCTAAGGGTCTAAGTCTATTTATTTGAGACTGTGAACCACAGCCTAATAAAGAAAATGGAAAGTTTAATAATGTAAAAAGATAAATTATTTTTTTCATCTTTTTATTCCTCTTTTTTACACATTAAAATTGTAGTAGCCCAATTTCTTTATGTCAACCACTTGTAGGCAAAAAAAATTAAATTTCTAGACTTATTTAGTCATAGTTTTCAAACACCTTTTTTTAATCTCGATGCATCTTATTTCTTTTTAAACAAGGGAGCAAACGGGTGATGGAAAAAGTGGCTTTTCAAGAGGAAAACAAAGAAATTGGCTTAGCAGGCCGGCTTTTCAATCCATAGTTTGCTCCAGTATTGGGTTAATTTTTTACAAATTATCTTGCATCGCCTAAAATATATTTGCTTTTTTATGGTTGATGGGAGCCTCTTTCAATTTATTTTTTGAGCATAAAGTTATAAATCTGTTCCGGTAATTCTTTGGGATCATCCTCTGATACCATTTGTAAATCGCTAAACCAAACAAGATAGTAATTTCTATTTCTAGCTTCGGTACACCTTAAAGTCTTCTTATTAAAAGCCAACTAATACTTGAATAGAATCCATTTAATTTTTTAACAAATAATTGAAGGCATTTTCAACGAGGTTTTCTTTCGTTGTTTGTTTTTGACTTACACCCAAAAGAGGGTTTGGTAGGATTCCAATCCGCTTTTTAAATTTTCAAAACCAAAAAGGGGGTATTAACTTCCGGAATTAAAACCGGAGTTAATACCCCCTTTTTTATAGACTGTCTTTGGCCTTGGCAAGGCTAGTCTTAAATCCGAACTTCTTACCTAATAGTAAGAGTTCGAATAGCATTTCAACTGGCGGAGAAATAGAGATTCGAACTCTAGCGGGGATTGCTCCCCCTGACGGTTTTCAAGACCGTTCCCTTGAACCGCTTGGGTATTTCTCCATCTGTCTTTATATGGACAGCACATTATTTTAGCAAATTATTAATAAAAGTGAATAGTGTTTTTTATTAATATAGTTATTAGAAATGGTTTTCAAGACACGATTATCCAAAAGAACGTGCTTTTTTTATCGGCAAGTGGTAAGCGTTAAAGATATCCACTCTTGACGATTCGAACTCGCGAACCGCAAATAA
>OLOU01000818.1_pt1 | contig 25292 bp, 20 predicted proteins | sample 1672101 | NCBI WGS metagenome assembly OLOU01 (sample SAMEA3136645, study PRJEB25190) | human gut metagenome | biome: human gut; feature: human-associated habitat; material: faeces | place: Austria | collected 2013
ATCGGCTCTCTCTGCGGTAAACTGCTGACAGGGACGAACACTCCCTTTGCAAGGGTATGATAATCACTGTAGATACTGCAAAGGTTGAGGCAGGCGTTGACGAGATACTGGCTGCAAATGCCGCACAGGTAGAGCAGTATAAGAACGGTGAAACAAAGGTATTCGGCTTTATCATGGGTCAGTGTACAAAGGCTCTCAAGGGCGTTGCTACACCTAAGATAATCAAGGAAATTCTTGAAAGTAAGCTGAAAGCTGCCGCTGCAAGCGCTGCTTCTGACGCAGAGAAGAAAGAGGACGTAAAGGACAACGTTATCGACACTTCAAAGCTCACAAAGTATGAGAACGCTGATAAGTATGTACCTGAAAATGACGGCAAAATGCTTATGATAGATACGGCTGACGTCAAGAAAGAGTTTATGCTTGCTGACGCTAAGGCTAACATGGGCAAGGAAGTTGAGTTCTCAGGCTGTGTTCATAGAATAAAGAACATGGGAAGCATTGCGTTTATCGTTGTAAGAACCTCAAGAGATGTTATACAGACAGTTTACTCTGCCGACAACTGCAAGGATTCTATAGAGGGTCTGAGAGAGGGCTTCTTTGTAAACGTAAAGGGTATCGTTAAGGAAAACCCTAAGGACTTCAACGGCCTTGAAATAGAGCTTAATTCTATCAAGCTTATCTCCACAAACGCCGCTGAGCTTCCTTTGAAAATATCACAGGGCAGACTTAACTGCACAATAGAAGTAAATCTTGACAACCGTGCGGCTTCACTGAGAAACCCTTATGAGAGAGCTATATTCAAGCTCCAGGAGGGTCTTGTTCAGGGTATGCACAAGTTCATGCAGGCAAACAACTTCACTGAGATACACTCGCCAAAGATTGTTGCTCAGGGTGCTGAGGGCGGCGCTAACATCTTCCGCCTTGACTATTTCGGCAAGTCTGCGTTCCTTAACCAGTCACCGCAGTTCTATAAGCAAATGGCTGTGGCATTCTTTGACAGAGTTTATGAGATAGCTCCTGTTTACAGAGCTGAAAAGCACGCTACTTCACGTCATATCAACGAGTATATCGGTCTTGATTTTGAAATGGGCTATATCGACAGTATGTATGACGTTATGAAAATGGAGATTGCAATGCTCAAGTCCATTTTCGAGTATATCAAGGAAAACTATCAGAACGAGTTGAAGATACTTGAGGCTGACGTTCCTGAGATAAAGGAAGTTCCGTCTATCAAGTTCGCTGACGCTATCGAGCTGCTGAGAGGCGGCGAGGGCAGCGGCAAGAAGTTCGATCTTGATCCGGAGGACGAGGTAAACCTCGGCAAGTATGCAAAGGAGAAGTACGATTCAGACTTTATCTTTGTTACACACTTCCCATCTTCAAAGCCTCCGTTCTATGCAATGAACTCCAGAGAAGACCCAAGAGAGGCATACAAGTTCGATCTGTTGTTCAGAGGTCTTGAGATAACCTCAGGCGGTCAGAGAATACACGATTATAACGAGCAGGTAGAGAAGATGAAGGCTCAGGGACTTGACCCTGCTGACTTCAAGAACTATCTTGAGGCTCACAAGTATGGTCTGCCACCTCACGGTGGACTTGGTATCGGTCTTGAAAGACTTCTCATGAAGCTTCTTAACAAGAACAACATCAGGGAAACATCACTGTTCCCAAGAGATATCAACAGACTTCTTCCATAGTCTGGAATATGCTGACACAAGAACGGACGGGTATACTGTCCGTTCTTTTTTGTATGGGCGACCTGAGGTTGTCGGGGCTGTATAAAAGCAGAATATTTGTCCAATAAGAATAGTATAATTCAATGATACTGATTCGGAGGACTGATATTCTTGAAAAAAATTCTTACTTTACTTATGTGCTTTGTGACCCTTTGCTCCTGCGGAGGTGAGGTAAATTCCCAGAGGGACAGGCTTGTGACTATGGAAAAAGCATCGGTGATACCTGTGTGCGGAGAGAAAAACTACACTGATGCGGAAACGTCACACAAGCTTAATTATACTGTGCCAAAAGCTATATGGATATCCTATATTGACCTTGCTGATATGCTCACCGGGAAAAGTACCGAGGAGTTTCGTGAGAACTTTTCGCAGGCGTGCGACAACGCTTTGAGCATAGGTTGTAATACGCTGTATGTTCACGTCAGACCTTTCGGGGACGCTATATATGATTCGGAACTTTATCCTGCATCAAGATATATAACAGGCGTGGCAGGTGAGCAGAGTGACTTCGACCCGCTTGATATAATGATACAGACTGCACATGATAAGGGGCTTTCTTTTCACGCATGGATAAACCCTCTCAGGTGTGAGAATGAGGAATGTTTTCAGAATTATGACGATAGCTTTCTTCTGAAAAAGTGGTATGACGAGGGCGACGGCTGCCTAGAACAGGTTGAGGGCGACAGCCATTTGTGGCTCGATCCTGCTTATGATGAGGTAAGACAGCTTATCGCAGAGGGTGCGGCGGAACTTGCGGAGAATTATGATATTGACGGCTTGCACTTTGACGATTATTTTTATCCCACAACGGCTGAGGACTTTGACGCTCAGTGCTTTTCTGCCCAGACGGAGTTTGATGATCTAGCAAAATGGCGGCTGAACAATATCTCCCTTATGGTGGGGGAGATATACAGTGCGGTAAAAGCAGTGGATAAGGATATTCTGGTGGGAGTTTCGCCTCAGGGAAATATGGAAAATAACTATGAGTATATGTACGCTGATGTGAAAAAGTGGTGCAGCGAGGAGGGGTATATAGACTACATTTGTCCGCAGATATACTTTGGTTATAAAAATTCTGTCAAGCCTTATGAGGACACCATACAGCAGTGGGCTGATATCTGCACAACTGATGTTACGCTGGTGGCAGGTCTGGGAGTATATAAGATAGACAGCGAAAGTGAATTTTCTGAAAATATCGGCATTATCGGCAGGCAGATAAATGACGCTGTAGTTAGTTATAACTACGCAGGAGCGGCGGTATACGGCTATGCAAGCTTGTTTGGTGGCAGTGATAGAGGTGTTCGGGAGCAGGAGTGTATCGAAATTGCTTTTGATAAACTTGATACATCTGTAAAATGATATGTGATATATAAATTATGGTATGTTAAATGTAAACAAATTGTGATATATTATTATAAAATTTATGGAAGTAAACAAAAAACTATTGAAATTTCTTTTTAAATATAGTATAATGTTATATGCTGTAAGGCGATAATAGAAAGTGTTTTTGTATTATTTGCCTAAAACAATATTATTTTGCTAATTATTCAGGGAGGGATTTTAGTGTACAAAATCGTAACAAGAAGACAGCTCAATGACGCTGTTGTTCTTATGGAGATCGACGCACCTTACATTGCCGCTAAGGCTGAGGCTGGTCAGTTCATCATCTACAGAGTTGATGAGAAGGGTGAGCGTGTTCCGCTCACTATCGCTGACTATGACAGAGAAAAGGGCACGATCACAATTATTTTCCAGGTAGTAGGTGCATCTACAACTGAGCTTGCAAGACTTAATGAGGGCGACTATATCCATGATGTTGTTGGTCCTCTCGGCGTTGCTACAGAGTATGACGAGGGTATCAAGAGAGTTGCAGTAGTAGGCGGAGGCGTTGGCTGTGCTATCGCTTATCCACAGGCTAAGAAACTCCACAGCATGGGCGTTGAAGTTGATCTTATCGCAGGCTTCAGAAGCAAGGATATCGTTATTCTTGAAGATGAAATGGGCAAGGCTTCTTCACATCTTCATATCTGTACAGACGACGGTTCATACGGCTATCACGGATTTGTTACAAACAAGCTTCAGGAGCTTATTGACGGTGGTGCTAAGTTTGACGAAGTTATCGCTATCGGACCTGTTCCAATGATGAAGTTCGTTTGCAAGGTAACAAAGCCTTATGACATCAAGACTCTCGTTTCACTCAACCCTATCATGATCGACGGCACAGGAATGTGCGGCGGATGTCGTGTAACTGTTGACGGCAAGATCAAGTATGCTTGCGTTGACGGCCCTGACTTTGACGGTCAGAAGGTAGATTTCGACGAGCTTATGAGAAGAAACTCAACTTATAAGGAGCAGGAAAAGGCTCACTTGTGCAGACTTACTGGAGGTGTAAGATAATGGCTAATATGAGTTTGACAAAGACTCCTATCGCAGAGCAGGAGCCAAAGGTAAGAGCTAGAAACTTCAAGGAAGTTACTTTGGGTTACACCCCTGAGCAGGCTATAGAAGAAGCTCAGAGATGTCTTAACTGCAAGCACAAGCCTTGTATGACAGGATGTCCTGTAAGCGTTAGGATTCCTGAGTTTATCGCAAAGGTAGCAGAGGGCAAGTTTGAAGAAGCTTATGCTATCATCAAAACAACAAACGCTCTGCCGGCTGTTTGCGGACGTGTATGTCCACAGGAGCATCAGTGTGAGGGCAAGTGCGTAAGAGGTATCAAGGGTGAACCTGTTGGTATAGGCAGACTTGAGAGATTCTGTGCAGACTATATGATGGACAAGGCAGTTGCAGTTGAAAAGGCTGAGCCAAACGGTCATAAGGTAGCTGTTGTCGGCGGCGGCCCTTCAAGCCTTACAGTTGCAGGCGACCTTGCTAAGCTTGGTTATGACGTAACTATCTATGAGGCATTCCATACAGCAGGCGGCGTTTTGATGTATGGTATCCCTGAGTTCAGACTTCCAAAGGCTATCGTTCAGCACGAGATAGACAATCTGACAAACATGGGCGTACATATCATGACAAACATGGTTATCGGCAGAGTTCTTTCTATTGACGAGCTTATGGGCATGGGCTATGAAGCTGTATTCGTAGGTTCAGGCGCAGGTCTTCCAAGATTCATGGGTATCGAGGGCGAAGGTCTTGTAGGCGTTTACTCTGCTAACGAGTACCTTACAAGAATCAACCTTATGAAGGCATACAAGGACGATTATGAGACTCCTATCATGAAGTCTAAGAACGTAGCTGTAGTAGGTGGTGGTAACGTTGCTATGGACGCTGCTCGTTCTGCAATGAGACTTGGCGCTGAGCATGTTTATATCGTATACAGACGTTCAATGGACGAGCTTCCTGCAAGAAAGGAAGAAGTTCATCACGCTCAGGAAGAGGGCATCGAGTTCCTCGTTCTTAATAACCCAGTTAAGATAGTTGGCGACGAGAACGGTCATGTAAAAGGCATGGAGTGCATCAAAATGGAGCTGGGCGAGCCTGACGCAAGCGGCAGAAGACGTCCTATCCCTATCGAGGGTTCAAACTTCATTCTTGACGTTGATACAGCTATCATGTCTATCGGTACATCACCTAACCCACTTATCAGAAGTACAACTCCTGGTCTTGAAACAAACGATCACGGCTGCCTTATCGTTGACGAGAACGAGTCAACAACTAAGGAAGGCGTTTACGCAGGCGGCGACGCTGTTACAGGCGCTGCTACTGTTATCCTCGCTATGGGTGCAGGCAAAAAGGCTGCCGCTGCTATCGACGAGTATATCAAGAACAAGAAATAATTTCTTGTAAATGAAAATTATTTGTTAAAAGGCTTGAAGTTTGTGCAAATATCTGATATACTAATATAGTATTATTAGATTTGGAGGTCTTTTGATGAATTTGTCAGCAATTATTTCAGTTTTGGCAGCTGAGCAGAGTTCGCCTGCATCACTTGCCATGACTTTTATCCCACTGGTACTCATAATCGTGTTCTTCTATTTCTTTATTATCCGTCCGCAGAAAAAGCAGGATAAGAAAGACGCTGAGATGAGAGATAACCTTGAGATAGGTGACGAGGTCGTTACAAACGGCGGAATCGTTGGTATCGTGTTCTCTATAAAGGACGACACTGTTGTTATCGAAACAGGCGGAGACAGAAGCAAGATTCGTGTTAAGAAGTGGGCTATCGCTAAGAACGAAACAATTCATGACGGCGACGTAAAGTAAATATTGCTTTTGAGGGACGGGTAGTTTTATCCGTCCCTTTTTGTGTTCTTATTGTCCGTGGCTTTGAATATAATTTCTCTAGGGAATTTTGTATGCGGGGGTGCGGATATGAAAAATAACAGGCTTTTTGGGGGCAGAAAGCTTTCTGTGCTGTCATCTACGGCAATTTCTGCCTGCGTGGGGTGCGGTGCGATATTTGTTGCTGTGCTTGCTTTTGCGTATGTTATTACTAAGATAGATGCCACCGATCTTATGCTGTCGGTGATGTCAACAGCGGCACTTGGTATCGGAGCGTATGCAGGGGGATATGTCTGCGGAAAAAGGCAACGTAGAAACGGTCTGCTGTCAGGTGTGCTGTGCGGAGTGTTCATTTTTCTTATCATTGTCATTCTCAGTGCACTGTTTTCTAAGGCAGCCGAAAGCTTTTCCGTGCCTGCAAAGCTTGTGCTTACCCTTGTGTGTGCAGGCGTAGGCGGAGTTGTAGGTGTAAATTCTAAAAGCAGCCGTTTTTGATAAGGATAAATATTTATACTGCATTAACCATTCGTTCATAAAACATAGTGGGATATGTGGTATAATTAATGTAAATCAATTATTGGAGGTAAAATCCTATGAAACATATCAAGACGATCAATAAGGCTAATCTCAAGAAGACTGCTGCTAAGGGTGGCTGCGGCAAGTGTCAGGCATCATGTCAGTCAGCTTGCAAGACCTCCTGCACAGTTGCTAACCAGAAGTGCGAGAGAGAAGCTTAATATTCCGATCTTTCTGAGGCGTGCGAGCGTACACACGCCTTGCTAAAGGGACATTTTTATGTCCCTTTATTTTTGTATAAATTTGTATATGAATATAAATGCGAAAGGTGATTTTTAAATGATACACAAGTTTAAGCTTGGCGGCTTTAATGCACTGCTTGACGTGAACAGTGGCGGAGTACATATTATAGACGATCTGACATATGATTTGTTAGACAATGTTGAGCCGCCTTTTGAGGAGAAATGTCCTGAGGACGTTGTAAGAAAGCTGTCAAAGATGTATGACAGCAAGGATATCGAGGATTGCTATGAGGAGATAGTTTCTCTTTATAATGACAAGATATTGTTCAGCGAGGACGATTACGAGAAGTATGCCCTGTCTGCTGTGGCTTCACCTATCAAGGCAATGTGTCTGCATATCGCTCACGACTGTAACCTGAGATGTAAATATTGCTTTGCTTCAACAGGCGATTTCGGTCAGGGCAGAATGCTCATGGACTATGAAACAGGCAAGCGTGCTATAGATTTTCTTATAGAGCGTTCAGGAGACAGAAAATTTCTTGAGGTGGACTTTTTCGGTGGCGAGCCTTCACTGAATTTTGGCGTGGTGGAGCAGCTTGTTGAGTATGCACGTTCACAGGAGGAGCCTCACAATAAAAAGTTCAGATTTACTGTTACAACAAATGGTGTACACCTCACTGACGAGATGATAGACTTCATCAACAAGGAAATGTACAACGTTGTTCTGTCTATCGACGGAAGAAAAGAAGTCAACGACAGAATGAGAGTGCGTGTTGACGGTTCGGGAAGCTATGACAGGATTATCCCTAACTTTAAGAAGCTTGTGGACAAGCGTCCTAAGAACAAGGATTGGTATGTAAGAGGCACTTACACAAAGTATAATCTTGACTTCTCAAATGATGTAATGCACCTTTATGACCTTGGATTCGACCAGATATCCGTTGAGCCTGTTATGGCTGACCCTAGCGAGCCTTATGCTATCACTGAGGCTGACCTGCCGAGGATCTTCAAGGAGTATGAGATACTTTCTGAGAAGATACAGAAGATAAGGGACGAGGGCAAGTTCATAAACTTCTTCCATTTTATGATAGACCTCGATCAGGGTCCTTGTGCGATAAAGAGACTTAGGGGCTGTGGAAGCGGAAACGAGTATGTTTCTGTCACTCCTGACGGCGATATTTACCCATGTCATCAGTTCGTTGGTATCACCGAGTTCAAAATGGGCAATCTCTATGACGGCACATTTAACGAGGAAATGAAAGATATGTTTGCTCACGCACACGTTTACAACAAGCCTGAGTGCAAAAAGTGCTGGGCAAAGTTCTATTGCAGTGGCGGTTGCAATGCAAACAACTACATTTACGCAGGTGATATCCACAATGCGCACAAGCTGTCATGTCAGATACAGAAGAAGCGTCTTGAATGTGCTATCATGATGAAGGCAGTTAAAATGCTCGACAGCGCAGAATGAATATAAATATTTTGTAAATTTCACGCATGGTAACTTTTATGTACATATATAAACTTAATATGTACAAAAACGTTTGAAGTTTAACAAAAAAATTTATTGAATAATCGGTTTAAAAAGCACGGAATAACAAATGACGTTATTCCGTGCTTTCTGCTGTTATTGCATAGTATGATCATGTCGAAAAACAGCAAAATGTGTCTGTCATATTAATAAGTATTAAGATAAATATAATGTATACTAAGCTGGTAGCTTATTGACAAAGCGGGTCGAATTTAGCATAATATTGACATAAACAAAAGGTGCTTGGCGGTCATGTTACCGCAAATCGGCTATAACGAGCGCCCTCTGTATCGGACAGGATAAACCGACAAATTATTATGAAAAGGACGAAGAGATATGAAAACTAATGAAAAGAAGAATACTTCTGCTAAGAAGAAACTTATACCTGCAGTTGCAATGCTCACAACTTCCGCTGTAATGCTTTCTACTGCTACTTATGCTTGGTTTACGATGAGCAGAGAAGTTGAAGTAACAGGCATTAAGCTTACTGCTACAACTCCACAGACTATTGAAGTTTCACTTGGAAGGGCTACAACACAGGCTACTATAGATAATACTACTTGGGCTACTGCTCCTAAAAATGATGCTGCTGATACAGACCTCTGGTCAAACAAGGCTGCTACAAGCTCTGTATATGCAAGCTTTGGTAAGCTTATCCCTGCTTCATCAACGGACGGAACAAATCTCTATTATACAACAAAAGCTAAGGAGAATGGTAAGTCTGTTGATATAACAGGTGCGAATGCTTTTACACAAGCTACTGAAAATAACAATGCTGGTTGGACATTCCAAACTGCTGGAGCTTCTTCTGAAACAGAAAGCAATCTTACTGCAGATACAAAAGGTGAGGGTTACTATCTAGATATCCCTGTTTGGTTTAGAACTACAAATGTTGAAGATGTAAAGCTTGGTGTTGATGTTACTGTTGAAGACCCTAATAAGGATAATGATGACACTAAGGGTGACTTGTATAAAGCAACTCGTGTGGCTATATTGAATGAGGATAGAAGTGCTGCTAATGGTGGAGTTTTCCTTGGCGCAGAAACTGATGTAGACACAGGATATTATAAGAAAAAGGCTGTTAAAGCTAACACTGGTACAAGTGAAAATGAATATTATGGTGCAGTTACCACTGCCACAGAAGTAATTGAAAGTAATGGAAAGGTCACAAATACTGCTACTGAGGTTGCTACTGTAAAAGGTGTTGGTACTGGAAAAACTGGTTATGGTACGCCTACAAAGTATTATATCAGAGTTTGGCTCGAGGGCGAAGATGTAAACTGCTGGAATGCTAATGCAGGTCAGAGCTTCACTGTAGATCTTAAATTCTATGACTTGAGCAACAAGTAAAATTTATTACATAACAAAAAAGACGCCGAAGAAATTCGGCGTTTTTTGGTAAATGGGCATAAAAAATAATTTTCCATATTTGGGGGAATTCCCCAACTTTTCTTTGCTTTTTGTCGAAAATATGCTATAATAATACATTGGAACAGGAAAGGAAGTGACTTGCTTTGAACGGTAATTCAACAGTTGACGGCGTTCGTGCTGTGGAGCTTTTCTATAGACCTATAAAAAATACCGACAGCGGCAGGGTCACTTTTTTGCAGTCGCAAACAAGGCTCAATTCTCCTGCTATGGGTACGCTCATGCCTGCGGATTATCTCCCTGTGGCTCAGCTTTCCGACCGATGTGTTAGCATTTTCAAGCTTGCTTTCGTTCAGCTTTTGCAGGCTTTGGGCAAGTTTCACGAAAGAGAAGTTGACGTTGATTGGGCAAGCGTGTTCATGCCTGCAAGATTTTTAAGGAAGACGGAAGCTCCGAGAGTTGTGGCAGATTATTGCGATAAGTTTGGCATGAAGTATGAGCGTGTCTGCTTTGAGTTGTCGCCTGATGTGCTTGATGAAGCTGACAGCACAGCGGCAGATAACGTGGCTCTTATGAGAAGACAGGGCTTTCATTTTCTGCTCACAGGCTTCGGCACTGAGGGCTTTAAAATGCTTAAGACCGCTGAGTTCAAGGTAGATAATATCATGCTTGACGGCTCAGTGGCTCAGGTTCTTGGTAAGAGCGACAGGTATGATACCTGCGTGAACTCTCTGCTGAATTTCGTTTTTGACCTTAATGCTGAGGTCATAGCTGACGGAATTACTGATGATAAGCAGGTGAAACAGCTCAGCGGTATGCAGTGCCTTTACTATTCGGGAGAAAATGCAGGAAAATATATTGCGGAAAGATACGTTCGCAATAGAAATGAGTAATAAACGGGTGATACGGTTTTGGACGGTAAAAATATAGATAAAAATACAAGAGTAGTCGATACCCTTGCACTTCGCAGGACCGCCAAGGAAGCTAAACGCTATGTGGTATTGATGAGATTGCTTAAAATACTTGCCATTATACTTATCGCTATCGTGGCGGCGGCTTATGCGGTGTCTTATTTTTACGACAAGTATGGTAGCTTTACAGTTAAGATAAGTAAGTATGATATGATAAATCAGGGGCTTACTCTTTCGGAAACTCCTGACTATACCACGAGCAATTCAAGGCTCAATGCGGATATCCTCTATGATATGACAAATATCAGTGGCGAAGATCTACCTGATAATATCGACAAGATAAACGGCAGCCATAATGGCGAGGGGTATATAGCTTATACTTTCTATCTCATAAATTCCGGTAAAGATACACTTAGCTATGACAGCGAAATGACTATCGAGAACGTCACGAACGGTGTTGATGAAGCTATCAGAGTGGAGCTTTTCGTGAATGGCGAGAAAACTGTTTATGGTAAAACAAAGTCTGACGGCAGTGGTAAGGAAAGCGATTGCGACAAGGAGTTCGCCTCCTCTACTGAGGTCATGAAGGACCGACGTGAAAAGCTTGGTCCTGGTGAGAAAGACAAGTATACAGTGGTTATATGGCTTGAGGGAAATGACCCTGATTGTGTTGACAAAATAATCGGTGGCACAATGAAGCTTGGTATGAATTTCAAGATCGTTGAAACAACTTAAAGAATTAGAAGGGAGGAAGCCTCGGGTTTCCGAGGTTTTGAATTATGAAAAAAGCTTTGAAGATCGTTTTTAATGTTATCGCATGGGTGGTGCTTATCTTTGCACTGCTTATAACAATTCTCGTGTTCTCGTCTGATAAGAATAATGGTACGGCAAGTCTGCTGGGATATATCCCGCTCACAGTTGAATCTGACTCAATGAAGCCAACTTTCAAAAAAGGTGACCTTATTATCTCAAAGGAAATAGACGATATCAATTCTCTGAAAAAGGGCGACGTTATCACTTTCTGGACGCTTATTGACGGAAAAAAGGTGAAGAATACCCACCGTATAGCAGAGGTACTCAATGATAACGGCTCTGTAGGCTTTATCACACGAGGCGATGCTAATAACGTAGATGATACATACACTGTTTATGCAGGTGATATAATCGGTCAGTGGAAAGGTGCAAAAATAGGCGGTTTCGGCAAGGTAATGGATTTTCTCAGAACAAAAACGGGATTTTTCATTTGCATACTTCTGCCGATAGCACTGTTTTTCCTCTTTGAGCTTTATAAGCTTATCGCAACCATAATCGAGATAAAGCGTCCTGCTATCACTGAGAGCGATGAGGAAGAAATAAAAAGACGTGCAGTTGAGGAATACCTTGCACAGCAGAAGAAAAAGGAAGAGGAAAATGCACAGCAGGAGAAAAATGACAAATAACTGCTGCTTTGGTGATACATTATGAATGGATTTCTGAAATGGTTTTTTGTTTTCATGTCGTCAATGCTTGCAGGCTTTGGGCAGATCTTCAAAGGTCTGTGGAACGGCATAAAACAGATCTTCAATATAAAAAACTACATAAGGATATTCAAGACCTACTCGGCAGACTTTGGTGCGCTGGGCTGGATACTTTCTGTGCTTGCAATTATCGTTGTTGTGGCTATCTTTGTGCTTATTATTTTTATGATAGTGCTTGCTGTGAGAAAGTACATAAGATTCAGACACTCTATCGTCAGCAACGAGGATCTTATCGAAGAAATATCTGACCTGCAGCGTCAGGTGGTCAAAATGACCAAGGAAAAAGATGAGATCATGGCAATGAAGGTGGCTCAGCTTGGCGTATATGATAACACCGCTCTTGCAGAGGGTGAAACAAAGCTTGCAGAGGGCGAGCAGATGCCTGCACAGGGCGAAGTTCAAACCACTGTGGACGGCGTTGTTCAGACAGCAGATTGCCGTTTTTCAAAGCTTATCGAGGTGGACAATTTCTACAAGACATACGAGCCGCCTGCTTACAATAATGACATCACCCTTAGCGGTATCTGCGAAGCATACAGAAACTTTGCCTGCTCAAGAATGCACCTTTATTATGACATAAAAACTATCCGACTTTTCATTGCAGGCATGGCTTCAACAAAGCTCATTATCCTGCAAGGTATCTCTGGTACAGGTAAAACATCATTGCCATATTCATTCGGTAAGTTCTTGCAGAAAGATACCACTATTGCTTCTGTTCAGCCGTCATGGCGTGACAGAACTGAGCTTTTCGGCTACTTCAACGAGTTCACGAAGAACTTTAATGAAACAGAAGTCCTCAAAAGAATTTATTCTTCTGAATACAATGACGATGTAAACTTCATACTCCTCGATGAGATGAACATTGCGAGAGTAGAATATTACTTTGCAGAAATGCTCTCCATTCTTGAAATGCCTGATCCTGCCGAGTGGGAGCTTGATCTTGTTCCTAACGTGTGGAGTACCGATCCTGTTCGCCTTGATAAGGGCAAGCTGCGTATTCCGCAGAACATTTGGTATATCGGTACTGCCAACAACGACGATTCCACGTTCACTATCTCAGATAAGGTATACGACCGTGCACAGCCTATCAATCTTGACGCAAAGGGAGTTGCCTTTGACGCACCTGACACGCCGCCTATGAACCTAAGCTTTGAACATCTTGATACACTCTTCAAGGAAGCTTTTCAAATGTATCCAGTTTCACAGGACAGTCTGAAAAAGATCCAGCAGCTTGACCTGTGGGTAATTGAAAAGCTGAGAGTGGCTTTCGGTAACCGTATACTTAAACAGATGAACTTGTTTGTTCCTGTATATGTTGCCTGCGGTGGAGATGAACTTGACGGCATTGACTATGTGCTTGCCACAAAGATATTCAGAAAATTTGAGTCGCTTAACTTGGCAATGCTAAGAGAAGAGCTGAAAGAGCTTTGCACCTATATGCAGAAGCTTTTTGGCAGAAACACTATGAAAGAATCTATAGCATATCTTGAAAGATTGCAAAAGCTGTACTAAAATTTGTACTCATAAACTTTGAGAGGAGGGACGGGCATGAGCGAATACAACGAACAGCGTGCAGCTTTTGACAAAGCTGTAAAGACGTTTGACGGCAATAACAGCTTTGCGGCAGCCCGTGCCTTGCTTCTTTCGGGCGAAAAAACTGTATCTTTTAATCGTAAGATAATCGAGAAGAATATAGATTCGTCCTGGCTCACAGAGATAGAAAAAGCTCTGCCACATCTTGATACGGTAATAAGAAATCCAAGAAACACCATTAAAGAAGTGGAAGAGATCGTGCCTATCGCTATGTCAAGGAAGATAACGGTAGAGTCCATAAAACATCTGGGACAGCACACCGATCTTATTCAGGATATCGACAAAAAGACCGGAAAGATAACTCCGTCAAAGATACTCAACATTCATAAAGAGGAAACTCTCGATACATATGAAAATAGATTTGTAAATACCCTTATCGACAGGCTATACATTTTTATAAATATAAGATACAATAAGCTTGTCCAGACCGCAGAGGCGCAGGAGGCTTATTCTTTTAATTACGACACCGTGGCTGACAGCGGCGACGGCAGAAAGGTCAACATTAGTTTTAAGATAGAAACTGTTGACAGTCTTGTCGGCGGCAGCAAGGATACTGACGTTTGGGCAAGGCTTGAAAGGGTCAAAAAGGCTATCGAGGGCTATAAAGGCTCAGTGCTTTGTACCACTCTTGGCAACGCTTTTATCAGACCGCCTGTTATGAGAACAAACGCTATCACTAAAAATGTGGACCTTATGGCGTGTCTTACCCTTTGGCAGTTTATCGAAAGCTACGATAAGGCAGGCTACGAGGTCAACGTTTCTGATACCGCACAAAGACCTGATGATTCTTATATCGAGGATATATATGGTCTGACCGCAATGAACTATATGCTTTTCCGCTCCTATACCCATGGGGCAGACAAGTCGGAGGAGCTTAAAACTATAAAGAGCAAGACCCTCGCACCAAAGGTTGTCAGGCGTTTTGATAAGCAGACGTCTGATAAATACGATGTCATAGTTGGCGATGGTGAACAAAGTAGTGCAAGTAAGACAGATATGGGTATGACTGCCGAAGAGGCAGGAAACCTTACGGCAGAGCTTGAACGTATAGTTGAGATAGAAAAGCAGTTTCTCAAAGACGAGGAAGACCGTAAGAGGGCTGAGGAGCTTGCGGCTGCAGAAGCTGAAAGAAAGCGTGCCGAGCAGGAGAAACTGGAGCGTCAGCGGCGTGAGGAAGAAGAGCGCATAAGGCTGGAGCATGAGGAAGCTGAACGCAGAAGATTGGAGCTTATTCAAAAACAGCAGGCGGAGCAGGCTGCAAGAGAAAAGGCGGAGCGTGAGGAACGTGAACGCCGTGAAAAAGAGGAAGAGATCAAGCATATTGCAAGACGCAAAAGGCAAATGGAAGAGCGTCAACGCCGTGAAGAGGAGCAGCGTGTCCGTGAGGAAAGAGCTAGGATCCGAGAGGAGAAAAAGCTCGTCCGCAGCAGCCTTGGATCTGCTATGGATCAGCAGATCAGCACGAATGAAGAAGCCGTGTCTTCAAGCTTTGTGTCAGAGTATGAGTCCCCTGAGGTGGCTGCTAAAAAGGCAAAAGAGGCTCAGCAGCAGCGTGAACAGGAACGTCGTGAGCGTGAACGTGCTGAGCGTCTTAAAGCTGAACGTGAAAGCTTTGAAAATAAAAATATCAATGAGATATTTAAAGAATATTCTAAAAATCCATATTACATGGCAAAACGTGGCATAACATATGTTCTGGCTCACGCATTTGGGATCATACCTGTTGTGACGGATAATCCGGACTATATCAGAATGTTCAAAGTCAAGAAGGAAAAAGAACTGGCTGAGGCAGAGAGAAAACGTGCAGAGCGTGAAATCGAGGTTATCTATGAAAAATATGCTCCGTATCTGAAATATGATGTAAAGAGGCGTATCAAAAACAGGCAGTTTAAAAAGAGAAAACGTCTTGAGCGAAAAAACAGACCGCCAAGACCATATATTCCGCCACAGCGCACCGCTGAGGAGCAAAAGGCTATCGACATTGAGATGAAGAGGCTTTACAAGGAGTATCACGTTTCGGCTGTGGGCAGAATGGCAAGGCATTTGAAAGAGAAATATAGGAAACAATAACACGGAGGGAGAGTCGTTATCATCGGCAAGGCGTTGAGGATAGTAAAAATAGCTTTGACAATACTTGGCTCTGCTGTGTTTGCGGCACTGCTGAGTGTGACGGTGTACATAATGGTCTGCGGCTGTATCGGCAAAACAGCAAGCATTTTTGGTTACAGTGTACTGAAGGTCGTGAGCGGAAGTATGGAGCCGTCTATACATGAGGGTGACTATATTTACATCAAAAGGACGGATACTGACAGCTTAAAGGCAGGGGATATCATTTCGTTCTACTCTCAAGATGATAGTATTAAAGGCGAGATAAATACTCACAGGATATCTGCGGTTTTGAGCGACGGCACTTTTGTTACTAAAGGCGATGCTAACAAAATAGAGGACAGCGTGACGGTGCAAAAAGTCAGCATTATTGGAAAATACTATGGAAAACTCAGATTTTTCAAGTGGCTTGGGTCATTTGCATCAACAAAGAAGCTCCTCATACTGTTTGTGATAATCCCAACAGTTTGCATGGCGGTGTATGAGGTAAAAACTATCGCTGAGATAAAAATATATTCAAACCGTGAGGAAGCCTTGAAAGCGGCTGAGGAAGAAAAAGAAAAGCTTATGCGTGAGGCTGTTGAAAAGGAAGTTCAGCGGCTGAAAATGCAGGAAAACGAGAAAAAGGAGGCGAACAGCTTTGAATCAGGAAAAGATAATGAAGGCTAAAATGATAACGGCTATCGTTATTTGTATTGCGGCACTTGCAGGGCTGTTCGTTTTTATCGGGCTTTATATGGACAAGTCCGAGGAAGTCAGAAAGACTTACATTGCTAAGTATATGGAAAATCTGTCTGCCGTCTCTGAGGAGATAGACACTTATCTTGAAAGCGGCAAGGATCTTCCAACGAGATATAACATGATACTTTCGGACATGGGTGCGGCAAGGTCGCTGGTGTTTCTTATCGACGATTATACGGAGGAGCAGAAGGCTATAAACGAGCTTCATTACTGCTTTGTGAAGTATTCTGAACAAATGCATGGCAAACTTGAGGACGTAAAAAAAGCACTTGACCATATCACCGAAAATCTTGACAAAGGCTATAGGGAAGTCAACGAGATAGTTGATTCGGTTGATAAAATGGGAAATTAATGCAAGGAGGACAATAACGTGAGCAGTAAAGGGCAGCTTAAAAGAGAAATAAAGAAATGCAGACTTACTATCGAGGAGATAGAGCGTAAGAGATCACGTTCACAATCAGCACTTGTTCAGGCAATTCTTTTGCAGGAAGAGCCTAACGAAATGGACGTTGAGTGGTTCAACAAATACACAGGCGAGATAACCGCTTGCAGAAACCACATGATAGAATTGCAGAAAGAGCTTGACTCGATGAAATAATGGAGGTCGCCAAAGTGGCTGAGCATAAAGTGATAGAGAAAGCAGACAGCGAGGAAGAAAAGAAGAAACGCAAACTGCTTATTATAAAAATAATACCAGTTGCAGTGCTGGCATTTATACTTATTGCGGTCAGCTTGGCTTGGTTTACCATTGATAAAGCCCTTGATCTTGATTCATTTGGAATGAAAAGCGTAGATTCGCCATTTGAACTGAAAACAGTAGGAAGTGCCAATGTGCTTAAAGCTGAGATACTTGACAGCGATGACTACTCTAAGGTGTCTGATGGGAGCAACATCACTTCTGACGAGAACGACAAGATCTACTGGCTTCTTGATGAAGAAAGCGGTATGACGAATGGTATTAATCCTGGTAGTCATGGAAAGCTTACTTTTTATGTTGTCCCAAACCAGTCGGGGGAAATGGAGATACAGTTCAAGTTGAGTATCACGGGGTATGCAGAGAATAAAAACGAAGACGCTGTTTCTTATGAAAAGGTTACTGAAGAAGAAGTAACTAGATTTATGAATGGACATATCATGTTTTTTGAGAAATATGATGAGAACAATCACACATATTCCGATTTTCTTCATGATGAAACATTCACAAGGACGTTTAAAGATTGTAAAGTAGACGTTCCGCAGGAAGTGAACGTATATTGGGTGTGGCCGAACACGCTTGGTCAGATACTAATGAAAAGCACAGATGAAAATCTGACAGAGAAAAATGTGCTGTTTGATGATAACAGTAAAGAACGTTTGGATTTTGCGAAATATATAAATGGTAATTTAAGCTTGTTCTTGTCAGGTGATGCTGATAAAAAACAAAATAAAACAGTTATTGAGAAAATACTTAATGGTGATAAATACAGCACAGCACAGTTATCATCACTAAGCTCCATGTATAATGACGCTGACGAAAAGATAGGTACAAAGGTGCAATATATCCTTGTTGAACTAAACGTATAGATAAGAATATTAACTTTGCACGGAGGCAGTTGAAAGTGAAAGCTAATAGAAATCAGAAAATTAATAGAATATGCCACAAGCTTTACAGCAAGTATCGCAAGAATGTTATTTCTTTAGTTACCGCTGCCGTATTGCTTGTCACGAGTATGCCGCTTGCAGACATTTCAGGTGTTGTGTCTAAAATGGTATCAACTGTCACCAATGTTATTACGGCTATGGCGGCAGATACATATACTGACATTTCTAATGATATCAAAAATGGCGTTTATACCATACAGAATGCAGACGATTTTAAAAAGCTTCTCAATGCAGATCCTGCTGTCTATCAGAAAATCACTGTATTGTTTTCAAACAACCAATCTCAGTTTAAGGCTTCTGATTTTACAGGAATAGAAAAAGGACTTGGCAATGAAGAATATCCTTTCATGGGAACAGTCAAAGCAAATGAGGGTTCAGCTATTAATCTTCCTATTAATTTTGCTCTGTTTGAATATCTTAGTGACAGTGCAAATTTAGATACTATTATTTTTGCTAGACCGGAAGAAAACAATTCAGCTTTGCTTGCTGAGAATGTTATACACGGTGATGTGGCTTCAGCTAATAAGTGGAAAATAAAAGCTGATCCTGTAGATGATTCAGGTGCTACAATTTATAAATCCTTCACGTCTGTTATAGGCAATATGGAAAATGGAGCAACGGTCGATCTAGATATCACTCTCAGTGATGTCCAGGTGGAAGTATCAGGCGGGGATAATGCAGGTCTTGCTTGCGGCACTATGGACGAAAACGCAAGTCTTGATGTAAGCTTGTCAAGTAGTTCACTTGACGTTTCCGGCAAATCTAACGCAGGCGTATTTGTTGGGAAAATGAGCGCTGGTGCAACACTGAACGTTGACAAGTGTGATGTCTTGACAGGCGTAAATGTATCCGCAAACAACGCAGGCGGACTTGTGGGCAGTGCAGAGAATGCAGAAATAAATGTCGGCGAAGGTGTCACCCTTACCATGACCGGAAGCGTTACAGGCTCTGTAACTGCGGGCGGTCTTTTCGGCTCTTATACATACAGTAAAGCCAACGAAAAGACATTTGACATTTCAAAATTCAGTGGCATGAAAATGGCACTTGCTTGTTCATCAGGAGATACCGCTGACAGTGCGGCTGTTGGCTCTGTTTTCGGACTGCTGACAAACAGCGCAGATAGTGCAAAAATTAGTATCACAGGCACCGCTAATGATACTATTACTTCAAACTTCAATGGCACTGTCAGGGCAGGCTTTTATGGTGGTATTGTCGGAAGATATTCTGCCAATGCTCTTAGCTCTGAACTAGCACTAAGTGATATCATTGTAAAAGTGACTGGCTCATGCAATGCCCTTGATTTTGGCGGCCTTATTGGTAAGATAGGTGATAACAGCAAGGCTTATGTAAGCGTCAAGAATACCACTATACGTATTAATAATCCCACATCATCACAAAATAATTATGGCGGACTTGTGGGCTATGCAGATCAGGCTTTTATAGATGTTGGCGGCAAAGTCACAGTTACTGCAAATAATGTTTCTGCAAACCAGAGCGTAGGTGGCATTGTTGGCAAATTTAATAAAAATGGCGTTGTAAGGCTTGGCGGTGAAACAAACCTTTCAGGCTTTTATCCTAAAGACCCTAACAAAAACAGATGTCAGATAGTAGGAAATAGAGGCAATGCTTTGATCTATAGCTTAAGCGGCTGGTCATTTACAAGGACATCTTCAAAAGTCATAGACGATATGGATTGGGGCGGAGTGCTTCGACTTAACAATTCCGATCTGCTTGAGAGTGCTGACGGTGTTCTGTCTTTTGATGGATCAGGGCATACTGTTACAATAAATGGATTTCCTAATAATAATATAACCATAAGCAATAGGGCAGATTTTGCCCGTGCAGCTTTGATAATGCAGCACGATAGCAATGTTTTTGTTAAGTATAGCGGTGCTAGTAGGGCAGATATGCTTGCGGCAAATATCAGCCTTAGTGCAGATGTTGATATAAGCGACACAGGTCTAACCGGATTTATGCGTGATAATGGTGAGGATACATTCACAGGCACGCTTACTGGCAATAGTCATAAACTTACCATGACAGTGGGAACAGAAAATGATAAAATAGTTTTCCATACTCACAACGGACTTTTTGCAAAGACAAGCGGTGCAAAAATAAGCGATTTAACGATTGTTTCAAACTTTAATATTGTCGGTGACAATGTTTCTGGCGGTGATGCTTGTTATATTGGTTCTGTATCTGCATACAACAGCGGAGCTTTGACTATTGACAAAGTGACCGCTGATGTGACCGCATCTCCAAGTGGTGCGTATACTAATTTTGTCGGAGGTCTGGTTGGATATGTTGCTGACGCCACAAGTGAAGTTTCGTTCACTAATTCTGCTGTAACAGCAAATCTTACATACAATAATAGCACAACAAAGGTAGATTGTACTTGTCTTGGCGGAGTTATCGGAATGGTAGGAGCTGTTACATCAAAACCTACAACTGGTATTAAGTTTAATAATGTCACTGTTGACGGAAATATAACTGACAAACACACAGGAAGTAACTCCAGAGTTGGTGGACTCATTGCAGAGGTCGGTGCTAAGGATAATTCAGCTTCTGTTGTACCTAATAAGGTATCTATCACCAATGTTAATATTAATGCTTTAACAATAAATTCTAGTGGTAAATCAAATAGCGGTGGATTTTTAGGGCATAACTGGTATAGAGTAGAAATTGATCTGAATAGTTTGAATGTAAACAATTCAAGATTAACAGTGAACAATGGCACAGAACTGGGCGGTCTTGTACTTTCCACAACAGGTTATTGGAGCATAAAAGAGGTTAGCTTTGACGGTGTGACAGTGAAAGCAACAAAATGTATAAATTTCGGCATGCTTGCCTCAACTCTTTTTGGCAGAGATTATGACTCTTATGGCTTTGACTATTTTAAAGGTGAAAATGTCAATAATTACAGAAGCTCACGAGATGCAACTTATTTTGAACTTACTAAACCTAATGGATATAAGATCTCACAAGATACTAAGATAAATATAAGCCCAAGCTATTCGTATTTTGATGAGATAGCTCGTTGTAGTATTTATTATTCTTCTTCAGCTAGTTTTATGTCTAATCGTCAAGCCATAATTTCAATTCCTGCTGTTACAGCGGACGGAGAGCGTTTGCTGTATATGGACGGAAAGAACTGCAATACCTATCAAAATCAAACAACAAATAATGGTGCTGTGTGGAAAAATAATTCTTGGGCAAGATATTATTATAACCTTGATGTATATAAAAACGGTAAAGCCACCACAGGCGGAGCTAAGGCTGTTGAGTGGAGTGCAAAGCTTTTTGCGGCAAATAATATAAAAAATTATATTAATAGCACAAATATAGATTTTCCAACAGATGCAGAAATAGATTTGACAGGATATTCATTTTATCCAGTTGATACAAATGGTTGTAATATAAAATCAAATTCAACTATTACTTTTGAAAATAATGGCTTTAATCAGTCTGAAATGGTATCAAGCAATAATAGTGACAATTATGCCCGTACAACTGACGGCATAGATGGAACAAATTTAACTAATGACCATAATCAACATTACATGATGCAATGCGGACTTTTCAGAAATGAAAATGGAGCTGTTACCATAAGCGGTAAACTGACCTTTCAGGGAAATATCGGTAAGGTGAATGGTGGTTCAGGTGCATTGGTTTGCGGCTCGGGTGCTGACGACACCAATACTACAAAAAAATTTGTCAAAATTACCGGCAGTATCGTTCTTGACGATTTGTATGTGAATGATACATCTTTAAGTTTAAATGATGAAAATTCTTATGCCCCTTTGCTTATAAATAAGATAGGCAACATGACAGAGATCACTATACAGAATGTGTCACAGAAAAAACACAGTATGACTGCTGAAAAATATAACAAAGGCGGACAGAATTATGCTGCAACAAGCCTTATAGGCAATGTAGGAAGCAAAAAGGGTCAAAATATATCTCTGACTTTCTCAAATATCAAGCTTGACGCAAGTAATGAAAATTCAATTTTCAAAAATGCTACTTTGCTTGAAAGCTTTCAGCATTCTGACGGAGCAGGCTCTTCTGCAATATACAACTATAAATGGGAAGACGATTGGGGTACAGAAGAAAAGCATAATGTAACCTACGGAAGAGAAGTGTCTGACACCATAAAGAATCGTGTAGATGATGTGAGCAGGCAGAATAAGTATCATGGCGATTGGAGTAAAGATGACAGGTATACTTCCCCTGTCAAAAATAACGCAACAGAGGAATATAGCTTTACTGAATACAAGCCATATGTTGCTAAATCGTATGATACCGCCCAAAACTATGATGAGATAGACGTAAACCTTGAGCGACCATATTTGGACGAGGGTTGCGGAACATACTCTGATCCATATATCCTTGACGCTTCTACACTTGCGGAGGTCGCAAGAGTTATCAGTACAGCCGCACCTACAAATGGCTGGGAAGTAAACTATAATGCAAATGTTTCTGCCGATACATCGACTGTTAATGCTAATAGTGCTTTTTGCAAAGGCACTAATCATAAAACTTATACTTATGATGGAGCAGGCAATTTCGTAAGCGGAAAGGAAAAAGTTTCAAAAGATAACATGATCAAATATCTTTGCGAGGCTTATTACAAGATAAATGATGATATAGTTCTCGGCAGTTCTTTTGCAGGTCTTGGCGGAACATCAAACAGTTACGTTTTCAGGGGCGTTATTGTTGGACAGAAGAAATCCGACGGAACATATCCAACTATCACCAATAATTCTGCAAGCCCGCTCATCAGGTTCAGCAGCGGAAGTGTTGTAAAAGATATCAACATAGAATATACCAAAGAAGTAACGCTTTCAAAAACAATAATAATAAATTAAACTATAGTACCGGAAAGACGGAGTATTATGGTGGTGTTATGGGCGTTGTGTTCGGTGGAGATAATATCATAGATAATGTCAAGGTAACAAATCCTAATATAACATTTGCAAAGAACGATAACAGCAAACAACATCTCATTACTGCAGGCGGATATGTTGGCGCCATAGTTTACGGCGGCGTTATTTTCAGAAATATGGACATCGTTGCCAAAGATAGTGCGCTTACAATCAGCAATACTGTGGCAGTGGGTGAAGACGTATATACCAATCTTTTTATCAATCCATATATAGGCAGAGTTGTAAACGGCTTTGCTATCGAAGAGGGAACAACGTTTGGTAAGTCAACTAACCTTAACAATGGCAGGAAAAATTATCTCATCACGCAGTTTAAGAGTAAGCTAAGTGATGATGAGAAATTAAATGTTATTGCCGGCACGACCAATATTATTGAAGTACCTAATGCACAGGCGTTGTTTATGCTGTCTATCATATCACAGTCCGGTATGGGATATACAGACCGTAATAAAAATACTTGCGGCTATGGTCATTATACTTTTACTCGAAATGCAGACTATTCAAAAGTTGGCACAGCTACATTGACTTCTGATGATAAAGATTACAAAACTGCTATCTCAGATTATCAAAGACTTGAAAAGGCTACAAGCAGGGAATATGAAAAGAAAAATTCTGTAATGCTAAAAAAATATACAAAGCCAAGTGAAAAAGGTCTTTATGAAGCAAAGTGGGCACACGAATTAAATAAGAACTTTACTGTTAAACTCACAGGAAATGGAACCTATGACCTCACCGGAACCGGTTTTCGTGGTATAAATCAGTTGTTTGATGCAAAGGATAGTAACCTTGGCGACATTAAATGTGATTATACTTTATCTTTGACAACTATCCAGGGAAATGATCAGACTATAAAGCTCGATACAGATATAAAAGCCTATGCTGTGAAAATAACAGACAACAAGAGCGGTAGCGCTATTGAAATCCAAGATATGGATAACTATAAATATCGTACCGCATTTGCCTCCGTAAAAGGAGTTGGGTTGATAAACTGTTCAACGTATGCTTTAACTGTAAATAACCTTAAGCTTTCCGGCAAGATCAGCGTTAAGACGTATAACAACGATGGACAATCGTATGTTAATGAAGACCTTTCTACAGGTGGTATTGTTGGCGGAGTACAGAGTTCTTGCACGTTTAGCGGAATAACATTGACCGATCTTGAAATATATGGTGCATATACTGTGGGAGGACTTATAGGAAAGTCAACAAATAATATCAATATAAGTAACGTTAAGTCTGAAAACAGTGGCGTTTATGTGTATGGCGGATTTGAAACAGGCGGTCTTGTGGGAAATTCTCAGAAAGGCAGCGAATTCGCTGTTAAGGATTCTAAGATAAAAATTAATAAAGTTGAATTTGCTAATCTTGATAAAGGCACAAAAACTTGGTTTGGCGTAGGTGGAATCGCAGGTTCTGCAAATATCAAAACGACAATAAGCAATGTTCAGCTTACAGCCTATAATAAAGATAGCTTTATCGGTTCAAAAAAAGACAATAAACCCCTTGCAACCCAGACAATGAACGAGGGCGGTCTTATAGGACTGTCTAACGGAGCATGCACAATAACAAACACAAGCGTCAGCGTCGATGTTTATGGTAGTAATGCTGGTGGATTCGTTGGAATAAACAAAAACCAGTTGTCTATCAATGACTGTTACTATGGAGGAACATCTGAAACATCAGATTGCGGTGTTTATGGCTATACAAGTTCAGGCGGAATGGTCGGCACACAGAATGCGGCTGTGACCATATCAAAGTCTGCTGTAAAAAATGCAACGATAGGTATACCAGTTGCTAAAACTGGTGATGCAGGTATCAAGGATGTAAGAGCAAAGTCAATTGGTTCAAACAACTCAGTAAACATGGCTTTAGCTACTATCGAAGCTCTCTCAAGCCTCAAGACTGTAGAACAGGTTGCGAGACTCAGAGGCAAGACTAAGGAAGAAATTCTCGGATAAGGAGGGAACAGAAATGGCTGGTAAGCTCAAAGTTACATTAGCTAAAAGCACTATCGGTTCCTCTCCAAAGCAGAGGAAGGTAGTAGAAGCATTAGGACTCAGAAAGACAAACAAGAGTGTAGAACTTCCTGATAATCCTCAGATGCGTGGTGCAATCGAAAAGGTTAAGCACCTTTTAAAAGTAGAAGAAATTTAATAAAAAGGATTGGAGGTGTCAAACATGAAACTGCATGAACTCAGCAAGCCAATCGGTTCTACTAAG
>OLOU01000823.1_pt1 | contig 25184 bp, 18 predicted proteins | sample 1672101 | NCBI WGS metagenome assembly OLOU01 (sample SAMEA3136645, study PRJEB25190) | human gut metagenome | biome: human gut; feature: human-associated habitat; material: faeces | place: Austria | collected 2013
TCACCGATTTTATCCGGCATTCCTGTGATTCTTTTGGCATATTCGAATTCGCGGTAACCGGACAAAAGAATCACAGGAATGCCGGATAAAATCGGTGATTCGCTGATTTGTCTGGCAAGTTCAATTCCATCCATATGCGGCATCTTGATGTCAGAGATGATAACGTCAGGACGGCAGGTCTGCAGAAAGTTTATGGCCTCTGCTCCATCCGAAACGCAGCCGCAGATGAGACCGTTAAAACGGGACCAGTTGAGCTGTTTTTTCAGACCGTCCAGTACAATCTGTTGATCGTCCACCAGTAATATTTTAAAAGATGACTCCATTTTAAAACCTCTTTTCTCCCCTTTTTCCCTATTGTGGCAAAAAGAAGAAAGGGTGTCAATGGAGGAAATAGAGCAGTAAAAAAAATTCATAATGAACAAAAAACTTTCAAATTGAGATCTGAAGGAGCAGACAGTAGAATAAAACCATCAACAACGCAAGGGAGGAAAAAGGAGTATGGGGAAACCGAAAAAAAAGAAAGGAAAGATGAGCCAGGCAGTTGTCAGAGAGAATATCCAGTTGTACTTACTGATGCTTCCGGTCTTTCTTCTGATTATTGTTTTTTGTTATGGACCGATGTTCGGCCTTGTGATCTCGTTTCAGGATTATATGCCAGGTTCTCCTTTTTGGGGTGAAGGAGTGGAATGGGTTGGCCTGACGCATTTTAAACGGTTTGTAGAAGGAAAATATTTCGGACGTCTGATTAAAAATACACTGGTGCTGAGTGGAATGAATCTGCTGTTTGGATTTACGGCCCCAATTCTGTTTGCGCTCTTAATCGACCAGATCAAGCGGCTCCGTTTTAAAAAGATTGCGCAGACAGCCAGCTATATGCCCTATTTCATCTCTACGGTCGTCGTAGCGGGCATGGTGATTTCTTTTATCGATCAGGGGGGACTGATCAGCAATTTCCTTTCTGCAGTGTTTGGGCTGCCGAACCAGAACTGGCGGGATCAGGCACCGGCGTTTCCTGCAATTTATACGATCACAAATGTCTGGAAAGGATTCGGCTTTGGCAGTATTCTGTATATTTCTTCGATCACATCGATCGATCAGAGCCAGTATGAGTCGGCAAGAATTGACGGGGCAAACAGAGGACAGCAGTGCTGGTACATCACATTACCTGGAATTAAAAATATTATTGCGATTAACCTGATTCTGGCGATCGGAGGAATTCTCGGGACAAACAGCGATCTGATCCTGCTTTTATATTCTCCTGCGACATATGATGTTGCGGATGTAATTGGAACTTATACATACCGACTTGGTATCGAGGGCGGACAGTACAGCTATACAGCTGCAGCAGGATTATTCATGTCAGTAATCGGATTTGCACTGACTTATATTGCAAACAAAGTGAGCGATAAACTGACAGGATTTGGGTTATGGTAAAGAAAAGACTGATTTTGGTAACAGGAGATTAACATGAAAACAGGCAAAACAAAAAACAGAATCAGAGAAGGAAATCCGGCGGTAACGGTACTTCTGTATGTGCTGGTGCTCCTGATTTGCATCGCGACCGTTTATCCGATGTATTATGTATTGATTCTTTCCATCAGCGCGCCGGAATATGCGGCAAAAATGAATGTCTATCTGGTCCCGAAAGGGTTTTCGCTGGGCGCGTATAAAATGCTGGCCGGCGACGGGGAAATGTGGAGAGCGTATTTGAATACAATCCTCTACACGGTTCCGACGACTGTTCTGATGCTGGTTACGAGTGTACTAATCGCTTATCCGCTGACGTATAAACATCTGGCAGGACGCAAATTTGTAAATATGTTTCTGCTGATCCCGATGTATTTTTCAGGCGGTATGATTCCAGCGTTTTTGCTGATTACAAAGCTGAAGCTGTATGGAAGTCCGCTGTCACAGGTTCTCCCGGTATGTTTCTCGATCTGGAATATTATTCTGATGAAAGCGTTCTTTTCCAGTATTCCGGAAGGATTGAGGGAAGCTGCAAAAATTGATGGCGCAGGAGTGATCCCGATTTTGACAAATATTTATCTGCCGCTGTCAAAACCGATCCTGGCGGTTATTTCCGTATATACGATTGTGGGACGGTGGAACAGCTGGTTTGATGCACTGATATATTTGCCGAAAACGGAGTGGCAGCCGCTGCAGTTGTTTTTGCGCAGGATCCTGGTAGAAAGTACCAGACAGGTAACGGATGTCCTGGATCCACAGATGGCGGCGGAGATGATAAAAAAGCAGATGTCGGGTGCTCAGTTAAAATATGCGATGATTATATTTACAACGCTGCCGGTGCTGTTTACGTATCCGTTCTTCCAGAAATATTTTGTAAAGGGCGTTATGCTCGGTTCATTAAAAGAGTGACAGTATTCTGTTATTTTATAGAAAATAAAAATTATAAAACCGGGAAATAACCGTGAAGTGACTGCAGGCACGGAGAGGTTATAAAATAAAAAGTAACTGTTCAACAGTATGACCGCAAAGACGGCAGATTCTGACATAAGGAGGGTACAGAATGAAAAAGAGTTGGAAAAAAGGGATAGCGGCAGCGATGAGTGTACTGCTGGCAGCTGGTATGGCAGGATGCGGACAGACGAATACAGCCAATAGTACGGCGACTTCCGGTGATGCTGCTACAACAGCGCAAACTGAAGCGGCACAATCCAATACGGATAATGGCGATTTAACTGTAGTAAAAATTCTGGGACGCAATTACACTTACACTGGGGCGAACGGAAAAACAGTCACTTTAAAAGACTGGTCAACAGAAGGCAAGAGCAAACGGTGGGATAAATTATCTGAAAACCTGGCAGCAAAGGGTGTGAAGTTGGAACTGGATCTGATTGAGCCGGATCAGTTTGATACGACGATTCAGACCATGGCGGCGAGCGGAGAACTGTTCAATTACGATATGATCAACATTACTCCTCTGGATGATAAGACAAAATTAAACCTGGTTAAACAGGGACAGCTGCAGTCGATCAGCGATATCTGGGAAACCTATTCGGATGGAACTTATACCGATTTTATCAATTCTGACGCCGGACAGTTCTATTTCAAACATGTTGCGCTGGAAGACGGGAAGTGCTACTGGCTGACAGATTATGAAACCGGTTCTTATGAAGGAAAACCTACTAATTTCATACTTGCTTTTCAGATTCGACAGGACTGGCTGGATGCAGTCGGAAAAGATATGCCGACAACGACGGACGCGGTTTATGAAGCTTTAAAGGCATTTCAGGATCAGGATGTGAACGGAAACGGACAAAAGGATGAGGCATTTCTGACAGATTACAGTGGATTTGCTACAGATGTTGCGCAGTGGTTTGGACTTGGTGTTGGAACGACGTTTATCAACAATCAGGAAGATTATAAAATTGAATCTCCTTGGTATCAGGAACATATAAAGGATTATATCCAGTATATGCAGAAACTTTACGCAGCTGGATTATTAAAGATGAATGACAGCCAGGGCGGCACTTATATGGCGAATAACCAGGTGGCTGCAATTTCCCAGTGGGGAACAGAGCTGTGGGAGGAAACGGCCATTACTGTTCCGGAAGGAGCAGAATATCAATGGTTTGCACCGATGAGAGTGGATGGAATTGAGGGAGAAACATCCCTATTCCGTGGTTCAAATGCATATAACATGGGTTGGACCGCGACAGCAGTGCCTGCAAGCAGTGATAAACAGGAAGCAATTGCAAAAATTTTGGACTATCTGATTACACAGGAATCCATGGATTTGACAGAGTATGGTCTGGAAGGCGTAAGTTATGAGATGGTGGACGGTAAAATGAGCAACACGCTGGATAACACGCTGGAAAATACAGATGCTGTCGGTATGGCGCTCTGGTGCAACGGCTCCATTTTCCCGAGATACAAGATGAATAATGATCTGAGTGCAGAGCTGGATAATACGGTAGTGTTTGCAGAGAAAAACGGCGTAAAGAACAATCAGACTGCGAAGAAAGATTTCACAATCTCCTGTATCAAGGATCCGGAGCATCGTATTTTCCACGATTTAGGCGCTCTGGCAATCCCTACGGTAGAGGAAATCAACAAAACAAACGAAATCAGCACAGATCTTGAAACATATTCCAAGGAACTGCTGACAAAACTCATCATGGGTGAAAAGAGCCTGGATGACTGGGACAGCTATATTCAGGATCTGAAAGATCTTGGACTGGATGATCTGATTGCGGTACAGCAGGCGAGAGTTGACCGTGCGATGAAATAAAAAAGAGCAATAAAAAAACAGGCAGACAGTGTGAAAAGTAATCGGAGCTGTTTATTTTTCACACTGTTGTTTGCACTACAGATATCTACAAAAAGGGAGATTATTATGTCAGAACAGAAGAAAAATGGGATTCCGCAGATGGGCCCCGATACAGGAAACTACTGGTGCACCTGGGATACGCAGTTTCGCGTAAACAGCGTGGAAGACGGGAAGGATACGAAAAATCTGCGCAATGTGCTGACTCAGGATTTTCTGTTTGCAGAAGACGGAATGCTCCGAAATTATTTAAAAAATGTACGCCAGGATTTGTATGTTCTGTTGGACGACGGTTGGGACGTTGGAAAGGATGTGCCAGGAAACGGAGCAGTCAGCGTATTTGGCAGTCTGGTTCTGGATTCTGATAAATTTCCGGATTTTACCGGAGAACCATGGGAACGTCTTGCAAAGCTTCGTTGCAAGCTAATGGAGCTTGGATATCGTGGCCTTGGTTTGTGGATTTGTGCGAATGCGACCGGAGAGGAAGAGGCACATCCGCTTTCCGTGGAAGAGGCGGAAAATTACTGGAAAGAGCGTGCGATCTGGTGCAGAAAAGCAGGGGTGGACTACTGGAAAGTAGACTGGGGATATCATTGTGGTGACGCAGCTTATAGAGAAATGATGACAAGAATTGTAAAGCAGTATGCACCTGACCTGAAAATTGAGCATGCGGTGTGTCGCGGTCCGTTGGATGAAAAAGTGGAGCACTGGAAACGCGTTGGGAAACTGCTGTCAATCAGTGATTATGTACGGACGTATGACGTGGTAAAAGAATTTACCTACAGCACGACGATTGCTCGAACCTGGGAGATGTTCGACCAAGACAGGGAAGTGCAATTTGGCTGCAGAGGAATTCCGAATATAGAGGATGCACCGCTTTTGGCAGCAGGACTTTGCTGTTCGATGGGCGTGATGCGCCATCCCTGCTGGGGCGGCACAGAAACAGACGTCCTGGATTTTGGACGTAAGTGGAACGAAGTAGAGCGTGCGCTGCGCTGGCAGAGAATCGCACCTCCGTTTGGAATTTGGGAAAGTTCGGCAGAAGCATTTGGCGGACTCAGAAAAGACTGGACAGAGATGCTTTCCGGTCCGGAAGGAGAAGGCTGGCTGAAAAATCTGATTCCGGAGGGACGTTCGATTTCGCAGGAAGCGCCGGCTATTCTGACGAGAAATATGGATTGTCCAGAGATTTTTGCAAGAGAAGAAGAACTTCCGTTTCTTGCCTGCAGTATCCATCCAGCGACAGGTACTGTGAGCATCGCATTTATGCCGCGAACATGCGGAGACCGAAAGATATTTACACCGAAAGCTGACCTGAATGTAAAGCTTGGAGCATTTGTAAAACCGATTGGCGTATTTGGTGAGTTCGGAATCCTGACAGTTGAACTCGGAGAGGCGGTCGAAGGCAGAGTTTATCTGCAGGATCTGTGCCGGGAAGAAGCCGTGGAAGTTACGGATCTGGTTGCAAAAAGCCGTGACAGGATCGTGCTGGATTACGATGCTCTGGCACAGAACGGCTGGCTTAAAAATGATGAAGGAGACTGCTCTGCGCCAGGATTTATGATCTGGCAGGAGTGAGCTTCTGAAAAAGAAGCTTTTCCTGTTTTGTCGTTCGTGGAAGCTGTTCGGGACACCGGATGGAAGACCTTTCAAAAGAAACCATAGCCGATTTGCCCTTTTTATGATACGCTTAGTGCAGACGCAAAAAGCGCCCATATTGTCTGAGCGTATACAAAATCAGGGGGTAAGGAGGAACTCATGGGGAACAATTGGAAAATTACGGACACGCTGACAAAGGTGTTCGCAGAGGAAGCACCGGATGGACAGGGGAGCATTCGCCTTTCAACGCTGCATCGGGAAACCGTATCCTGTGTGATTGCATATTTTGGGGCGGCAGACTGGGGACGTTACTGGAAGGTTTCCGTAAAAGCGCCGGAAAAAATTGAGACGAGATTGCGCCGGGTTGAGCTGGTTCCTTCGGCTTATCCGTGCCATAAGGAGCAGGACGATAACTATCTGCGCATCGTACCCGGGATGTATCCGGATCTTTTGCGCGATCTGGATACAGAGGACGATGGTGCGGACAAAAAAAATCTGACAAAAGAAGTGCCCGGACAGTGGCGCAGCCTATGGTTGGATGTGACGGTCGATGCGGAGCTTGCAGGTGGGGACTATGTTATTGTGATCGAAGCGGAAACTGAGGACGGAGAAAAAGAGACGTTAAAAGCAGACCTACATGTGGTCGATGCGTCGCTTCCGCCGCAGAAGCTTTTGCATACGGAATGGTTCCATTCTGACTGTCTGGCAGACTATTATCATGTAAAACCGTTCAGCGAAGAACACTGGAAGATTCTGGAAAACTTTATCCGCCTGTATGCGGCGCGTGGCATCAATACGATTCTGACACCCGTATTTACACCGCCTCTGGACACTGCGGTCGGCGGCGAACGCACGACGGTTCAGCTGCTGGACATCCGCAAGGACGGTGATACCTACAGCTTCGATTTTTCGAAACTGGAGCGCTGGATCGGAATTTGCCGTTTTGCCGGAATTACACATTTTGAAATGGCGCATCTATTTACCCAGTGGGGCGCTAAGTGCGCACCGAAGATTATGGTCTGGGAGGACGGCACGCTTCGCCATAAGTTTGGCTGGCACACGGACGCACAGAGCCCGGAATATGCGGACTTTCTGGCACAATATCTGACTGCCCTGACAGATTTCCTGAAAGAACAGGGACTGCAGGATAAAGTCTTTTTCCATATTTCAGATGAACCCGGCGAGGAGATTTTAGAGGATTATAAAAAAGCGCGGGAAATGGTACTACCCTATATTCAGGGATTTCATACGATTGATGCGCTTTCTGACGTTGGATTTTGTGAAAAAGGCCTGGTCGATCTGTTTGCACCCGGAACAAACTGCATGGAGCCGTTTCTGGAAAGAGGAATGGAAGGACTGTGGACCTATTATTGCACCGGACAGTGGAAGGAGGTTTCCAATCGGTTCATGGCGATGCCTTCTGCGCGTACCAGAATCCTCGGTGTGCAGCTGTATCTGTATAAAATCAGTGGATTTCTGCACTGGGGCTTTAACTTTTATAACAGCCAGTATTCGATCAAGCACATCAATCCGTATGCGGTAACGGACGCGGGAGAAGCATTTCCGTCCGGCGATGCATTTTTGGTTTATCCCGGCGAGGGCGGCGTACCGGAGGAATCTATCCGCTTGATGCTGATGCAGCAGGTGATGCAGGATGTGCGTGCGTTTGAACTGCTGGAATCGCTGGTCGGCAGGGAAAAAGTCTGTGAAATCATCGCAGAAGGAACGGATGAACCGATCACATTCAAGCGCTATCCCAAAGAAAAAGAATGGCTGCTAGCCTTAAGAGAACGGGTGAACGCGGAGATCGAAAAAGCAATTGTGAAACAATAGAATGCACGCTCTGCGAGCATTCTATTGTCATGAATAAGAAGCGCAGGGCGAGAGCAGGACTCTTGCCCTGCTTTCTGATTTTCAAATGACAGGAGACACGAATGACTTTATTTAATAAATTATCGGTTACGAATTTTACAGCTTCCACCATCCCCGATGATTTCCTAAAGGATTTTGCGCACCATCAGAAAATTACCAGAAAATGGGTCAGGACAGATGCCGGATGGGAGCTTGAAGATGCTTCAATTTTGCGGGAATGGGATGCGGAAAAAAGAATCTGGCTTGTAGGATATATGCGGGAAAAAATTCAGAACGGAGGGATGGTAATGGCGGCTTTTTTACCCGAAGGTCAGCTGGCAGGCTTTTGCTGCGTAGGAGGAGATCTTGCGGGTGAAACGGCAAGCTATGCGAATCTGTTGCTGCTTTTTGTGGACGACCGCTTTAAACGGCATGGAATAGGAAGGCTGCTTTTGCAGGAAGCATGCAGATATGCAAAAAAACTCGGCGCGGAAAAACTGTTCCTTTCTGCAATTCCGTCGGAAGACACGATCGCTTTTTATCAGAACATGGGATGCGTCGATGCGAAGGAAATTGTAAATCCGTTCGTAGACGACGAAGAAGACAGGCTGATGGAAATTACGACGAAAGACGGAAACTGAGGAAGATGGGCCGAATTATGCAGACAGAACAAAAGAGATTCGCAGAGCATCGCAGATTTTTGATATGCATGGTTACGTTGTGTATCAGTCTGGCATTTGTGGCGCAGGGCTGTGGAAAACCGTCCCGAGAGACCTGGCAGGATGTGGATACTGAAGCGGAAACAGTGATTGTGCTGGAAGAGGATGAAGAGCCGAAGATACGGATGGAAGATGTTTGTCTTGAGCTGTATCGGGAAGCAGGCAGAAGCGGACGGCTCGGGGAAAAAGAGACCATTGCACATATCGTAAAGCAGTTTGGAGAAAACGGATATCCTGCAGTAGACCAGAAAAATAGGGTCGATATGGTGCGGGCATCAGAGGTAAAGCGTTTCTGCAGGCGGGCGACGGATCAGCAGGAGGCACAGATAGAAATTGTTGAAGTTGACTGGAACGGTGGCTTTGTGGAGTACGAGCTGCAGGCGGCAGAAGGCAATCTCGATGTGACACGCAATTATTATCATTATGAAGATGAAATGATGCGCAAAAAGACGGAAGAACATTTTACAGCGGACAGTTGGTCGTATACGGAGGACGGTTATCTGATGTTTTCCGGAACCGGGGCGCTGGATGAGATGTATGTGATGACGCTCAGCGACGTTAAGGAATATGCGGCGCTGCGGGTGGAGCCTCTGGACGAAGCCTGCCGGGAATGGAACGAAAAAGCGCTCCTGCCGGTCGGCTATGAATGCAACAATCTGTTTCTGACAGACTGGGATGAAACGGATTTCGGAGAGCTGGACTTTTATGATCTGTTCGATGTTTTTTATCCGCAGATATATCATCGGAAAATCCCGTGGCAGAGTGGGAAAAATGCTGGAAACAGCACAGTGTACGGAATTCCGTCAAAAGAGTTCGAATCGGTTATTCAGGAGTTTTTGAATGTAAAAACAGATATCCTGCGCAAAAAAACGATTTACCGGGAGAAAGATGACACATATGAATATTATCCGCGTGGATTTTATGAGTCAGAGTACCCGGAGCATCCGTACCCGGAGGTGACAGCGTTTCAGGAAAATGACGACGGGACGGTAACGCTCACTGTGCATGCTGTTTTCCCCTATCTCGGAAGTTCCAGAGCGCTCGTTCATGAGGTGACCGTGCGCCCGATGGAAAATGCTGCGGCTGCAGTGCGGTATGTGTCCAACAAAATTATTTCCTCACTGGATGATCCGGACGACAACTGGTATGTGCCGCGTCTGTCCAGAGAGGAACGCAGTTTATTGTATGAAGAAAATACAGACTGAAAAATGGCTGCCGTATAGGGAAATTTCCCTGCGCGGCAGCCATATGTTAGCTACAGTTCACTCGTACTATTCGCAAAAGCGCATCTTCGATGCTTTCCGCTGCTTCGCAGCTCATTTTTGCTCATAAAATGGCGCTCCCTTCGTGGTTTCTTGTGGGCAGATTCTCATGCGAGCATGGAATCTGCCCACAAGAAACCACGAGTGAACTGTAACATACGTTATAAAGTTTTTGTAAATTCGAATGGTGACAGATTGAATTTGGAAAAAGTATTTTGTATAATAAAGTTACAGTTCCTGCTGATAGGAATATTTTAGAAATCGGGAAATCAGATAATCTATTATAAGCGGAGCATCGTATAGCGGTGTATCCGGCTTTCTTCTATCTTTTCAAGCCAGAATCGGCGAATGATTTCCGTGAGACAATGAACCGAAGATTAAGCGCGCAAACCTTGGTGAATACCGTGAAAATGAACAGAAGCGGCAGATGCGTTTCCTTTGCTTTCACAAAAACTGAATAGAAGCAATCCAAACACGCCGGATGAACTGAAAATCTGCATCCGTGCAGCCAGGAAAGAATTAAAATATGGCATTCCGATTCTGAAAGTAAAAAATTACACGCTGGAGGATATTTTTGAACGGCGTCTATGGATGCTGATTCCGTTTTATATCTTCCGGTATGAAAAAGAACTGTCGCAGATCGACAGTGATGAAGAACGTCTTGAAAAACTGAGAAGAGAATACGAGAGGGTGGCAGAAATGCTGGATCAGGAATGTAAAAACGGACGCATGAGGTCAGTCACAGGTGGAGCGCTATGCGAGCTGTCCCGTACTGTTGTGGAAAAACTGGCGTCAAAATATAAAAATGTGGAAAAGGAGGTAGCTGAAGTTATGGGAGGAAAGGTATTAACCTATCGGTCAAAAGAACTTTATCAGGAAGCCCTGGCGAAAGGAATCGAACAAGGTCTTGCGAACCTTGCAGCGGGCAAATACCAGCGGGGCGAGAGCGTAGAGAAGATTGCTGATGATCTTCTGATGAGCACAGCAGAGGTAGAAAAACTTTTAAATCATCAGAAGGAAGCGGACGATGATAGTTTTCAGATGGGGTCACTAGAGATAGCAGCGCTCTTGGGACACTGGAAATGGTTTTAAAAGTGGATTCTGTCTTTCAGTAAAACGTAACTTGAAAAAGTCGACATGATCTGTCCGAAATGACTTGAAAGAATAATAAAAAGTAAAAATCGCCCAATCCGCAGTTAAAAAAAACCTGCCGGATTGGGCGATTGATATGTCAGAACAAATTATTCCGCATCAATGGATTTACCCTGCTCAACTACACAGATGTTGGTCTTGCCGGGGTTGATTTCGATTTCGTTGCCGTTGTCGTCATAGAACTTGGTCGGTGCGAAGTCGCTGGTCTTTTTCCAGGTTACATGGATGCCCTTGCCGTTTGTGAAGTAGTAGCCGTCTTTGGTGTCGTCGTGGCACTGGAAAGACAGATAACCCTTCGCATCACGGGTTTCATAATAAGCAAACTGAACTAAAACGTTCTTGAATGCCAGCTGTTTGTTATTGGCGCCGTCCATATGCTTCTGGTCGCCTTTCTGCATACCCTGGAAGCGATAGTACAGACCATCTTCTTCGTTATATTCGAAATAGGTCTTGGTAATCGGGTAAGCGCCTGCCAGATCGATCTTGGTTGCAGGGATTGCACTGCTTCCGTACTGTTCCAGCGTGTTCGGATTGTTTGTGGAAGCGAATTTGAAGTGATCGCTCTGATAGTTCTCAGTATAGGTTTCGGAATAGCCGAGGGCCTGAGCGGCTTTGTCGATACGGTCGCCGCTTGTATAAGCATTATGCGGAGCTTTACGGTCGCTGGTGCGGTAGAAGGCTGCGTCATACAGACCTTTTTTCTGGGAAGGGTCGCTTGCCAGAACAGCACCGGTGATATTATTGGTAGTAGGATCATTGATCGCGTTCAGAATGTAGAACGGACCGCCGATATGGCAGTAAATTGCATCCCATTCTTTTGCCCAGTAAACATAATAATCGCGGCAGCTTCTGATATTGCCGATGCGTTCAATGTTTTTCCAATCCTTGAAAACAGCCATCAGACGGGTCATGTTGCCTTCTACGCTGCATTCATACAGGATATCAGCATTGGAAAGCCCGTAGTGCGGGAGCGCTGCATTTTCATCGGGGATCATAACTGCGATCGGACGCTGATCTGCGAGATCGCCGCTGATCCATTCGCCGGTCAGGTCACTTTTTACCATGCCTTCTTCCGGAGGAACATCCTCCTCAACGGTTGCTGTTTCCGTCTCAGATTCTGTTTCAGCAGGAGCGGCAGTGCTTTCCTGCACCTCAGCTACCGGAACGGTTTCTACGGTGTCATTTTTGCTTCCGCAGCCGAACAGCATGGATGCGCATGTCAGACCGGTCAGCAGAAATACAGCCAGTTTCTTCATTTTGGTTCCTCTCTTTCTTATAAATCGTCGAATGCGGGAAACGGAAATCTATACACAGGATATCCGACTGCCCGCGCAAAAAAGTGTGAAGCGTCTCTGCGTCACACAACTGTAACAATTATAGCGTAGCAAAATTGGTTTGTCACTACATAAAACGATATTAAATCTTAATTATTCCTGTATACGATAAAGCCTCACTCAGATCCTTTAAGAGTTCTTTGAAAGGTGGAAGATAGTCGGGGATACAGGCTATATCCACGAATTGTGCTGCTTCCTTCGAACGTGTCTGCAGAATGGCATGGACGAACTGAATTCATGACAATAGAATGCTTCCTTGAGTTATGCAGAAAAATAAATTAAAATAGAACATGGTACTATTATAAAAAGAAATGTTTATCAAAAAACAACGTATGATAGAACTGCAGAACGTAAATCTGCGTCTGCGGGCAGGAGGGAATGTGAAGAAACGAAACTGGTATCTGATCCTTGGTATGCTGCTTTTGGTGCAGCTGATTGCGATTTTTTATTTTGGAAGTAAAAAAGCAGGGTTCCATTATGATGAATATTATTCCTATTATTCCTCCAACGTGTCGATCGGTCTGGTGCCGACCGACCGGGAGTGGAAGCCGGGCAGCGAGATTGCGGACGAATTCCGGGTTCTGCCGGGGCAGCGGTTTCAGTATGGGACGGTTACGCGCATGCAGACCTATGACGTGCATCCGCCGTTTTACTATCTGCTGCTGCATACGGTATGCTCGCTGTTTCCCGGAAGGTTCAGCAAATGGTCAGGAATTGGACTGAATATAGTGCTTTTCGTTCTGAGCTGGAGTGTGCTGGCGAAGCTGACGCGGCGGATTGTGACGGGTGCGCTGACGAGCGCGGCGGCTGTACCTGATGGGAAAGCGCAGACCTGCGTAACGGCGGCGGACGTTCCGGAGCGTATCACGCGAGTGATGATTTTCGGAGTGTGCCTCCTGTATGGTTTTAACCCGGCGGTTTATTCCGGCGTTATGCTGGTTCGAATGTATATGCTTCTGGCTCTGTGGATTTTGCTCGTGACCTGGCTACATGTAAAAAGCCTGCAGGAGAGAAAACGCGGGTTTTCCTTTTATCTGCCGCTGATGGCGGTTGTTTATCTCGGTTTTCTGACGCATTACTATTTTGCTGTTTATCTGTTTTTCCTGGCAGCGGCGATGGAGCTGTATCTGCTGTTGGAACGTGCAGAGCAGAAAAGCTGGGGGCAGAAATGGAAAGACTGCCTCATTTATGCGGCTGCTGTGATCGGAGCGATGGTACTTGCCGTAGTCAGCTATCCGGCGTGTCTGAGCCATATTTTTCGGGGATACCGGGGGACGGAAGCGATGGGTGCGTTCTTCGACCTTGGCAATACGCTTGGAAGATTCCGGTTCTTCGCAGGACTGCTCAATGAATATGCCTTCGGGTCGATGCTGTACGGATTTGTTCTGCTGCTTGTCCTGATGGCGCTGACGGTCTGGGGAATTGGACGGATGAAAGCCGGACGGAAAGCTGTCGCTGCGACTGCGCAGAAATCTGGGCAGCAGACAGAAGAGTACGCAGCCACGCAGGAAAATTCGAACCGGCAGGCTGACGCTTTCCGCGAATCATTCTGGGAAGCACGGCGTGTTTTCTGGATTCCGGCGGCAGCAGTACTCGGTTATTTTCTTGTCGTGACCAAAACAGCACTCCTGACGGCGGAGGAAGCGAACCGATATCAGATTCCGATCTACGGGCTGATTTTGCTGCTGATGATGGTTATATTTGTACTGCTCGGACAGAAGCTTTTCGTGTTGACTATGAGAAAAGGGACTGCTGTAAAAAGCGCTGCGGGGAAAATCAGCGATATCAGAGATACATCTGCTCCGGAAAAACGGTCCGTGCACGATAAAGCAGCCGGCTATGTGCTTCTGGCGGTATTTCTGGTGCTGGCAACAGGACAGATTCGAGGGCTGGCGGATGGAAAGGTGCTGTTTCTTTATGAAGAGGACACAGAAAGCATCGCGTTTGCGCAGGAGCATAAAGAGAAACCGGTCGTTTATTTTTATAATCCCAACCTGACCTGGATGATCTGGGACGATTCACTGGAGCTGATGCAGTATGATGAAATTTATTTTGCGAGCCTTGCAGATGTTTCGACTGTGGAGGATGATACAATCCGGCAGGCGGATCAGGTGCTTGTATATGTTTCCAGAATGGAGCAGACTGAGGAGGCGCTGCAGGCTGTTGCAGATGGAATGGGCGGTGATGTGAAGATGGAAAAGATCAGAGAGCTGCTGTATTGTGACCTGTATTTGATAGCAAGAAAGTAATGCATGCTCTGTGAGCATGCTATTATCAGGAATAAAAAGACTCCCGTTCCGGTGGCAAATGAAGAAGGAATCATTCTCCATTTGTCACCGGAAATGGGAGTTTTTTCATGATAATCGTTTTACTCAGCAGCGCTTTCCGCCTGGGCTGCTTCCCCATCAGCTGCAGTGCTTTCCGTGCCAGCCGCATCTGTTTCTTCTGCAGCGCTTTCTATATCAGCGGTTTCTTCAGAGGTGCTTTCTGTATCTGTGTCCTCTGTTTCAACTGCGGTACTTTCTTCTACAGTGCCTTCTCCAGTAGCGCTTTCTTCAGCTGTAGTTGTTTCGATTACGCTTTCGACAGCGGTTTCTGTTTCTGCCGGCGTCTCTGTCTTGGGAGTATAGTGGCGGTAAATTGCAAAAGCAATCGCAAGTACGATTACTGCAAGTACGAAATAACTGCAGATGCGAAGGAGTTTTTTTCGTTTCTTTTCCTTCTCCAGACGTTCTTTGCGATGCGCTTTTTCCTGTTTATAACGGTCTACTTTTTGTTGGCTCATTTTATGTCCTCCATCAAATTTCTTAGTTATCACTATACAGAATAACTGTGAAAATTCTGTGTCAGGAGGGCAGATTTTTACGGGAAAAAACGTTATAACGCAGATGCGCCTTCCCACAGATACGAAATTTGCCTGTGGGAAGGCGCATGCAGATGAAACTTTAACCGAGGAACAGGCAGTACAATACGGCGATCAGGATGCCGAGCAGCGCGCCGACAAACACCTGTAAAGGGGTATGGCCGACGAATTCCTTGAGCTTTTCTTCGTAGGAGATCGGCTGCCCCATCTTTTCCCAGAATTCCATCATTTCATTGATGACCTGCGCCTGAAGACCGGTTTCCCGGCGTACGCCTCTGGCGTCATACATAACGATAATCGCTACAATAGCGGCAATGGCGAATTCAAAGCTGCTGCCGCCGTATTGCATTCCGGCTGCGGTTGCGAGTGCGCAGACAGTGGCGGAATGGGAGCTGGGCATGCCGCCGCTTCCGACTAAACGTTCCGGATCAAAGCTTTTGGTGATACAGGTATAAATCACTGTTTTGATGACCTGTGCAGCGAACCACCCCGTAACTGCGGACATAAAAACCGTGTTGTGAATCAGTGCGTTAAAAAAGTTCATAAAATACCTCTTTCTCTTTGGAAACTAAATTAGGCAAAATGCCATCCCCTGATTTTTTATTTTACACTTTTTTTGTCAGTTTTACAACGTTTCCCACCTCATTTTTGCAGACGGGAGGTTTGAAGACGGCAATACGGCAGCGCAATGAAAAACGGCGCGGCAAGGATGAGCGGATAAGCGTAGCGCAGATCGGAGGCGACAGGAGTTGCCAGAAGCAGGGTAAGTACAGTTCCGATAAATGGTACAAAGAGCACGAGAAACCGCCGCTGTCCGTATAAAAACTGATATGCGGCAAAATACAGGACAGCCCAGAAGTACGCGCCGATGCTCCACAAAATACCGTAAACCGGAAGCATATCAGGGAGCTTTAAAAGAATTTCACTGATTTTGACCGGAAACTGACCCCGCAGAAGATGCGGCCAGGAAAGTCCGATTTCGTTCGGAGAAATCCCTTCATTCGTGCGTAAAGCAGCCGGGGTGGGGAACCAGTATCCTTTTGTCTGATCGATAAAGGCCTGGAGATAGTCGCCCGGGTAAGAAATACCGAGCTGAATCCAGAGGGTGAAATATTTTGAAGGATTCCGGATGATCGCATCGGCATGGTTGTAGGAGACGAGTGCCTTGATGGGATCGGAGATCACCGGATTGTAATACTCCGGAATCAGGGAAGTATCGACTACATCATCGATGAGCATTTCCTGTTCTGCACTCAGCTGTCGACCGTTGGAAACGACACAGGCAATCTGCTGCAGAGGAATGGAGAGGGATTCTGTAAAGGAAGCGCGCTCAACATGACAGGCAGTGTATACAGGGCCGGTGATGACCAGGGATAAAAGGAGTATGCCGACCTGCACGGCAAACATTTTTTTCCATGTCCGGCGAAATGCGAACAGAACAAACGGGAGAGTGAACAGGAAGATATAAAGCCCGTTTGAACGCAGGGTGCAGACGAAAAAGCCGGAAAGGGAAAGCCCTGCCCAAATGCCCGGACGGTTATCCGGGTTGCAGAGCAGTTCATATAAAAAGCAAAGATATAACAGCATAAATCCGGAAAAAAGAATATCTTTCCAGACGGTTACGGCAAAAATTGCGTGAAATGGAACGAGCCCCCAGAAACAAAAAGACAGAATCAGCCAGAGGCGTGAAGCGCCTGATCTTGCGAGGAGGGATAGCGTATAGGTTTCAATAGTGGCCATAGTGCACATCTGGAACAATACATAACAGGCGATTCCGGTGTTTATGCTTCCGGTCAGAAAAAATCCGATATGGTAAAACAGGGAGAACAAAAGCGTGTGCAGGATCGGGTGGTGGTTACTGAACGGGATCAGGCCGGTAGCCTGGGAAAACTGGCTGATGCTGTCCGGGGTCAGAACACCGGGAAACTGGTACAGAAACCAGAACAGCCAGCAGAAGAGCAGACCGAAGTAACAGAGCAGCTTCTGTTTGCGGGACAGGGCATGCGCTGCAGATATGGCTGGGGGTACAGGACATGCACCGTCAGGCTGTTGCAAAGTGTTTTGGGCAAAACGCCGCTGCTGTCTGGATGCAAGAAACAGCATGGACAGTTCACAGAATCGGAAGAATATAAAATACAGACCGATAACCGCAGCCGCCAGGAATGCAAGTCTGAATATGCGGCTGTCAAAGCTGCCGGACAGTTCAGCGTGCTTTGCTGCTGCATAAAATAAGGTGTAAAGAACTGCGAGAAGTCTGCATATTGGATAAAAATGGCGCGGAAGCACGGAAGAAGCTGCTCCGATATTCGTCAGCCTTTGCGTCAGCGTTGGAGAAAAAAGGAGGAGCATGCCTGCAAAGATCAGGACAGAAAAAATATCTGCCGGATGGATGGAACCGATATCGCATAGTGCAAAGGCTGCAAAAAACGCTGCAGTAATCCGAGTGATACCGGGCTTCTGGAATGAAATTATATTTGTCATAAGATGGGAGTCCTCCTGGAAAGCAATGAATGATTTTGATCTGTATATGGATTCAGTTTAGTGTCAGTGAGGGAAAAAAGCAAGAAAATTACCCGGAAAATGGAGCACCTCCATTTCCTTGACATGAAATGGGGGCAATGGTACATTTAATGCATCAGACAGGGGTATCAAAATTATGATAATGATTTTAATGGAATGGGCGTATATGGCGACGTTGTCGTTTCTGATGGGCTTTGCGTGTCTTGCACCGTTTCGAAAAAAGGGCGGTTGTCAGATTCATAGCGCAGTAACCTATATGATGGCGGGTCTGCTCGTATTGAATGTGTATGCAGAGTATTTCAGCCTGTTTGCCGGCGTTGGCTTCTGGGCAAGCCTGATTGCCGTTTTTGCTGCGGTCATCGGCGGAATGCTGCTGCGTCGGGATTTGGCGGATTTTTTCAAAATTTCGAAAACACAGGCATGTCAGAAAAAAACGGAAAGAAGCGACGAAGGGCTTGAAAACTCAAAAAGCCTTTGGCGCAAAAAAAACAAAGCTGTCTGGCTGCTGTATGCCGGTCTGACGCTTTTATTTGCATACGGCTCGTCGAGGGGCTATATGCACTACGATACGGGACTGTATCATGCACAGGCAATTCGATGGATCGAAGAGTACGGCGTTGTGCCGGGGCTTGCGAATCTGCACAGCCGGTTCGGTTACAACAGCGCTTCCTTTGCACTCAGCGCCTTCTTTAGCGAGACGTGGCTGATCGGACGGCCGATGCACTGCGTGGCTGGATTTTTTGCGCTGCTGTGCGCGTGTAAATGCGCGGCAGGGCTTATGGCATTTTGGAAACGAAAAAAAGTGCGAATATCGGATTTTTTATCTATCGGCGGGATCTTTTATCTGATAGCAGTGTTCCGGGAGATGGTTTCCCCGGCGTCCGATTATTTTGCAATGTTGGTTTTATTCTGGGTAATAATGACCTGGGTGGAACTGTGGGAGCAGGAAAGGGACTGTCCCATCGGGGAAAAGCAAACTGTGCCTTACGCGCTGCTGAGTCTGTATCTGGTGTATGCGGCGACGGTGAAGCTGTCCACAGCGGTAATTTTGCTGCTGGTCCTGTATCCGGCGGTGTTGCTGCTTAGGCAGAAAAAATGGCTGCAGATTGCAGGCTATATTGCGCTGGGACTTCTGATTGCATTTCCGTATCTGGCGCGGAATGTGCTGATTTCCGGCTGGCTGTTTTATCCGTTTACGTTTTTGGACTGGTTTCCGGTAGACTGGAAAATTTCCAAAGGCTATGCGAACAGCGACGCAAAGGAAATCCAGGCGTATGCGCGGGAGATTTACAATGTTTATCAGCTGGATCAGCCGTTGAAGCAGTGGCTGCCGAACTGGTTTGCAGCGCAGGCTGGATTCGATAAGCTTCTGGTGCTGGCAGGCTGGGCAGCGATCCCGGTGAGTGCAGTGCTGGCGGTGCTCGGAGCTGTGTGCGCAGTCAGAGCAGGCCAGGTGACAATCGCGCCCCATGTGGACGGCGCTGTGTCTGAACGAGAAATCGGCGCACCCTTGCCCGCCCGCCGAGTCGCACATCTTACGCCCTTGTGTTTTTCCCTGCTTCAGCTGTGTGCAGTGGTCGGTTTTTTCTTCTGGCAGCTCGGGGCGCCGCTGGTGCGGTACGGATATTTTTATGTGTTGTTTTTGCCGCTGACGGTGTTTGGAAGCCTGTATTGTATGGCGGCAGAAAAGCTGGCTGATTCAGAACAGGGACACAATGGGCGTAAATGGTTGAAAAATGCCGGATATTGGGCATTTGTGGGATTGCTGGTAGCATTTTTTACCTATAAGGGGTATAATCTGATACAGATGGTTCGGGAGCTGGCGTATGAGCCGTATTATCTGTGGCAGCAGGATTATGTAGATGGAGCTGCAGAGATGTACGAGGTGGATGGTGTGACGATCTATGTGCCGACGGACAGAGGGCAGATCGGGTATAACAAATTCCCGTCATCTCCAATCGTACAGGATATCGAGCTGCGGGGCAACTCGATTCGGGACGGCTTCCGGAAAAAGCCGAAATGATCCGGCAAAATAGAAGCGATCCGGAAAAAGCCGAAAAGGATTTGTAAAAATGCGTGGAATGGGCTGACGGAAGCGCAGCACTTCAGAAAGGAAATACAACATGAAAACCTATGGCGTAATTATGGCAGGCGGGGGCGGAACCCGTTTCTGGCCGCTGAGTACAAAGGCAGAGCCGAAACAGTTTTTAAACCTGTCCGGCAAAGATATTCTGGTTAACGAGACGATCGACAGACAGCATGACCTGATGGATCAGAAGGACATTTTTATTGTGACCAATGAGACACAGGCAAAGATGATGAAGGAGCGCACAGGAGGCAGAATTGCGGCAGATCATATTCTGGCAGAGCCTGCGGCGCGCAATACAGCAGCGTGTATCGGTTATGCGGCGATGGAAATTCTGCATAAATACGGTGACGGCGTGATGTGCATTTTTGCGGCGGACGCTTATATTCGCGATGAGGCGGAATACACCCGCGTGATGAAGGAAGCGGTCCGTGCAGTGGAAGAGACGGACGCACTTGTGACGATCGGGATTCATCCGACGTTTCCCTCGACCGGCTATGGTTATATCCGCAGCGTGGAAGAGACTGGAAAAGTATGGCGCAAGGTAGAAGAATTTGTGGAAAAACCGGATTTGGAAACGGCGAAAAGCTATCTGGCATCCGGCAGTTATGCGTGGAACAGCGGCATGTTTGTCTGGAAAGCCTCCACGATTCTTCACTATTTCGAAGAACTTCTGCCGGATGTGTACGCCTGTCTGAAACAGATCGGGGCAGCGCTCGGCACAGAAAAAGAGCAGGAGGTTCTGCATGAGGTTTATCCGACCATCCCGAAGATTTCCGTGGATTACGGCATTATGGAGCGCGCAAAGGGTGTTCTGATGCTGGAAGGAGATTTCGGCTGGAACGACGTTGGCAGCTGGGATACGCTGGATGCAGTGCGCACCCGGGATGCTGCCGGTAACATCAGCTCCGGCGATACGCTGCTTCTGGACGCGAAAAACTGCGTTGTATACGGCGGTAAAAAGCTGATCGCCGCAGTCGGCGTTGAAAACCTGGTCATCGTAGAGGGCAGGGATTCGATTCTGGTCTGTCCTGTCGATCAGGCACAGCGCGTCAAGGAAGTCGTTGAGACGCTGGAAAAAGAAGGCAGGACGGAACGGCTTTAAACGGCGAAAAAACGCGAAATATCACGACCGTTTTCCGTTTGGTTTCCAAAATCTGAGTGTTAGAATAAAGTAAAAAGCAGCGGCAGAATGTTCACAGTGCGGTCACACTGTTGGTGCGGAAAAAAGACTCAGAGGAGGAATCAGAAATGGCTGCAGAATGGAAAGAAACACTCGAAACGGAGCGGGAGATATCGGCGTTTATGCTGGAACTTGGGATTCCGGCGCATTTGAGGGGATATTATTATCTGAGGGAGGCGGTTTTGCTGGCTGTCTCGGATATGGAACTGGTTGGCAGCGTGACGAAGCTGTTATATCCGGTGATCGCAAGGCGTTACAAAACAACGCTTCAGCGGGTGGAACGCGCGATCCGAAACGCGGTGGAGGTGTCCTGGGAACGGGGCAATCCGGAGGTGTTTGAGGATCTGTTCGGGTTCAGCCGGGAGACGGGCGCGCCGAGGCCGACAAACAGCGAATACATAGCGAGAATTGCGGACAAGATAAGAATGGACGCAACTACAGGAGAGAAACATGTTACTGAGCGTAATCGTACCTTGCTATAATGAAGAGGAAAACGTTCCGATTTTTTATGAGGAAATGATGAAAAATTCCGCTTTTTTGGAGCAGGAAAAACTGGAGCTGGAAATTATTTATATTGATGATGGTTCCAAGGACAATACCGCAGCGGAGGTTCGGAAGCTTCACGAAAAGGATGAACGGGTGCATTTGGTGTCCTTTTCCCGCAACTTTGGCAAGGAAGCAGGAATTTATGCGGGCTTCCAGAAAGCAAAGGGGGACTATGTCGTGATGATGGACGCTGATCTGCAGGATCCTCCGTCACTTTTACCGGAGATGTTTTCCTACATTAAGCAGGGCTACGACAGTGTGGCGACAAGACGTGTGACCCGAAAAGGCGAACCTCCGATCCGGTCGTTTTTTGCAAGGATGTTTTACCGCATCATGAATAAAATTTCCAAAACGGAGATCGTGGACGGCGCACGCGACTATCGCCTGATGACGAGACAGGTTGTGGATTCGATTCTTTCGATGTGCGAATATAACCGTTTTACGAAAGGAATTTTCGGCTGGGTCGGCTATGAGACGAAGTGGCTGGAGTATGAAAACGTGGAACGCACCCACGGCGAGACAAAATGGAGCTTCTGGAAGCTGTTTTTGTATTCGCTGGATGGAATTACCGCATTTTCAACAGTGCCGCTGGCAATTTCGTCTATCATGGGGGTTGTGTTCTGCATTATAGCATTTGTGGCGATCATCGCCCTGATTATCAAAAACCTGATTTACCATGATCCGACGCCCGGTTGGCCGTCGATGGTATGTATTATTCTGTTGGTTTCCGGTGTGCAGCTTTTCTGCCTGGGAATCGTGGGACAGTATCTGTCCAAGACCTATCTGGAAGTGAAAAAGCGTCCGATTTATCTGGTAAAGGAAGAACTGTAATGAATTATGAGAACCTGATCAGCATTGTGATGCCGGTTTTTAACGCCCAGGCGTATCTGGAGGAAGCGCTGGAATCGGTTCGCCGCCAGACATGGACGGACTGGGAGTTGCTGGTGGTAGACGATCATTCTACGGACGGGAGCGCAGGTCTTGTGTCAGAAATCTGCAGAAAAGACGCGCGAATTCGGCTTCTTTCCCAGACGGACGGGGTAAAGGGCGCGGCAAATGCAAGAAATTTCGGGACAGCACATGCAAATGGACGTTATCTCGCATTTATGGATGCGGACGATATCTGGCGGGTGGACAAGCTGGAACGAGAAATGGCTTTTTTGCGGGAAAAAGACGCAGCCTTTGTATTTTGCTCGTATGAATTTGGAGACGAGCATGCGGTTGGAACCGGCAAAATCGTGCGGGTTCCCGATCAGTTGACTTATCAGAAAGCGCTCAGCCGGACGGTCATTTTTACGAGCACGGTGCTGTTTGATCGGGAAAAAATTGACAAGGCGCTTTTACAGATGCCGGACGTGCCGAGCGAGGACACGGCGATGTGGTGGCAGATTTTAAGAAACGGACACGTCGCTTACGGGTTAAAGGAAAATTTGGTGATCTACAGAAGACCGGAAAAATCCCTTTCCTCGAACAAGCTCCGGGCGATTACAAGAATCTGGGGACTTTACCGGAAACAGGAAAAAATGTCGGTGATCGCAAGCGCAGCATGTTTTTGTATGTGGGCGGTGCGCGCTGTGTGGAGAAGAATATAGCGGGAGAACGGAAGATGAAGAAAAACGATTCTGTCAAGCGGCTGATTATTCTGGCGCTTGGGTTGATTGGGCTGTGCGTGCTGACTGCTTTTTATGCGCACGACTGGTTCGCCTATTATTATCATCATATTGCATGGAAAACGCATAACCGTTTTAATGTAAACGGTCATTTGCTGATTGTTGCACTGTATTTCATATTGCTCTTTTTCTTTTCCAATACTTATGGAGCACTTAAAATCGGCTATCTGAAACCGCTGGATATTTTCCTGTCTCAGCTGTTTTCCCTTCTGTGCGTCAATGTAATCAGCTATGCGCAGCTGTCCCTGATGTACGGCTGGTTTATCATCGGCGGGGGGCATATGGTGTCGATGATGCTGTATCAGCTGGTGTTTGCAGGGCTGTGGGGCTGGCTGTGTAATCTGATTTACCGTCGCGCGTTTCCTCCGCGGGAGCTGCTTTTGGTGCACGGCGAGCGCCCGGTAGAGGATATCCTTGGAAAATTTGCAGGACGGAAGGATAAATATCATGTTGCAAAGTGCATGAATATCAAAGAGGGGTACGATACGGTGATCCGCGAGGTCGGAAAGTATGACGCGGTCGTTCTCTGGGATATTCATACGATGGACAGAAACGTGCTGCTCAAATATTGCTACAGCCATTCGATCCGCATTTATATGATGCCGAAGATTCCGGATGTGCTGGTAAAGGGAAGCGAGCAGCTGCACTTGTTTGATACGCCGATTCTGCTGACGAGGGAATATGCGCTGAACGTAGAACAGAGAATTGCAAAACGGTTTATCGATGTAGTATGTTCGCTGATCCTGATTGTTGTGACATCGCCGGTTATGCTGCTTACGGCGGTGGTGATCAAGCTGTATGATAAAGGTCCTGTGCTGTACAAGCAGGTCCGCTGCACGAAGGATGCGAAAGAATTTTATATCCTGAAATTCCGCAGTATGCGCGTGGATGCAGAAAAGGACGGTGTGGCGCGGCTTGCCGCCAAAAACGATTCCCGGATTACACCGGTCGGCAAATTTATCCGTGCGGTTCGTATCGACGAGCTGCCGCAGCTGTTCAACATTTTAAAGGGCGAGATGTCCTTTATCGGTCCCAGACCGGAGCGGCCGCAGATCATCCGCGAATATATAGAAGAAATGCCGGAGTTCGCATACCGTACCAGAGTGAAGGCCGGGCTTGCGGGATATGCGCAGGTATACGGAAAGTACAATACAACGCCCTATGACAAGCTGAAGCTGGATCTGTTTTATATCGAGAATTACTCCGTATGGCTGGATTTGAAGCTGATGCTTCTAACATTGAAAATCCTGTTTACGCCCGACAGCACGGAGGGCGTGGACGAGAAGCAGGTGACCGCCATGAAAAAACAGGTGCAGGAGGAAGAAAAATAATGCCTCTGAAAAGAGATGAAGCATTTTGGAAAGAGGGCATGGACGAAAAACGCTTTGCCCTCTGTTGTATTCATAAAATATGGATCTGTCTGGCGGCAGCTTTGGCTGGCGCTGTTTTTGCTGCGCGGCACGCCGGAGAGCCGCAGCGCCAGCGCCAGCCAGCATAAGCTGGACGTCGGCGGTCTGCTGAGCCTGATTGTTGCGCTGGTGCTGGTGAATCTGTTTATCAGCAAGGGCCACGGCTGGGGCTGGAGCAGCCCGCTGTCGTTGACCATGCTGGCCGGGGCGCTGGCGGCGGGGACGATATTTATCCGCAACGGCATGCGCAAAGGCGAGGCGGCGCTGATTGATTTTGCGCTGTTCCGCAATCGGGCCTACGGTGCGGCAGTGCTGTCGAACTTTCTGCTCAATGGGGCGATTGGCACCATGATGATCGCCAGCATCTGGCTGCAGCAAGGGCACCACCTGACGCCGCTGGAGAGCGGGATGATGACCCTCGGCTATCTGGTGACCGTCCTGGCGATGATCCGGGTCGGCGAGAAGCTGCTGCAGCGCTATGGCGCCCGGCTGCCGATGATGGCCGGTCCGGTGTTGACCGCTATCGCCATCGCGCTGATATCCTGCACCTTTCTCGAAAAGGCGCTGTATATCGGGGTGGTGTTCGCCAGCAACGTGCTGTTTGGCCTCGGACTGGGCTGCTACGCCACGCCATCGACGGATACCGCGGTGGCCAATGCCCCGGAGAACAAAATCGGCGTCGCCTCGGGGATCTATAAGATG
>OLOU01000831.1_pt1 | contig 24937 bp, 24 predicted proteins | sample 1672101 | NCBI WGS metagenome assembly OLOU01 (sample SAMEA3136645, study PRJEB25190) | human gut metagenome | biome: human gut; feature: human-associated habitat; material: faeces | place: Austria | collected 2013
TTTTTTTGACATCTAATTTTTGAGATTTTGTGTCCAAAATACGTTGACCAGTGCACTAAGAACATAAAAACTCCCCTTCGCCATGGGGAGTTTTTGTATGACTATATTGCAATTTCTTCTCCGTTGGGAAATCACTGATTAAATCACTGTTTGCTTTTATTCTTGAAATTTTATGCAATGAAAGGAATAGGGCGACGCGAATAGCTGGCTATTTAAGGAGCCCCATGACGCAGCAGTGCTTAAAAATTCTTATAAAAGCAGACTCTATGAATTAATCAGTGCTTCCCCAGGCATATGGCTTAAGGTCACAACAGGCCTTAAGCCGTATGCCTGGGAGCCATTATAATGCACCTCTTCATACCAAGCTGGTTACTAAGACCAGCTGCACAGTGAAGGTATAATCCATTCTGGTCCTCCATTTAAACAGCCATTGTACATTGACAAGTTCATCAGTCGAAATGAATATATTATCCTAAACCAAGAAATTTTTTCAGCCTTTGTTTCTTTTTATTGTCTAGTCCTTTGAGCCATCCATAAAAGGGAATCCTATTTACAAATCTAATGTATTTATCCTCCAACTTGGCATTTTCTTTTCTCATTAGTGAAATTACATCCATCCAATGTGGAGCATATAGTTTCTTATGTTTTTTTAATATATAATCATAGGTACTTATATACCTATCTCTATTTTCTTCAAACCTTGTAGAACGAGAAATGTTTTTTATTCTATATAAAAATAATGTCTCCGGTATACAATACACATCATGCCCCAGCTCAAGAATAGATAACCAGAATTCGTAATCTTCGAGGCCGTATTTCATATTAGAATCATAGCCATGAGCCTTTTCCCAATCATCTTTTCGAAATAGAGCTGAAACAAAAATACAATTGTTAAGAAGCATTTGCTCAATGGAGTATTTCGGCAAATTCCATAAACCACTTCTTGCACCAAAAAATTCAGCCTTACAGTAGACAATCCCACACTGTGTATGACTTTCCATATAGTGCACAGCTTTTTCTATGTATATAGGCCTGATCTTATCATCTGCATCTACAGGAAGGATATATTTTCCCCTTGAATGCGAAATACCCAAATTTCTGGCGGCAGATGGACCTGCATTTTTTGTCTATACGTTTGAAATCCTATTTTTTTCAAATCATCAAATATACGAATGCTCTCTTTTTCGGTAGAACCATCATCTACCAAAATAATTTCCACATTCTTATATGTTTGATGCTGTATAGATTCTAATGTTTCATGAATATATTTTCCATCATTGTAATATGGAATAACAACACTTACTAAGGGAAGCATAGCCACACAACCATTTCCTTCGCTGAGGAAGAAATGGCTTACTTCAGTCTCAAGGTCACAGCTATCTTCTTCGCCAGCAAATAAACAAAAGTTATTATGATAGATTTCCAGTTAGCGTGCATCCTTATGAATTTAGGTGAATAAATCAGCCTCATAACCTCATACAGATTATTTTCCTGTTTTATGGCCAGCTGCCCAATAACACTGCACCTGAAACCATTCATAGCCTCATCAGATAAACTAGTAGATATTTGAGTGACTGAATTGGAATAATAATCCTCTTGCGAAAAATTATTCACATACCATCCCAAATGTCTAGCTATGTATGGATACCCACTCCTGATACCATTATAAAAATTATTTTTAACCGCTACCCCCCCCGGTCTATATAGGGCAAAAGTAGTATCTATGGGTGCATCATAAATCGGAAATTGATATTGCATGCTCTTCTCCCAATAAAACGACTCGAACCGTATAATATCGTACTTATATTTATAATTTTCAGGCAAATCATCAAGTTTTAATGCAAACCCAACCTTTGTCTTTTCCGGATGTTGCTCCAATATACGATAAAACTGTTCCACATAATCAGATGGACACTCTTCTATGGGAAGAACATCTGGATCAGTTAAAACATAATATTCACTTTTGATAATATCATCAAAAAGTCCGCAATCCCACAGAACATGATGTCCATAATTCTTTTTAAAAAAGACCACTTTATATGATAAATCTTTTAAATACGCTAATGTTGCTTCGTCAGTAGACGCATTATCCAATATAATCAGGTTTTTGTATCCATCTTTTTGGAATCTTTCAATACATAGTTTCAAGGTTTCTTTTCGATTATAAGAAATGATGAAAATAGGAATATTATAAAAATCCATGTTTACCATAAAGCCTACTCCATAGAAATTAACACAACTGTACTCTTTTAAACTTAGAACATCCAGACTAATATTTTCTTTTGAAAATCAAAAAAGAAAAATCTATCATGTAAAACCTAACGGCATTACCCCGATTTTCTCATTAATGTTAATATTTTTTAATTTCTTTCAGAGCTTAAACGTATCCTTCAGCCCCAGCCATTTCTGGTCTTTATCACTAAGAATCAGCGGGGTGCCATCATCCAGGGTATATCCTTCTGCCGACGGTATTCCTTTATATTCGCCCACCAGTTTCGGCCACCGGATGCCTATTTCCGGATCATTCCAGGCCATACCGCCTTCGTCATTGGGATGCCAGAAGTCGTTCACCTTGTAGCAGAATTCTGCCACATCGGAAAGAACCAGAAAGCCATGGGCAAAGCCTTCGGGAATGAGGAACTGTTTTTTATTTTCTTCTGTCAGCTCCACCCCATACCACTTGCCATAGGTTGGGGAGTCGGCCCGCAAATCCACGGCCACATCGAAAACACTGCCCCGCACGGCCCTTACCAGTTTGCACTGAGGATAGTGCTTCTGGAAATGGAGTCCGCGAAGGACCCCCTTCGTACTCATGCTCTGGTTATCCTGGACAAAGTCTATATAAAATCCGGCTTCTTCCATGTCTTTCTGATTATAGGTTTCCATAAAATAGCCCCGTTCATCTCCATGGACGGCGGGCTCAATGATGCAGAGGCCTTCAATGCCTCCCACATTTTTTGTCACTTTGATTTGTCCCATCATTTTCTCCTTCTGTCTATTTTGAGTATTATATCATCGCTAAATGTAGAGTTACAAGCTGTCGGGAATGGGGATTGGGGGCCGTCAGCGGATAGCCGATATCCTCCATTCCCGATTCTCGAGTTCCGAGTCTCCAAAATCCAGCCTACAGTCAGCCTCCAGGAGCTCCGATTTCCTTCAGATATCTTCTCAGCGCATCCTTCCATTCCGGCAGCCTTGTGAAGCCGGCCTTATCCAGTGAACTTTTATCCATGCGGCTGTTCAGCGGCCGGACAGCCTTAGTGGGATAGTCCGAGGAAGGGATAGGCCGAATGCGGCAGGAGAAATTGGCTTCTTTCATGATGGCTGCTGCGAACTCAGCCCAGTTGGTGATGCCTTCATTCGTTGCATGATAGATTCCATATTTCTCAGTCTCTACCATATCACAGAGCAGCGGCGCCAGGTCTGCCGTATAGGTTGGGGAGCCCCACTGGTCTGCCACAACAGTCAGTTCATCATGGGTCTGCCCCAGGCGGAGCATGGTTTTGATAAAGTTATTTCCATTTTTACCAAAGACCCAGGAAATGCGGACGATGAAATATTTCGTAAGTTCCATCTGTACGGCCTCTTCACCAAAAAGCTTGGTCAGTCCGTACACATTCAGCGGCGCTGCAGAGGCATCTACTGTAAAAGCCTCCGTGCCCTGCCCTTTAAACACATAATCGGTGGATATGTAAAGCATCTTCGCATCAATTTTTTTAGCAGCCTTCGCGAGAGCCAGTGTTCCCTTTGCATTGACATCCATGGCCCTGCCATATTCATCTTCCGCCTTATCCACGGCTGTATAAGCAGCACAGTGAATGACAGCATCCGGATGATACGCAGTCACTACTTTCTCCACTTCCGCCGGAACGGTCAAGTCCATATCTTTGGAACCGACGCCTTTGTATTCGATATGACGTCTTTCCAGTTCCTTAGCTACGTCATAACCAAGCTGACCGGTCACTCCTGTTACAAGAACTTTCATCGTACGTACACTCCTTTATAAGTTTACCGCTATCGGCTATCCGCTGTCGGCTATCAGTTTTCCGCCGGAAGCCGAAAGCCAAAAGCCAGCAGCCGTCAGCCAGAAGCCGTCAGCCAGGAGCCGGAAGCTGTCCGCCCGCAGACAGCGGTCAGCCGATAGCGGACAGCTGATAGTGGTCACTGTCCCACTGTCTCACTATCCCACTTTCCCACTTTCCCACTGTCTCACTGTCTCACTTATTCACGGTCTCACTAACTCCCCACGGACAGCCGATAGCCGATAGCGGAAAGCGGTTTACTCATACATCTTCTTATAATAATTCTGATACTCTCCGCTCACGATTTCCTGCCACCAGGGCTTGTTATCCAGGTACCAGCGGATGGTCTTCTTGATGCCGTCAGCAAATTTCGTCTCCGGCAGCCAGCCCAGTTCTTTGTGAATCTTTGCGGGGTCGATGGCATATCTGCGGTCATGGCCTTTTCTGTCCTTCACATAGGTAATCAGGCTTTCCGGCTTGCCCAGTTCTTTGAGGATAAGTTTTACGATGTCTATGTTTGCCATTTCATTATGGCCGCCGATATTGTAGATTTCTCCCACTGTACCTTTATGGATAATCAGGTCGATGGCCTTGCAATGGTCCTCCACATAGAGCCAGTCCCTCACGTTTTTGCCATCTCCATACACCGGAAGAGGCTTATCTTCCAGAGCATTCATCATCATGAGCGGAATGAGTTTTTCCGGAAACTGGTAGGGCCCATAGTTGTTACTGCAGCGGGAAATGGTGGCAGGGAGGCCATAGGTCCGATGGTATGCTCCCACCAGGAGATCCGCTCCAGCCTTGGAACTGCTGTAGGGAGAGCTGGTATGAAGGGGCGTCTTTTCCGTGAAGAAAAGGTCCGGCCTGTCCAGCGGCAGATCCCCATACACCTCATCCGTAGAAACCTGGTGATACCGCTCTATTCCATATTTCCGGCAGGCGTCCATAAGGACTGAGGTACCGATGATATTCGTCTCCAGAAAGATTTCCGGATTCAGGATAGACCGGTCCACATGAGATTCTGCCGCAAAATTCACCACCACGTCCGGATGTTCCTCTTCAAAGAGTCCATACACCGCATCCCTGTCGCAGATATCCATTTTCACAAAGCGGAAATTCGGTTTATCCATCACAGGAGCCAGAGTAGACAGATTCCCCGCATAGGTCAACTTATCCAGGCAGATGATACGATAGTCCGGATGCTTCTTCATCATATAAAATATAAAATTAGAACCAATAAATCCGGCACCACCGGTAACGATGATAGTCATTGCCATACTCCTTATCCTTATATCAGCAGGTAAATGAAACGTACATAGTCCACAGGCTATGCACTAAATTTTCTTAATTGTCTTTCAAAATTTTTCCTTCTACTACTTTCATGAGGTACTTGCCATAAGGACTCTTTCCATACTGTTTTGCACTTTCCAAAAGAGCCTTTTTATTAATCCACCCATTAGCATAAGCAATTTCTTCAGGCATGGAAATATGGATACCCGCCCTGGTTTCGATGGAACGTACGAAGACGGAGGCATCATACAGGGAATCCATGGTTCCCGTATCCAGCCAGGCATACCCGCGGCCCAGAGTAATGACATTGAGTTTTCCTTTTTCCAGATAGATTTTATTCAGGTCCGTGATTTCCAGCTCACCCCGGGCAGAAGGCCGGATGGTCTTTGCGTATTCGCACACGTGGCCGTCATAGAAATAAAGTCCTGTGACCGCATAGTTCGACTTCGGATGCGCCGGCTTTTCCTCGATGGACTTCGCCCTTCCCTGCTCGTCGAAATCAATGACGCCGAAACGTTCCGGATCATCCACATAGTAGCCGAAGACCGTGGCTCCCTCTTTATTTGCTGCAGCCTCCTTCAGATACTTTGTCAGTCCGGCGCCGTAGAAAATGTTATCTCCCAAAATCATGGCACAGGGTTCGCCGTCGATGAAGTCCTCTCCCAGGATAAATGCCTGGGCCAGGCCGTCCGGTGAAGGCTGCTCCTTATAGGAAAGATGAATCCCATATCGACTGCCATCGCCCAGAAGTCTCTCGAAATTTGGCAGATCCTTGGGCGTGGAAATAATCAGAATATCCCGTATTCCCGCCAGCATCAGCGTGGAAAGAGGATAAAAAATCATGGGCTTGTCATAAATAGGAAGCAGCTGCTTCGAAGTCACCATGGTTAACGGATAAAGCCTTGTGCCGGAACCCCCGGCGAGAATAATACCTTTCATATAATTATTCGCTCCTAAAATCTTAAACGTCTTTACCTAACGAAGTCCTTCTGGTTCTACGTAGGATAGTCCAATATATGTATAAATCCAATTGTAAATCATATGCATGTTTAATTCCAATCTACCGTCTCTTCAGCCTTCTGCTGTACATTGATTTGCTGCTGTACATCCAGTGGAATGACCACCCAGTAATTCTGGCGGCAGAGTTCGAGAAATTCATTGAAACGATTCTTTTTATCCAGCGCTTTAAGTGTCACAACTACACCATATCGTAGCCCATCCGGATACCGAGTATCCAAGCGTTCCTTGAGTTTAATATCCAAGCCCCAGCCATTTTGACCATACACTTTCTTAGGTCTTTTTCTGGAATTATAACGTTCAATGATATGTTTCACATTATCCCATTTGCGGAATAACTTTCTGGCTTCCTCCTCATTTGTATAATCTCCTTCTTCAGTCTGGGCATTCTCATTCACCGACTTGATTTTTAAATTTTGATTGATACGTCCAAAGTGAATATCCAGTTCAGTATTTGTATAATCAACTCCCTGGTCTCGATCGCATACAGGAAAATAGCAAAGCGTCGCTTTTGCTATGTAAGGATATTTATCATCATAAACCGGAACCGGAATTTTTTCTGCAAGAGATTCATAACTTTTAGCTGTTTCATAGAAAAAAAACTTAATTTCATCATTCGTACTTTCTACTACATCTCTAATAGAAATAGGTGGAATGCCAAATCCCTTCATCTCTATATTCGATTCTTTCTCATTCCACTTCGATGCAGAATCAATAAGGAGCGCTTTTGCTATTTCGCGGGGCAAATGAAGATTGTAAATCAAATAAGCAACCTTTCTCGTAATCCAAGGGGCCGCAAAAGAAGTCCCTGAGACCCATACTTCACCCAAGCCAGTACAACCGTGAATTAACTCGTTGCTGTCTCCTCCAAAATAACTTATATCCGGCTTTCTAAAAAAAGATAATACCGGCCCTCTGCGGGTATAGGAAGCAGGCTCTCCATTTTTCCGTACTGAATTCACTACAATAGAATTAATAGAATCCGCCGGATCTCCCATTGATAATTTTCTTGTGCATCTTCTGTCATTTGTTCCAGCCACCACAAAGATAATATCGTATTCCGATTCCAATGTATCCAACAAAGCGGCAACAGGTGAAATGTAATTAGGATTAACAGGAAGCTCAGACCCCAGGGACAAATTCCATACTTTAATTTCCGGATTTTCTTCTACAATTCGCCTTATTTTTTTCAAGAGTGTAAATGATGAAACTTTCTCACCCGAAGCTACGCCGAAATGCTTCACTCGAAATCGCCCGCATCCATCAGTATATTCTGGATTAAAAGCAGGTCCATCCACAATCAGTGATGTGACTTCCGTCCCGTGATCTATAGCTGCCTGTTCCGGTTCTACATCCTCCCCAAACCATTTCTCATAGCTAACCCAATCGTGGCAATATGCATTTTCATCAAATGGGCCATCAATGACCCCCACTACCGGCTCGTGTCCAGGCTTGGGAATGCTAATTTGTTTAGGAATGGAGGAAAATTCATCAAATTTAATCTGACTGAAATCAGGCAAGGACATAGAAATCAGGTATGGTGCATTTTCTTCTAATGCTTTGATCTGGTCCGGATGCAAAAGCATGGTAGTTTTATTTAAGATGCGTTCCTGAGGTACATCAATTCCCAATTCCTTCATGAGCATGCCTGTGTCTTTTCCCGTTCTATAAATAGTAACAATACTGCTCCCATTGGAATGCTTACTATAAAGAGGTTCAGAAAAAGAAGCAACTTCTGAAGACTCAGCCAGCATTCCTCCCAGCATGCTTTTGGTAATCCCCATTTTCACCATGTAAGATAAGTATTTTCCTTGTAATTTCAATACCTCAGACTCACTCATGCCTTCCGGTAATTGTTTTTTCTTTATGCCATTTTTAGAATGTTTAAAATAAAGAATTTTAAGGAAATTATTATCTGCCTTTGTAAGGCCCATTTCCCGCATAAATTGAATACATAAACCCAACCGCCGCAATGTTTCTTCCATAATTTCTATCGGTACGAAATGGGTAATGATGTGATATGGAGAGCCTTTCTCTGTCTTCCCAAATTTGGCACCTACAACCGTATCATTAGCAGAAATTTTCCCTTTTGAGAAGAAATAAGATACCCGGCGGCTTTTAGGAATAACCCGCGTATAGTGGACACTGATAAGTACCCCACCAATTTTATTATTTCTCTCCCCATCATTAGCGAGCATAGAGAGCTCATGATACCTCCTGTCCAGGTCAATCCATGTAATATGAGGATTTGATGAGCTGAATGTTGGGTAGCCAATGCTGTTTGTATTTGCCTTATAGAGAAATTTACCTTTAAGTCGTACAATTGGATTCATTTATTCTCCTCCCAGTTCACGTGAAACGCTGCTCTTTGACATCTGCATCAATATGCCTATCTGCCGGACAGTAAATCCTGCCTTTTTCAAATCAGCTGGGGTCATCTTATCTGCCTGGGGAACCAGCATATAAAACAACCGTCTCATATATCCAAGTTCTTCCCCAGGCGAGCTAAACGCCAATGATGTTTTAATATTATTTTTCAATTCACCCGGCATAGGCATGTCTGGAATTAATGAGAGAACCTTGTGTAAAAAACGCCCATCCTTCTTGAGGCCTTTATACTTGCTAATCTCATTATCAAAAATTGCTTCCGCAGCATCCAGTAAATCTTCCCTGCTGTAGCGATCAAAATGAATGGTTGCATCAAATCTGCGAATAAGTGCCTTATCAAACTGGTTATATAAATTGGTTGTCGCAATAACAGCAACATCTTTATTTAGGCTATCCATCCCACGAAGAAGAGAGGATGTAGCACGTCCCATCTCACGCATATCATGACTATTGACTCGATCAAGAGCAAGAGCATCAATCTCATCAAATAGAAAAATCACGTTTCTGGATTGCGGATATGTATTCATCCCAGCGAATAAATCTGCGATATTCTTAGCAGTCTGTCCCAACCTGCTATCTACGAGCTGTCCTGCATCCAATTCAAGCAGTTCTCGGCCCAACATTCGGGCAAGCTGTTTAGCACTTTCCGTTTTTCCGGTTCCGGGAGCGCCTTCAAATAAAAACTTATGCACATTCGTCCTGTGAAGAATAGCATTGGCAACTCCAATCAGGTCCTGTTGGATTACTCTAGGAAGCGGTAATGGTTCCTGATTAAGGGGTACATTCACAAAGTTTGTCAGACTAGTTGGCATGGACTGAATAGATAATGTATCAGCACTAGAAAGAAGGCCTGTAATATACTCCCCCAACTCATAATCACCAGCCCTGTCAAACTCTTTTGCTATTTCATACGCAGTGCGTCTGAATTCATTATCATTTCCATCTGTATGATATTTAATCAGATCGAGAACCATCTTCTTTTTCATGATATACAACCTCCCATGTTGATTTTATCAAATTATGGGACAATAATCAATTAGATTGGGACTATAATTTTGATATTTGATAATATTCATAAAATGATGTAAGCTAACAGTCAAGGAAATCTTACGGGTAGAGCAAAGCATGTCATAAACGTTTTATACTGACTCATTGACTGCTACTATCCGTTTCATCCCGATTCAGCAAAAGTGGTTGGTTTGAGTTCTTCAAACAACAGGAAAACCCATTATCATTCCGATCAGCTAAAACGAATATAGCCTATTGGGGATTCACTCCATTAAAAGTCAAGCCATCCTACTCAAGCCAATATTATTATCTTAAATCAGGTATTTTGTAGTCCAATCTACTGAATATAAAAAAGGCCGACAGGGTAATAGGTAATCACCTCATCGGCCTTCTTGGAAATAAGGAGAGACATAGGCTACTCCATACTCCCTAGTCGCATACTCAGTATAGAATGTTTCTCCTCAATTTTCAAGTTTTGCGCAGAATCCGCCGAAAATCTCAAAAAAGGGGGGCATCTGTAGCACTTGGGAGAAAGGAGAACTACATATATTGCGTAAAAAGGTTAGGACCCACAAAGGTGGAATCATTTTTCGTGCATGGATACGTCTTAAAGATGGTAAAATCATCTACGCACGGGATTACGGCCTCAGAGGATTTCCGATAAGGACATGATTCAGTCCAGAAGCGGACAGTTTTGAAAGAAGCACTTCGTAGCCAAGTGCTTCTTTTAGCTTGCCCCTATATTCCTGAATTATATGGCAAAAAATTAAAATGGTTATTCCATTAGCCCATTAACTATCTATGTACTCACCTGTACGAGCGCTGCAAGTTGGGAGAAAAAGAGGCGGCTTCAAAAGAACAAAGGGCCAATCGCCTTCATTTTAGAAGAGTTCTACACGCCGCCCTCCTTCTATCACCCGACCCCGGCCTCAATTCCGGCTTCGCTTTTCCTCTTTACCTTCTCACCATACCGATAATCTGCTGCAGGCTGCGCCTATGGAGAAGTACAAACACCGCATAGGCAACGCCATATACCACCATGCAGAGGAAACTGTCAAATACCCAGCCGCTGATAATGAAAATACCACACATCAGCAGATCCTCTATCATATTTTTTCGTAAATCCAGACCCAGAAGCTTCGTTACCTGATACTCTGCCAGCACACACTGGAAAGCGTAGGACAGAACGATGGAAAAAACCGCAGCATTCAGATTATGCCATATTCCTACCGTGATAACTGTAACTACCAGAGAAAAAACAACGCTTGCCGCATTGATTTCAAGCATCAGGAACTCTTTTCTCATACTCTTCAAATACGTATTAATAAGAAGAGATACCTTACTTGCAAAAACGCACACCGGAAAGAGGATGCTCATATAGACCAGACTGTCCGCATACTTCGGAAGCCACAGAGAAAGAATATACCGGGCCGGATAATATCCGATAAGACCGGCAAACAGCAGAAACGTCAAAGCATTTCTGATAACCGTATATACCTCCGACCGCTTTCCCTCATCCATTCGCTTCACAATCGGGAAAAAGACCACACTCACAGAATTGATGAAAACCATAAGGAAATTAGAAACTCCCAATGTCAGCGAGACCTTACCGAAAGTCGCTACATCCCATCCCATGGAAATCCCATAGCGGATGATACCAATAATCAGCATCCCCGCAATATTAGCCAGCATCAGCTTACTCCCTACACTGATGTCTTCATAGGCTTCATGACCGATTGAAGAAATCGAATCAAATCGAGGTACCAAAAGACCCCGGCACAAATAAACTCCGGCAGCCGCCATAGATACAACAGCAAAAACCTGAGCAGAATACATGTACCGGAATTCATTCCGTCCCAGAATCACCAGGAAAAACAAAACCCCCGCAAAGAATATGACCCGTTCTGTAACAAGCAGCTTTGCATACTCCTTGATTCGATTGGTTATCTGCATGATAAAATTACACAAATTATTGAAATTGACAAAAGGAGCCAGACAGATAGCACAGACAAGTGCCAGCTTCTTATCCGGATCACTGACAAACATATATCCAAAGAGACTGACCACCAAAACAAGTACAAACTGCAAAAGAATGATACTGTAAAACTGTCCGGCAAACGTACGAGGATTCAGCTCCTTGAAACTCTTCCCTGCATATCGAAGATAAATCCCATCTTCCCAGCCAAAATGAAGAAAGCCCAAATAGGAAAAATAGAACAAAAAAAGCTGCCAAAGCCCGTAATCATTGACCGATAAAAGCTTTGGCACGAACATAACCATAAAAACAGAAATAAGAAGAGAAATCAAATTTGCGGAAAAAGAATAAGAAATATTTTTTATAACCCCTCCCAGCTTCACTTAAATTTCCCTCCTCATTAAAAAAATAATTTGAAATATTAATACTTTTCAAGTGTGAAATTTATGTCATAAAGCAGTAAATACTATTCGTCTTTTATATCAGATAACAAAAAGTTGTGTGGAAATCATTAAAAGTGAAATTATACAAGAAACGACCTCTTCTTGTTAATCATGCTTTTTACTAGCTACAACTAAAATTACTGCAGTACCAACAACTGCTCCTAAAATAAATCCAACAACAGCATATTTAGCCCTAATTGTAGAGACATCATCTTCTTTAGATTTTACAATAAACCGTTTAAAATCCACAATCTTAAATTGAGGATCCTGAACTTCCAATGCTAAGGTTGTTTGCATTGATTCAACATAATCTGCTAGTAACTTAGATTGTATTTTTTCCACATAATTAAAATTATATGCATCTTGCGACAAAAATTGTAATTCGACAAAATAGGTTCCATTACCTAAGTTATGAACAAAAAAATGTTTATTAATCCAATCAATTTTTTGTTGATTATCAAGTTTATCCCACTTCACACCCAGCAAAGAAAAATCGTACTTGTTGGAAATTTTATCCATAAACTCGTTTTGTATAATCCAAAGATTGTTCATCTTTTCCATGTCCGGAAATACTTCTATATTTCCACCATTAATATATTCGGGATACCGTTTATCAAGCTGAATCATATCTCCATATATAAGCTTCCCTACTACAGGAACTATACGAGTTACTGATTTTTCGATATAAAGGCTCAAGCTACCTATTAAGGCACAAATTAATATAATGTACCATTTCTTACGAATAACTGAGAACTTATCCAACATAGGCATCTCCTTTTAAAATTTTAAGAAATATGTGATATACAAGAAAGAAAAATATGATTCTTATTATATTCCCTAAGCTAACTAAATTAGTCAATAAAATTTCGTCATGTGCTAACATAAACAAAGGAATACTGCAAAATGCATATAAAACAAGATAAATCAGATTATCACTTCTATACTTTATAAAATTGTACGCATAAGTATAAATTAATCCAATCAGAAAATAGGCCATTAACATACCTGAATATCCATAGTCCTGGATATAACGTCGAATAGGTGTATAAATATTGGTATCGACTGTATTATATTTTACAAACTCTAAAAACATACTCGTTTGCGGTAAATTAACCCCCAAAGCCCTTAGAGCCCTGTATTCTGGTAATAGTGTTGATTTCCCAATAAATCCATCATCTGGAATCATGTAAGTATTTAAAAATACATCTAAAGCAGGAATTTGAGCTCCTGTATAATGAGCCACAATAATAAAAGGAGTTCGGTCGTTAGTAATTATTTTCCCTGTAAAATGTCCTGCAGAAAAAAAGCAAAATGAAAAAATTAAAATTAGTAAAAAAGAATATACTAAAATTTTAAAATTTACCTTTGAAGAATAGCCAAATCGTTTTTGTATCAAAACAGCAATAATTAGCAGACTATAAGTTGTAACCCTAAGAAACTCGGTCCTTCCAGTTGAAAGTAAAATAAAAGGTATATAAAACAATATGGGAAATAAATAATATAAGCGAGTAAAATATTTTCCCTTAACAATTGCCACACCCCAGTATAGAGCAAGAAAAAAATATGAAACCACCATAGGAACAATAGAAAGCATATTAAAAAATTGAGGGAGTTCTATTTTTTTACTTTCTATCAAAGGTCTTAATGTGGCAATTATATTAAGATATCCTTGATTATTTCCTAAGTCTATAGAAAATTTATACATATAATAAAATGCCAATATATCCATTAATATAATGAATGAAGTCACCCCTAAAATTAATTTGAAAGAGATACTACTAGTTTGATATAAAACCATATCGCAATTTATATTCTGATTTACAGCAGATTTCGTTTTTTCTCCCGCAAAAACTCGTTCACTTACCCAACAACCACTCCAAAACACAACTAATGTAGATAAAATAAGCATTAAAGTATTAAAGTGAAAGGATGTCCCCCAACTTTTCTGGCTAAACAATGCCAAAGTAGAGCTAAACAAAAATGCTGCATTAACTATAAATGATGGAGCAATTAAATCTTCGCCAAGAATATAATAATTAATTATCAAACAAAATGACAATATCCCTACCAAATATATAAGCATTTCTTCACCTCCCAAATGGATATTTTTATAATCAAATCAAACGGTTAATCCAATCTTTAAATAAATAGTGTTGAACAATCTGTTCATCTATATTAACATATGGACTTTCAACAAAATCCTTTAGTCTGTGAATATCGTCCTTACCAATGATAAAAATATTCTCCTTATTATAAAAATCATATTCTACAATACTGCTAAAGTTTGTAATTAACTTTCTTTTATAAAACAATGATTCCAATGCACGCCAAGTAATGCCTCCTTGCCCTTTTTGAACAATTTCCAAAATGCATTTACTTGCTTTTTCTCTCTTTATCAATTCTTCATACTCCAAAAACGAATGTTTTAAAAATCGTTTGCTGTCAGAATCATAAATCTTATCCTTTTGAGGAACAATCCAAAAGTCATAAGAAATGTGCAAGTTATCAAAATCTTTAGCTATCTTTTTTAGAACTTCTAATCTGCCTTTATCCTTACCACAAAAAAATACATCCTTGATATTTCTAGAATCTATATTGTCCGTGTAAATAAAAGGTGCAACTTGATCATTATAAATAAACCCATACTTTTCACAATCCTTTTTATCAAAGGAAACTATTCTATAATTAAGTGATTTTTGTGAATCTATTACTTTTTTTAATTCTTTTTCTCTATTGTATAGTTTTACTTTCTCACTAAAAACAGTATTCCACAACCAATAGAAAAGAGTACATTTATTATTTCCTTTTCTAATCCACGCTAATATCTTTTCTGGATAAATTGTTTCATTAACAAAAATAGCATCATACTGGTTTAAATCAATGTTTCTAATTTCTTTGGTTAAAGCAAACGATTCAAGTCCTAATAAGAGAAAAAATCTCCTTTGTAATCTAGTCCAAAGAGAACGCCCTCTTTGAAACATAAATACTGTGTCAACTTCTTCATACTGCAACAACTCTTTAGGCAATATATCATCTGGCGCCAATACAATTAAAATGTTATTTTTTTTCATCTATAATACTCTCAAATTAAAATGCCTTAACTTTGTGGACATATAACTCCCACAAAAATTTGTACAACTTGAAATTAAATGCTAATAAAACCATTGCAATCTTATCCCGCTTCGGCGCTTGAGAATCCATAATAATTTGCTTTTTATGACTCAGAATTTTTTTAATTATCTTATTGCGGATATCAATATATTTTAACTCTGTGACATTCAACATTTGATTCAATGTACTAAATCTAGCATAGATTTGGCGTCTCAATGTTGCTTGTCTTAAATCTGGAAATTGCTTAATAACATCAGCCGCCATTATATCTGTCATTTGCAGTAAATCTAATTTTTTTTCTGAAAAAGGACTATTTGTTTGTGATGTTGAGCGAACTAAATAATAATATTTTGGATAAAATCCACATGCAACTCTTCCGCTTTTTATAAATAATTTGTATGTCGTTCCTATATCCTCATACCTCATGCCTTTAGGATAAGAGATATCATTAAATAGTTCCTTATCATAAAGTTTCGCCCATGCTGAAGTGTCAACTAGTCCATGATACAGCATACTTTTAATACAATCATGAGCCGTTAATACCCCTTCACTTCCATCACCTAATGCTCTAAAATGACTCCCATTATTGTAAACGATAGTATGGGTACACAAAGACATTTTGCAGTCATATTTTATTAATAATTTGTATAAATAACTAATTAAATCCAATGAAACATAGTCATCGGAGTCTATACATGTTATATATTTGCCTCTAGCAGCTCTAATCCCCACATTTCTTGCATTGGAAAGTCCACTATTTGTTTGGTGAATAACTTGCACCCTGTTATCTTCATCACATAATTCATCACATAAAGAGCTACTGTTATCAGTAGACCCATCATCAACAAAAATAATTTCAATATTTGTATAACTTTGTTTTTTTATAGATTCAAAACATTTGCGCAAATATTTTTCTACATTAAAAACCGGAACAATTACACTAATTAATGGTAATTTTTTTTCCATTATAATCTCCCAAAATTTTCCTTCTAATAAAAGCCCAACCTTTTTTCGCCCAATTTTGCTTCTCAAAATAATCCACATTGCACTCATAATATGGATATCCTTTGGTTTCAAGCCATACGTCTAATAGCAATTCGTCAATAAACCATCTTTGCTCTGGTTTTGGATATTTAGAAAGATCTACTCTCTTTTCAACCTCAAACATAACACCAAACCACCATCTGCAGAATTCATCAAAATAGTCTTTCCGCATAACAAACATATTAAACATATGTGCCCAGGTTCGGTTCATAAAAATATCCCAGCCCTTTTTATATTCAGGATACTTTTCTTCTATGACTTTCAATGCAGCATCAAATTGCTCTCTTGGGTGCGCATGCAGATAATGTTCCTGATTGGTCTCTATTCGATATTTTCTTTTATCCGCTACAACAATCGGATGTTTTGACAGAAGGATTTCCCAATCTTTTCCAGTAAGAATATCCTGTCTCTTTTGTTCAATAGATCGTAAAAAGAATCCTTTGTGCGTGAAATAGCGTCGGTAATGGACAAGACCTATATAGTCTGCCTTCAGATTTTTCCAAGCCCAGTAAATACCAGTTAATTCACAATATGCTGGATTTCGCTCAGATATATTGTCTCCTATATCATCTCCAGGCAAGCCAAAAGATTCCTTGCCTTTTTTCCCTACATGTATAGGAAAATACACCGGGTCAGATGGTTTCCAATAGGGCTTATGCATCGCAATTAAAATCTTAATATTCATAGTACAACCTTATTTATATACCAACTATTCAAATTCTTTTTCAACAAGATGAAGTGCAGAAGCTACAACCTTATCCATATCATAATATTTATATTCGCCGAGTCGTCCACCAAAGACAACATTGGGTACTTTTTTAGCAAATTCTGCATACTTTTGGTAAAGCTCCTGATTACGCTTATTATTTACCGGATAGTACGGTTCATCCCCTAAGTGCCAGGCAGCCGGATATTCCTTCGTAATCCAGGTAACCGGCTGTTTTCCAAATTCGAAATGCTTATGCTCAATAATTCGAGTATACGGTGTTTCACGATCCGTATAATTGACGGCTGCCACCCCTTGATAGTTTTCCGTGTTGTGCTTTTCAAATTCGAATCGAAGACCACGATATTCCAAAGTTCCAAGTTGGAAATCAAAAAATGCATCGATTGGCCCAGTATATATAATCCTCTTGGCTATATTCTGATAGGTATCTCTTTCTTTCAAATAATCAGTATTTAAAAGCACTTCAATTCCTTTAAGCAAATTATTAATTATAACATTATATCCGCCTATAGGAATACCCTGATATCGATCATTGAAATAATTGTTATCGTAAATATAACGAACCGGCAACCGCTTGATAATAAAGGCCGGTAATTCAGTGCATGGTCTCCCCCACTGTTTTTCAGTGTAACCTTTAATCAACTTCTCATAAATATCGGTTCCAATCAGAGAAATAGCCTGTTCCTCCAGATTCTTTGGCTCTGTGATTCTCGCTTCTTTCCGCTGCTCGTCAATTTTTGCAGCTGCTTGGGCAGGTGTAATAACCCCCCACATCTGATGGAATGTATTCATATTGAATGGAAGGTTATAGAGTTCGCCTTTATAATTAGCAATTGGGGAATTGATATAATTGTTAAATTCAGCAAACTGGTTTATATACTTCCATATCGCCTTATCTGATGTATGAAAAATATGGCCGCCATAGCGATGAATGTTAATGCCATCTCTATTCTCACAGTAAATATTTCCGCCTAAATGACTACGACGCTCAATAACGAGGCATGTCTTTCCTCGTTTTGTAGCTTCATGAGCAAATATTGAACCAAATAATCCACTACCTACTATCAGATAGTCATATTTTTTCATAACCAGTTCCTCACTAATCTAAAACTATGTCTTCAATCCAAACAAAAATGTAATGATTAAATCATTATTTACATCCGCAAATTTTACCGGCACTGAAAAGCCTCATCATCATATGAACAAAAATCATATGAAAGTCCTCAGTTACCTGCATATCATCAACAGGAACATGCAGATGATAGTCCGCCAGCTCTTTTAATTTGCCTCCATGATATCCGGTCATTCCAACAATCTTAGTTCCAATTGATTTTGCATAAGTAACGGCATTTACAATATTCTTAGAGTTTCCGCTCCCGGAAATAGCCAGAACAAGATCATCTTTGGTGACAACATCCTTCAGCTGCAATTCAAAAATCTTATCATAAGAAATATCATTAGCAATGGCTGTAATAATGGGAATGTTATCATTCAGACAAATAAACTTAAACTTTCTTCCTGTATTCAGTGACACGCCCTTGTTAAAATCACATACCATGTGACTGGCTGTGGCCGCACTTCCCCCATTGCCCATAACATAGATTGTAGAACCACGTTCCCAGGCATGATAAATTGCTTCCATGGCATTATTGATTTCTTCAATGTTTAACTTATTAAAAGCCTCTATATCCCTGTTTAAATATTCTCTGATTGAATTTGTATAGTTCATAGTGCATCCCCATATCAATACTTACGGTTCTTTTCCCAATTCAGCGCTGTAGTCAATATGTTTTCAAGTGAACTCTGTTCAAGCTTCCATCCCAGCAGCTTTTTAGCTTTCTCATTAGATGCCACTAAAACAGCCGGATCCCCCGGACGGCGTCCAACTATATCGTACGGTACTTTAAGACCGCCTACTTTTTCAAACGCCTTGATGATTTCCAGTACAGTAAAACCAGTCTGACTGCCCAGATTAAACTGTTCAGAGCAGTTATGTTCCATAATATACTTTAGTCCAAGATAATGCGCTGCTGCCAGATCTTCCACATGGACATAATCGCGAACACAGCTGCCATCTCTAGTATCGTAATCGTCGCCAAATACCTTAAGTTTTGGTTCTCCATATAACGCAGATTTGATTACCAGTGGAATCAAATGGCATTCTGGATTATGTGCTTCCCCGATTTGTGAATCGTGAGAACAACCAGAAGCATTAAAATAACGGAATGAACAGGAGTGAATGCCATAAGCTGTTTCAAATTCTTTCAGCATGTGTTCTCCGATTAACTTAGTTCTTCCATATGGGTTAATTGGATTCTGAGGATGCTTTTCATCAATCGGTGTATAAATCGGTTCCCCGAAAGTGGCCGCAGAAGAAGAAAATACTATGTATTTTACGCCTGTTTCAACCATAGCACCTAACAGATTCAGCATATTAGATACATTATTATGATAGTATCTTGATGGTCTTGCAACTGAATCAGGAACTGAAGCAAAAGCAGCAAAATGAATTACTGCATCGATTTTTTCTTCAGTAAAAATCTTCTTCATAAGTTCTTTGTCTCCAAAGCTTCCTTTAATGAATTTTCCGGCAACCACGGATTCTTCATGTCCTTCACTCAAATCGTCAAGAACTACGGTATTAATTCCTTTTTCATGAAAATATCTGTTGCAATGACTTCCAATATATCCAGCACCACCAGTAATTAAAACGTTCATTTTTCTTCCTCCCTGATAATCCACTCGGCAGCTTCCATAAGACTTGAGCAGTTGTAATCTGCGCCATAGTTTAATCCATTGATTGAAATGGTACTTATACCAAATTTTTTACCTGCCTGAATATCCGTTACACTGTCGCCTACCATGTAAGAATGATTCTTATCAATATTATATTCGTTTTGTGCCTGAATAAACAATCCAATCTCAGGTTTCCTGCAATGACATGTACCCTTATCATGCGGGCATACATAAATCCGATCTATATGAGCACCATGTGCTGATAATTCTGTCTGCATATTCTGATGAATAATATTCAAATCATCCATGGTCATCAGACCACGAGAAATTCCTCTCTGATTGGTCACCAGAACTACCACAAAACCATGATTATTTAATAAATGAATAGCCCTTATAGTTTCCGGAAGGAATTTGAATTCATTCCAGTTCTTAATATAATCATGAGGGGCTGCTTTTTCATTTATTACACCATCCCGATCCAGAAAAACCACTTTACTCAAAGTAGACAACCCGGCCTCCGTAGTTAGAAATTTCGAAATCAAGTTCGTTTAATTCCAGAGCATCACGAACTGCCTGCTGATACTGTTCATCACAGTATAGGAGTATAAATCCACCTCCACCGGCCCCCAGCAACTTACCTCCAGATGCTCCTGCATTTAAAGCTTTCTGATAAAGTTCATCAATCTGTGGATTACTGATTCCAGAGGTAACTGATTTTTTCTTTACCCACGCTGTATCAAGCATTGCCGCAAACTCAGAGTCAAATCCTTTAGCGGTTAAATAGGATTTCATCTGATTAGCCTGGTCTCTCATAAAAGTCAAGACTTCCATCTTATTTTTTGTATCTTTACTTTGTCTGGCTAATATTCCATCGGCACTTCTACGAACACCAGTATAAAACATCATCAGTTTACGATTCATATTGCGCAAATCATTATTTGACACAATAATCTTTTCTCGGCGAACTTCTCCATTTCTTTCGAATGTAAAGTAATTGATGCCACCATAAGCAGCTGCATACTGGTCCTGTTTGCCAATTGGATGACCAAGCACGTCAATCTCAATCTGGCAAGCCCGCTTGGCTAATTCTTCAGACGAAAGTCTTTCACCAACATAAGAGTAAAGAGCATTGAGAAGGCCTACTGTGAAACTGCTGCTGGATCCCAAACCGGTACCTGAAGGGATATCTGCGATAGAAGTTATTTCTATCCCACCAGTAATACCTACCATCCGCAAACACTCACGGGCAATGTCATGCTTTAATTCATCCACATGATTCACTATTTCTGTCTGTGAATAACTCATTCTAATGCTATTATCAAAACGTTTATTCACCGTAATATAAATGTATTTATCAATTGCTGTGCTAACAACTGCGCCATATCCATTTTTATAAAAAGCCGGTAAATCAGTGCCTCCTCCAGTAAAACTGATTCGTAAAGGCGTCTTTGTAATAATCATTTCTTCCATTCCTCCTGTGCCTTGTGATAATTCTTCATCGTTCCTATATCTAAAATATATTCCTTTACTTCATATCCAGCCATTTTCCCCACAAGCAATGGCAAAACATCTTTACCCATATCAATTTCTCCATTGTGATTCGGGATAAAATTAAATATACTCTGGCTTGCCACATATATTCCTGCATTTGCAAGATTGCCTTTAGGATGTTCAGGCTTTTCAATAAATTCAGTAATTATATTATTTTTGTCAACGGTCGCAATACCACAACCGGTCGGATTATTTGTATGAAATAATCCCATGGTAAGAACAGAATTAAGTTTCTTATGGAAAGCTGCCAATGCCGTTAAATCAGCATTCGTCAGATTATCCGCATAGCAGATGAGAAAGCTATTTTCCCCCACCACAAAATCACGATTTTTTCTTAGTGTTCCTGCACTTCCCAGCAAAATCGGTTCATATGACTCAATCATTTTGGTATGGTGTTCTGGATTTTTATTATAAAGATCTATAAATTTTCTTACACTTTCCGGAAGATAATGTGTATTAATCAGTACATCCGAAACGCCATGCTTTTCAAATAAATCCATCCACCATGCAAGAAGAGGTTTCCCCTGAATAGGTACCATGCATTTGGGAATAGTATTAGTTATAGGTCTCAGACGTGTCCCCAGACCCGCCGCCATCAAAAATGCTTTCATTAATAAATTCCCCATCAATAAGCCCCACGACTGTGAATTACTGCGAACAATGTGCGCCAGATGAGAATGATATCAAGCCATACACTCCAGTTATGAACATACCAACGATCCATGGCCACCCGTTCCGGATAATCAATATCACTTCGACCACTAGCCTGCCAGAGGCCCGTGATTCCTGGAAGTACCATGTAATATTCTTTAATATACTGTTCATACCTAGGCACTTCTTTCTGCACAATGGGCCGAGGACCTACCAGGGACATTTCCCCCTTCAGTACGTTGAGAAGCTGTGGAAGTTCATCAAGACTGGTCTTTCGAAGAAAAGCACCACTTTTCGTAATACGTGGATCGTTTTTCAGTTTAAAATCCCGTTCCCATTCTTCTTTTGCCTTTGGATCTGTGGCCAGAAGTTTTTCCAGTCGTTCTTTCGAATCTACTACCATGGAACGGAATTTGTAGCAGTTGAATTCCTTTCCATCCTTGCCCACCCGACGATGTTTAAAGAACGCCGGTCCAGGAGAGTCCAGCTTAACCCATACAAAAACAGCCAGCAGGAGTGGTGAGATTAGAATTCCTCCACATACAGTACACACAATATCAAATATCCGCTTAATAATCTGATTCAGCCGAAACGCCAGATTATTTTTAATATTTAAGAGCATAATCCGGGTGTCAAAGAAAGATTCAACTTCGACATTTGACATGGGTACGCCTACCAGATTTGGAACTACGCTTACATAGGGAACCAGTGTCTGCGCACAATAGAGAAGATGATTCAGCTGGTCCTGTGGAAGTCCTGGTGCCGCAATGATTACATCCTGAATTCCGGTTTCAGCAATTACCTTTTCCAGATCATTAAAACCTCCAAGAATCGGGTATGTTTGGGCATAGCGGGAAGATGGTTCAAAATCCTCAAGGAATCCGGCTACCCTATAGTTAATGAATACGTTGTTTTTTCCTTCATCAATCGCTGCATCGGCTGTCTTTCCGGCACCTACTACCAGAACAGGAATCTGAAGTCCTGGCATCTTACGGATACATAAGGCGGTAATATATTTTTCAACTACCAGGAACAGGTAGACGATGACCGCAAAAAGCCCTACATACAGCCGTGATACCTGACCGGATACCTGGGTAAGGAACATAAGGATGATGGAAAAGGCGATACCTCCCAGACAGGCTTTAAACAGTTTTTCCAGCATCTGTGTGCTGGTATAGTGCTTGGAATATATTCCGGCAAATGCCAGCGCCAGAAGGAATACGGCAGGTGTCACTATATAGATGTATATGGCGTTTACCTGAAGTATATTGCCCATCAGGAAATTTCTGATATGGAAGGCTATCCATTCGGCCAATAAAATTCCCACATAATCTCCGCAAAGATATATGGCTTTGCTTATAAGACGAATCAGAGAAGCACTGCGAGGCTTCTTTTTCTGTTTTCTTCCTGCATGGTTAATCCACTGCTGCATTCTTTTCTCCATTGTTAACTAGATATACAAATTTCGACATTCTCGTTATAGTCAAATAGGTATCCCCTTTCTTTAAATTGGAGATACCTATTTCGGTTCGTATTGCTTTCCAGCATATGGTCGAGTATCTGGACGATTTCGAGTGCGCTGTCCTTTTTATCATTGCCACAGGCAAGTGCCATTTGCTTGAGTTTATCTTCATTTTTCAGCAGACCGTCGACTGTGTCCGCCAGTTCATTTTTCCTAGTCCAGACAGCACATCCTTGTTCTTCCAGATGCTGGGCGTTTGCCCGTTCCTGTCCGGGAAGGGCGTTGACCAAAACCATAGGCAGATTCATGGTCAGCGCTTCCGTACAGGTGAGCGCACCAGGTTTGGTGACGATGAGTTCACTCTTACTCATCATTTCTGCCACTTTATTGGTATAGCTGTGCAGATCCACCGGATGCCGGAGGCTTGACCGGATAGATGCCACTTCTTCATATAGATTGATATTCTGTCCCGTAGCAATAATAAACTGGCTCACGGAATCAACCTTGTCCAGACGTAGAAGAGTATCTGTAATATTTCCGAGTCCCAGGCCCCCACCCATGATGAGTACGGTCCCTTTTTCTTTAGGACTTGGATTTTTCAGTTCTTCATAGAAGGATTTGCGAACTGGGATTCCCGTGGTGTGAATAATATTTCTCGGCACATTATGGGCTTCCAGTTTACGCGCCAAATCCTCGGAAGGGACGCAGTACACATCCAGATGTTTGTACACCCAGAGCTGATGAATATCAAAGTCGGTAATAACTCCGAGAAGAGGGGTATTAATGTCCCCTTCCTTCTTCAGCAGATTGGCTGCACAGGCCGGAAACGGATGGGTAAACAACAGGGCATCCGGTTTCAAGACGGTAATCAGCCTCTTCATCCGCTTTCGGAAACTCCAGGAAAGAAGACTCTGAAACGTTGCTCCTAAATGCCTGTTCTGTGAATTGCTATATAGACTATCGTACATTTCAGGGAATATACGAATCATTTTCAGGTAAGATTCTTTTAAGACGTAATCAATGGAAAGAACATCCCTGGACAAAAAATCCAGCACGCGAACCGCATCATCGGGATGAACCTGTTTGATGGTCTCCGCAATAGCCCGAGCCGCCTGAGAATGCCCCTCTCCAATAAAAGCCGTCATGATGAAAAATTTACGTTTCTTCTGCATTTTTCTCCTCATATACATTTATATATTTTAGCATAAAAGTAAGACTCTGTGCAGGAGAAGATGAGATGAAACTCATGGACCGCAAAAATGGCATTGCCATTTCTGAGACTGCAAATCCCGTTGGGGATTCGAGACTGCAAGCCTTCGGCTCGGGACAGCAAAATCTTCCATTGGAAGATTTCGAGGGAAAAATTCTGCGAATAGCTTTTTATAAATTCCCCTCATCATCTCCCAAAACATTTCATTTTGTTCAGTTCCTGAATAAGATTGATCTTAGCATTTATTAGGTTCTTCACGCTTTTTTGTGGGATAAAAATAATAACATATAAAATTGGCATTG
>OLOU01000837.1_pt1 | contig 24877 bp, 15 predicted proteins | sample 1672101 | NCBI WGS metagenome assembly OLOU01 (sample SAMEA3136645, study PRJEB25190) | human gut metagenome | biome: human gut; feature: human-associated habitat; material: faeces | place: Austria | collected 2013
CTGAAGCAGCTCTTCAAGACACAGCGTTTCTCGGAATTCAAGGACAGGCTGAAAGACAGGCTCGATGCAAAAGTCCGTGAGAAAATGGAAAAGCAGACAAGAGAAGACCAGATTCTCAGCACCGCCGGCGCCGCAGACGAAAAGCAGCTCGCCTCGATCGTGGAAGAAGCGGAGAAATCACTGCAGGAGGCGGTGGAGACGACCCGGAAGCAGGAAAAGGAAAGCAATGAATTCCGTGAAGTCTACCAGAAGGAAACTGCCCTGATGGGCCATTTCACCGAGCTTGATAAAGCATTGAAGCAGGATGCAGCCCTCAAGAATGAAGAAGGACGCATGAAGGAAATGGAAGCATCCCTTTCCCTGATCCGGAGCGCACGGGAGCTTGCGCCTTACTTCGACCAGCTGGATGGCATCACCCGGGAAGGCAGGCAGGAGGCACAGAAACTCAAGACAGCCAAAGCGGATATGGAAACGTATGCAAGGCTGAATGAAACGCTTGAAAAACGCATCCAAGAACTCGATGCCATGAAAGAAAAGCGCGAAGAAGAGCGTAAAACGGCCCTTAAAATGCAGGACCTGGTGCCCAAGGCAAAGTTGTACGGGGCAGCCGTCCAGGCGCTCAAAAACGCGAAAAACGCATTATCCAGAGCAGAAGAGGAAACAAAGCGCCTCCAGGCTGCCGCCGAAGCGGCGAGAAAGGCAAGGGATGAGCAGAAGGAGAAGGCAGATGCTGTCAGGAAATCCTATATCGAAGGACAGGCATTCCTTCTGGCGGAAGGACTGGAAGACGGCGTGCCATGTCCCGTCTGCGGCGCCATCCACCATCCGGCCCCGGCCCGCGGCGGAGACAATGTAGCAAAGGCAGAAGATGTCGAACGTGCGCAGAAGGAATATGAAAGAGCATCAGCTGCTTATGACAGAGCCAATGATGCCAAAGAAAAGCACAGCACAGGAGCCTATGCGAAAGCCGTGAGCGATCACGCGAAAGCCGATGCCCAGATGAAGACGCTTGAGGAAATTCCTGAAGCATACAGGGATCCCAAATATCTGGAAGCAGAAAGCACGCGCCTTCTGACGGATATCAGGAAGTGGGAACAGGACAAGGAAACGGCGGCCGCCCAGCTGAGGAAAGCAGGAGCCGACCTCTCCGCCAGCCAGGCCGCATGCAGGAATGCCGAAGAGCGCAGAGAAGAGCTCGTGAAGAAATACAGGGAAACAGAATCCGTCCTGAAGGAAGCTTCCGATAAGGCCGGCTTCCAGAGTCTCGACGAATGCAAGGAATGGTACAAGAAGAAGGACACGGAAGAAAGCGTCCGTAAGACACTGGAACAGTACCGCGCAGACAGAAAGAGCACAGAAGAACGGATTAAAGCAGAAGAGCAGGAGACTGCAGGGAAGGAGCGTCCTGACATGCTGGCGCTGAATGAAAAATCCAAAGCACTGCAGGATCAGCTCAAAAAAGCCTCCGAAAGGGCAGCCGCTCTCAAGGAACGCACAGAAACGCTCCAAAAGGCCGTTTCAGACGCCAGAGCCATCGAGAAGGAACTGGAAGACCTCCGCAAGGAGGAAGGCCTTATAAGAGGCCTTTATGACCTCACAAGCGGAAAGAAGACAAGGATCACCCTGGAAAGATACGTCCTTGGCACACTCCTTGACGACGTAGCCAATGCTGCGAACCTCCGTCTTCTCTCCATGAGCAGGAGGAGATACTCCCTCCACCGCATGACAGACGAAAGCGGACTGGGGAAGGGCGGACTGTCGCTTGAAGTCTCCGACAGCTTCACAGGACGTTCCCGCCCGGCCAATACACTTTCCGGCGGCGAAACCTTCCTGGCATCCCTCTCCCTGGCCCTTGGCCTTGCTGACGTCGTCCAGTCAAGACAGGGCGGCGTCCGTCTTGATACCATGTTCATCGACGAAGGCTTCGGTACCCTCGACCCCGACTCCCTGAACAGCGCCATGAATACACTCATCGACCTCCAGAACACAGGCCGCATGGTAGGCATCATCTCCCACGTCCCAGAACTCGAAGAACGCATAGACGCACGACTGCGCGTCACACCCGCCGAAAAAGGCAGCAAAGCAGAATTCGAGATCATCGACTGAGGAAATAAGGATAAAGGAATATATAGGCAAAAGGAGCTGTGACAAAATCCGTTAAAACGCTGCTTTTTCCTTTTCTCGAGCGAAGCGAGGTTTAAGGGGGTCAGAGCTCGCCCCGTAGGGGGAGCTGGCGACGGAGTCGCCTGAGGAGGTTCATTTCCTTCGAGCGCAGCGAGGTTGTATGGTTCTAATTCTCTCAATCAAATAACTCTCACTAAGGACTGTCGAAATGCCTGCACATTTTGACAGTCCTTCTTTTATTTCGATATCGACACCCATGAGTTCATAAAACTTATCTATATTCTCTCAAGGCCGGCGCGCCGCTCATATATGACTGATAGTCAAAAATATAAAAATGTCTGAAATGACTTATAGTCGGTCATGCGGGAGTTAATGGGAATGATTGTGATAACTCAGTATAAAACTGATTCTGTCGAATGTTTTACAAATAACCAAAAGTCTCATGCATATCATAAAGGTTTATCAATAGTTTAAACTTGATTTAACTTTGCGTCCGTGTTAAGCTAACCACAGACATGAAGGAAGCCTCAAGGTCATGTCCCTTGGAAAAGCAAAGATGAAAGACAGCAGAGGAAACACGGTCACTCGCGCAAGGTCCTAGTCGGAGCTCCTCCGAGGAAAAATAGAGGCACGCATAATTCTCTATATTTTCTATTAAAGGAGCGATGAAACATGAAAAAGGTTCTCGCAATTGCTGCAGTAGCAGCACTCACAGCTGGCGTATCCGCATACGCTGCAAATCCATTCTCTGATGTAACCCCGAACGACTGGGCTTATCAGGCAGTTGAAGACCTGTCCGAACAGGGCGTCGTTGAAGGTTATCCGGATGGCACCTTCAAGGGCGAAAGAAACATCACCCGTTATGAAATGGCTCAGATCATTGCCCGCATGCTCGCTAAAGAAGATCAGCTGAACGCTGAACAGAGAGCAACCCTGGACAAACTCGCTGGCGAATATGCTGACGAACTCGCAAACCTGGGCGTTCGCGTATCCAACCTCGAAAAGAAAGTTGGCAACCTGTATTGGTCCGGCGATGCTCGTATGCGTTATCAGGACAATGCTGTTGATGCAGCTGATGGCTGGAACGGCCGTATGAGAATCAACGTAAAGGGTCAGGTCAATGACTCCACTTACGTACAGGGCCGCCTGAACGCAACCATGGACTTCAAAGAAAGTGAAGATGATTCTGATGTACAGTTTGATCAGCTGTTTGCAAACCATGACTTTGGCAAAGCTGCAACCGTTCGCCTCGGCCGTATTCCGGTCGCATTTGGTGACCAGGGCGGCTGGCTGTATGGCGATTCCTACGGCGTAGATGGCGCTGAAGCAACAATCCATGCAGGCGACAAAGTAAACCTGACCGCTGGCTATGGCCGCTTCAATACCTCTGATTACGGAACAGCAATTACTGACGCTGATGCATTCTACGCTCGCGGCGTATTCGACCTGAACGTTGCTAACGTCGGCGTTGACTACATCAAAGCTGTAGGCGAAAAGAACACAACTGATTTTGCTGGCAATGAACTGATTGGCGCTAACCTCGTTGTTCCGGTTTCCGACTTCCGCGTATTCGGTGAATACTGGAAGAACACCACCACCGATTCCAAGTATGACACTGCTTGGAACGCAGGTATCGGCTACGGCAAACTGAACCTGAAGAAACCGGGCTCCTTCGCTATCGATGTAGCTTACAACGATGTTGACGAAGGCGTATACTTCGGCGGCACAGGCCTCCAGACTGATGCTCTGAAGTATCTGACAAAGCATGATGCAACCAACGTAACATTCTGGAATGCAATGGCTGATGTAACCCTCCAGAAGAACGTATTCCTCCATGGTGAATATGCATTCGACGTTAGCGCTGATAACGCTGATATGAATGATAAGGATGCTTGGACCGTATCCCTCAACTACAAGTTCTAATACAGAACCTGGCAGCAGTGAAATTAAAAGAGACTTCCTTCGGGAGGTCTCTTTTTAGTGGGAAATGTTTGCAGAAAGTATAAAAACAGATTATCGTATTTATAGAAGTTCTTTATAAGCTGCAAAAGAAGAATATAGGTGGACAATCTGACAAAATGTGCCGAAATGTGAATGGAAAATCTGCTGACTTTCGGTCATATGGCGGTAAACGCGAATCATTTGCATAATTTAAAATTAGGAGATTTCACTCAAAAATGGAAGCTTTAAGGGAATGAGAGGATTTGTTTAAACTTGATTTAACTTTTCTCATGTGTTACTCTCAACCTAGACATGAAACAAGTCTTCCGATTCATGTCACTTAAGATCGAAGAAGAAAAACACGCAGAGGAAACACGGTCACTCGAGCCACGTTTTTCATCCAAGCTCTTAGGGAAAAAGGAAGACATTCCACATTTTTCTTTATAAGGAGCGAAGAACATGAAAAAAATTCTCGCACTCGCTGCTGTAGCAGCACTCACCGCTGGCGTATCCGCATACGCTGCAAATCCTTTCTCTGATGTAACCCCATCCGACTGGGCTTACCAGGCAGTAGTAGACCTGTCCGAACAGGGCGTTGTTGAAGGCTATCCGGATGGCACCTTCAAGGGCGAAAGAAACATCACCCGTTATGAAATGGCTCAGATCATTGCCCGCATGCTCGCTAAAGAAGATCAGCTGAACGCTGAACAGAGAGCAACCCTGGACAAACTCGCTGGCGAATATGCTGACGAACTCGCAAACCTGGGCGTTCGCGTATCCAACCTCGAAAAGAAAGTTGGCAACCTGTATTGGTCCGGCGATGCTCGTATGCGTTATCAGGACAATGCTGTTGATGCAGCTGATGGCTGGAACGGCCGTATGAGAATCAACGTAAAGGGTCAGGTCAATGACTCCACTTACGTACAGGGCCGCCTGAACGCAACCATGGACTTCAAAGAAAGTGAAGATGATTCTGATGTACAGTTTGATCAGCTGTTTGCAAACCATGACTTTGGCAAAGCTGCAACCGTTCGCCTCGGCCGTATTCCGGTCGCATTTGGTGACCAGGGCGGCTGGCTGTATGGCGATTCCTACGGCGTAGATGGCGCTGAAGCAACAATCCATGCAGGCGACAAAGTAAACCTGACCGCTGGCTATGGCCGCTTCAATACCTCTGATTACGGAACAGCAATTACTGACGCTGATGCATTCTACGCTCGCGGCGTATTCGACCTGAACGTTGCTAACGTCGGCGTTGACTACATCAAAGCTGTAGGCGAAAAGAACACAACTGATTTTGCTGGCAATGAACTGATTGGCGCTAACCTCGTTGTTCCGGTTTCCGACTTCCGCGTATTCGGTGAATACTGGAAGAACACCACCACCGATTCCAAGTATGACACTGCTTGGAACGCAGGTATCGGCTACGGCAAACTGAACCTGAAGAAACCGGGCTCCTTCGCTATCGATGTAGCTTACAACGATGTTGACAAAGGCATCTATTTCGGCGGCACAGGCCTCCAGACCAACGTTCTGTCCTACCTGACCAAAGATACAGCTACCAACGTAACATTCTGGAACGCTATCGCTGAAGTTGCTCTTCAGAAGAACGTTTATCTCCATGGTGAATATGCATTTGACGTATCCACTGAAGGCAACACCAAATCTGAAGAAGACGCTTGGACAGTATCCCTCAACTACAAGTTCTAATTTCTTCTCGAAGAAACTGGAATCAAAAAGAGGAAACCTCGAAAGAGGTTTCCTCTTTTTATTGCCTGAAATGAAAGTACTGGACCATGGATCCTGGCAGCGAATCCAGCACTTCTGGCCGTAAAAGCAGGAAAAGCAATGATTTCATTCGATGAGAAATACAGGAAGCATGCTGATTTACTCATCATTATTTCACTCTTTTAACAGAGTAAAATCCATCAAATTCTGTCTTGATTTTTCCCTTTAGGCAAAAAACAGGGGGTGTAACTAAACTATGCCTCAAATGGCAGGTCGAGGCTAAAAAGGGCCTTTAAAGTGATTTTAGGAAAATTCATCTTCATGGAGGAAGTCTGAACTCGTGATTTTTCTTAAAATTGATGCTTTAAGACAGCCTTTTGAAGGGTGGATTTTCATTTAAAAGGGGGTTCTGCGCAGAAATGGGCCTGGAAGATGGTATCCTCCCGGGAACAGGAAAATCTCGGGAAGGTATTCAAATGACAGATTGGACAGGATTGAATATGTAAAAATTTTATAGTATTCTGAATGCAGAACATACGCCCTGCGTATGGCATGGAAGAACGAAGCGCGGTGAATACGGAGGCCATTCCCCTGCTTCATGACTCTGTTTCAAGAACATTCATTTTTTAAGGAGCAGGAATATGAAAAAAATTCTCGCACTCGCTGCCATGGCAGCGCTCACCGCTGGCGTATCTGCATACGCTGCCAACCCGTTCTCTGATGTAACTCCGAATGACTGGGCTTACCAGGCAGTCGCAGACCTGTCTGAACAGGGCGTCGTTGAAGGCTATCCGGATGGCACCTTCAAAGGTGAAAGAAACATCACCCGTTACGAACTGGCTCAGATCATTGCCCGCATGCTCGCTAAGGAAGATCAACTGAATGCTGAGCAGAGAGGCACTCTCGATAGACTTGCCGGCGAATATGCTGACGAACTCGCCAATCTGGGTGTCCGTGTTTCCAATCTTGAAAAGAAGGTAGGAAACCTTTCCTTCTCCGGCGATGGCCGTATGCGTTACCAGAACAAGGACGCAGGCGCCGCTGATAAGTGGGACGGCCGTATCCGCCTGAATGTAAAAGGACAGGTCAATGATTCCACCTACGTACAGGGCCGCCTTGATGCAGAAATGAATTTCAAGACGAGCGATGATACGAATGTCATTTTCGATCAGCTCTTCGTCAATCATGACTTCGGCGATGCTGTCACAGTCAGACTGGGCCGTCAGCCGGTTGTCATCGGCGACCAGAGCGGCTGGCTCTACGGCTTCCCATACGGCTATGACGGAGCTCAGGCTATGTTCCATCAGGGCCGCGTCAATCTGACTGCCGGCTATGGCCGCTTCAATAAGTCCGATTACACCGATGGTGTAAAAGATCAGGATGCATTCTTTGCCAAAGGTGACTTCGACTTCTCCGCTGCCAAGCTGAACCTGAACTATTTGAAATTCACCGAAGACAAGAAGGCAGACACCTTCGCCGGTTATGAAATCGCAGGCGCTGGCCTTACGATTCCTGTCGGAGATTTCCGCGTATTCGGAGAATACTGGAAGGATACAAACTGGAAGAACGGTTATGACACCGCATGGAATGCAGGCCTTGGCTATGGCAAGCTGAACCTGAAGAAACCGGGCTCCTTCGCCGCTGACGTAGCATACAACAGCGTCGATCAGGGCATTTACTTCGGTGGCACCGGCTATCAGACAAACGTCCTCTCTTACCTCACCGACTCTGGCACAAACGCTGATCGCGTGAAATACTGGAACGCCATCGCTGACGTCACCCTCCAGAAGAACGTCTACCTCCACGGCGAATACGCCTTCGACGTCAAGACAAACGGAGGAGACCACTCCGCGGCCGACGAAGACGCATGGACACTCTCCCTCAACTACGTATTCTAAAAGAAATTCAGAATTGGAAATACATAAAATTTAGAAAAGAAGCCTCCTTCGCGGGGGCTTCTTTTCTTATCGAAAAATCTAACATTCTGTTCTCAAAAAATGCATCATTTTTGCCTCTACTGCCCTGAATCAGAAACGCAGGAGAAACTTATTTCTTCCTGTTATATGTGAAATAGAAAATAATTGTAAAAATATAAAAAATATTGGATATATTATGAATATTGTAAGACTGACCAACGCCTTAATGCATGTTAAAGAAAATTTCTTGAACAAGCAGAATTTACCGGTACTTTCGGACGTTTCACAGTAGTGACCTATGGTCAACTGAACAAAGATGTCAAATTTGTTTGCATGAGTAAATATTTTGTAGTATCTTTAAAAAATACTATATGTTGTCTCACATATGGTGGGAAGGAAAAGACAGCGCAGAGGAAACTCGGCCACTCGCGGGCTTCTTTACTTCCTTATAAGAGACATACCTTATTTCTTATATTTCTTTTAAGGAGCGAAGAATATGAAAAAGATCCTTGCAATCGCTGCTGTTGCAGCACTTTCCGCTGGCGTATCCGCATACGCTGCAAACCCGTTCTCTGATGTAACACCGTCCGACTGGGCTTACCAGGCAGTCGTAGACCTCTCCGACCAGGGTGTCGTAGAAGGCTATCCGGATGGCACATTCAAGGGCGAAAGAAACATCACCCGTTATGAAATGGCTCAGATCATCGCTCGTATGCTCGCTAAAGAAGATCAGCTGAACGCTGAACAGAGAGCAACCCTCGACAAACTCGCTGGCGAATATGCTGACGAACTCGCAAACCTGGGCGTTCGCGTTGCTAACCTCGAAAAGAAAGTCGGAAACCTTTCCTTCTCCGGCAACGGCCGTATGCGTTACAACCAGAGCTATGGCGACAATGGCAAAGCTGCTGATAAGTGGGATGGCCGTATGCAGGTCAACATCAAGGGCCAGGTCAATGACAGCACCTACGTTCTTGGACGTCTCCGCTACGACATGAACTTCAAGAGCACCAATGAAGATCCGGCTTACCTTGATCAGCTGATTGTTCACCATGATTTCGGCGACAAAGCTTCTGTAAACATCGGCAAGATCGACCTCTTCCTCGGCCAGACCGGTTTACAGTATGATGATGAATTCAAAGGCGCTATCGCTACCATCGGCGGCGAAAAACTCGCTCTCGACCTCGGCTATGGCCGCTTCAATGCTGGTGTTCTCGGAACAGCAACTGAAAGCGATGGAATCAACAACAGAGAAGCAGGCTTCGCTCGTCTGTACGGCGCAGCTGGCAAAGTAGCTTACGATGCTGAATACATCGATGGCCATGATGACGCAGATGCTCGTATCTGGGGCGCTGGTCTGACACTGAATGTTGTTGATGATTTCCGCGTATTCGGTGATTTTTACCAGAACACCAAGTATGATGGAGATCCGGAAACCTGGACCGCAGGCCTTGGCTATGGCTCCGTTGATCTGAAGAAACCAGGCACCTTCCAGCTGGCTGGACAGTATGTCCGCGCTGAAAAGGGCTCCTTCCTTGATGGAACCACCTACAACGTTTCCCCGGCATCCCTTGTCAATGACGGTGCTAAGGTTGCTAAGTACTGGCTCGCAACCGGCGATGTCGTACTCGCTAAGAACATCCGTCTCCATGGCGAATACGCATTCGACGTTAAGACCGATACAGATACCGATTACGACGATCTCGCATCCGTATCCCTCAACTACTCCTTCTAATCAAGGGTATAAGAAAAACGAAAAAGAAGCTCTTCGGGGCTTCTTTTTTTATTGGGATAGACACTTATTTGTGTATTCATAAATAAATGTCATCATTCTTTGACAAAAACTCCTAAAAGATGTATCGAAATAAATATCGATTGTATTGAATATTTCTATTTCCGGTGATATACTATGAATACAGCCGTAGAAAAACGGAAAGTGACCATCGAACAGTATGAAAGGTTTTATTTCCGCGTATAGAAAGGCTGAAGAAATTTCCTTCTCCGGTTCACCGTCCAATCGTAAAATGACCGGCGGAGCACTTATAGGAAAGGCAGGAATATCCTGCATTTTACCGAAAGGAAGGTATTATTATGGCAAAAGCAGACATTCAGGAACAGTATGGTCTCTTCATTAATGGCGAATTCGTTCCCGCCTCTGACGGCGCTACCTTTGACGCCCACAATCCGGCAAATGGCGAGCACTTGGCTTATTTCGCAGAAGCAACCAAAGAAGACGTGGACAAAGCAGTGAAAGCGGCAAGAGTAGCCCTTCCCGCCTGGTCCAAGACCTCTCCCATCGAAAGACAGAATATCCTGCTGAAAATTGCAGACATCATCGACGCCAATGCAGACCATCTGGCACTGGTGGAAACACTGGACAACGGCAAGCCCATCCGTGAAACCAAGGCTGCCGACATTCCCCTGGGCAGCGACCATTTCCGCTACTTTGCAGGGTGCCTGCGCGCATGGGAAGGCTCTGCCACCATGCTCGACGACAACACCCTCTCCCTCATTCTCCATGAACCGGTAGGTGTGGTAGGCCAGGTCATTCCCTGGAACTTCCCCTTCACCATGGCATGCTGGAAACTGGCTCCCGCCCTGGCAGCAGGAAATACCATCGTCATTAAACCGTCCTCCCATACATCCCTGTCCCTCATGGAACTCGTCCGTCTGATCCAGAGTGTCCTCCCGAAGGGCGTTCTGAACGTTGTCACCGGCAAGGGTTCCAAATCCGGCCAGTGGCTGCTCGATCATCCGGATATCGACAAACTCGCATTCACCGGCTCCACTGAAGTCGGCCGCGGCGTATACCAGGCTGCATGCGACAAGCTGATTCCAGTCACCCTGGAACTCGGCGGCAAATCCGCAAACATCGTATTCGACGACGCTGACCTGAAGCAGGCTGTCGACGGCGCATGCAAAGGCATCCTCTTCAACCAGGGCCAGGTATGCTGCGCAGGCTCCCGCCTCTTCGTTCAGGAAGGCATTTTCGATGAATTCATCAAACATCTGAAAGCAACCTTCGAAGGCGTCAAAGTAGGCGACCCGACCGATCCGACCACCCAGCTGGGCGCTCAGATCTACAAAGCACAGCAGGATAAAGTCCTCAGTTACATCAAGATCGGCCTCGAAGAAGGCGCAACCCTCGTAACCGGCGGCGAACGCTACACCGAAAACGGCTGCGACAAAGGCTTCTTCATGAAACCGACTATCCTGATCGCAGGAAACAATGACTGCCGCGTATGCCAGGAAGAAATCTTTGGACCAGTTGTCGTTGTACAGAAATTCAAGACAGCTGACGAAGTCATTGCTCTGGCAAACGACAGCGTATACGGCCTCGGCGGCGCAGTATTCAGCAAGAACATCGACACCGCTCTGAAAGTAGCACGTGCTGTACGCACCGGACGTATGTGGGTCAACACCTACAACGACCTCCCGGCAGGCGCACCATTCGGCGGCTACAAACAGTCCGGCATCGGCAGAGAAACCCACAAGGTTATGCTCGAACACTACAGCCAGACAAAGAATATCCTGATCAACCTCAGAGAAGGCGTCAGCGGTATGTACGACATTAAATAATCCCTGAACATCAGCGGATCAAATAAAAAAGAAGGATCTTCCCAACCGAAGGTCCTTCTTTTTTGCGTGAGTTTAGCAGAGCGAAAGGCCAAGATAGGCCCTTGACCTTGCCCTGGAAGGGAAGGGCGTATGGTAGGGATAGGATTAAGAAAGGTTTCAAACAAATCAGATTAAAAATCTTTTCTTTATTCCTCTTGAGACCTGCCTCGGAGAGGAAGGATGTCACGGAGTGACAGAAAGGAGTGCAGTTCCTTCGAGCGAAGCGAGGATGTATGGTGTTTTTTCGAACGAAGTGAGGTTTAAGGGTGTTAACCTTGCTCCGAAAGGAGAGGGTGGCGCCGAAGGCGACGAATGAGATGAAGTTCTTACAGCCGCAGGCCGGTTTTATGGTATTTTCCACGAACGAAGTTCGGTTTAAGGGTGTCAGAGCTCGCCCCGTAGGGGGAGCTGGCGCGCATGCGCCTGAGGAGGTTCATCTCCACGAGCGCAGCGAGGTTTTATGGTTTTATCATGTTTTTCCCATTTCCAAAGTCTTATGGTGTTCCAACAAGCGCAGCTTGGTTTGCTTGTCTCCCTCCCCGGGTAGCAGAACCAATTTTGCGGCACTATAAATTGTATAAAACCATTCCCATTCAGGTTGAAAAAATGTCATATATGGTATAATAGAAAGGACATCAGATGGATAGATGTCTCGCGTAATAAGGAAATCCGCATATAAAAGAACCCATATTATATTTATTTCCTTTACATTCATCAGCAAGGAGGCAGATGGAGTGGAAACGAAACGTGATTTTATTTGGAAAATGGGCGGACAGCAGGGTCAGGGCGTAGAATCCTGCGGCGAAATTCTCGGACGCGTACTGGCACAGGAAGGGTATTCCCTTTTCAGCCAGCGTCTCTTCGCATCCCGCATTAAGGGCGGTCATACAACGATTGCCCTGCGTATCGCAACGAAAGAAGTCGCTACGATCGGTGAGCATGTAGACTGCCTGGTAGCCCTGGACCAGGAGACTATCGACCTTCACGGTCATGAAGTTCCGAAGGGCGGCGTTATCATCGCTGATGACGCATTCCACCCGAAATTTGACGCACATTCCGGATGTATTTTCCTGGCGCTTCCAATCACGGAGCTGGCAAGAAAGTACGGCAGCATGCAGATGAAGAACATCGCTGCACTGGGCATGAGCGCAGGCGTTCTGGGATTCCCGGAAGACCCGTTCTATGGTTTCATCGCTGAACGCTTCGGCAAGAAGGGCGAAGAAATCGTTTCCAAGAACAAACAGATTTTCAAGGACGGCTATGATGTAGCTATCGAGAAGCTGCAGGGCGTATCTCTGGGTGCTCTGGCAACTCCTCCGAAGAAAGATCAGCTGTACCTGCTTGGCAATGAAGCAGCAGCCCTCGGTGCTATTTCCGCAGGTGCCCGCTTCATGGCATCTTACCCGATTACCCCGGCTTCTGAAATCATGGAATACATGATCAAAGTCGTACACAAGATCAACGGCACGGTCGTACAGACGGAAGACGAATTGTCCTCCTGCATGATGGCTATGGGCGCAGGTTATGCCGGCGTTCGTGCTTTCACCGCTACTTCCGGCCCAGGGCTTTCCCTCATGGCTGAATCCATTTCCATGGCAACCATCGCAGAAATCCCGGTCGTCATCATTGACGTTATGCGTGCAGGCCCGTCCACGGGCATGGCTACGAAGGTAGAACAGAGCGATATCCGCTATGCGATTGCTTCCGGCCATGGCGATGCTGAAAAGATCGTCCTCGCTGCATCTTCTATCGAAGACTGCTACTACATTACCCAGGAAGCTTTCAACCTGGCTGAAGAATTCCAGACTCCGGTCATTCTCCTTTCCGATCTGCAGTTTGGTATGTGCAAACAGTCCGTACCGGCTTTCGATCCGAACCGCATCGCTATCAAACGCGGCAAGCTCGTTACCGAAGGTCTGCCGGAACTTGATACGGCAAAGAAAGCATACTTCCATCGTTTCGAAGATGTCGAAGACGGCATTTCCCCGAGAACGATTCCTGGCGTAAAGAACGGCATGTTCCTCTCCACCGGCCTCGAACACAATGTATTCGGCAAACCGGCTGAAGGTCAGGCTGACCGCGTCATGGAAATGAACAAACGTCACAGGAAATTCGCTGGTGTGGCTAAAGCTATCCAGCCATTCACCGTGGCTCATGAAGATACCGACTGCGATCTGCTCCTGATCGGCGTCACCTCCACAAACGGCGCAATCGAAGAAGCTCGTGAAGAACTGGAAGCTCAGGGCAAGAAGGTCAACCACCTCCAGCTCAGACTTCTCTCTCCATTCCCGACCGAAGCGCTCGCTCCTTACATCAATGGCACAAAGAAGGTCCTCATCGTAGAAGAAGACCTCACCGCACAGCTGCATGAACTTTTTGCCATCAATTTCGCCTGCCACGACAAGCTCCTGTCTCTCCTGCAGTATGACGGAACTCCGTTCCTGGCATCCACGATTGTAAAGAAAGCTGAGGAGGTATACTGATATGGCTTCACCGAGAGATTATAAAAATACAATCGTACCGAACTGGTGCCCCGGCTGCGGCGACTATGGCATTCAGAACGCCATCTCCGCTGTATGCGCCAAGAAGGGCTGGGCCAATGAGGATATCACACTGATTTCCGGCATCGGCTGCTCCTCCCGTATCGGCGGCTATCAGTACTGCTATGGCGCCCACACGACGCATGGCAGAGCTCTTCCTTTCGCACAGGGCATCAAATGTGCTAACAAGGATCAGCACATGATCGTCTGCTCCGGCGACGGCGACTCCTACGCCATCGGCCTGGGCCATGCTATGCATGCGATCAAGAGAAATATGGACATCACATACCTCGTATTCGATAACCAGGTATACGGCCTGACAAAGGGCCAGACGTCTCCGGCTTCCGATAAGGGCTTCGTCACCAAGACAACCCCGGACGGCAACCCGCTGACTCCGCTCGATGCTCCGGCTATGGCACTGGCTGCCGGCGCTACCTTCGTAGCACAGGCTTATGCTATCGACAGCAAGACCATGATCAACGTCATCGAAAGAGCTGTCGACCATAAAGGTTTCTCCTATGTCAACATCTTCACACCATGCGTTACATTCAACCACCTGAACACCGTTCAGTGGTACAATGAACACCTGGTCAAGATGGAAGACGTAGCACCGGATCATGATCCGTCCAGCAAAGCAGCTGCATACAGACTGCTCGGCGAAACGAACAGCCTCGTGACCGGCGTCATCTACGAAGAAAAGGACTCCGTTGCTTTCGGCGACATCGTACCGTCCAAGGACGTACGCCTGATCGACCACGTAGAAAAACCATCTGCAGAACTCTTCGAAGACCTCTGCAAGGAATTCAGATAATAAAAAGACCTGCATGAGCAGGCTGCAAGCGATTTGCTTTTGACTTTTTCTGCAAAGCCAATTTCATCACGGTATAAGAATCGCTGGCGATTCGGCGGCTGGGGGAACCCCTCAGCCGCCTTGCCAATGCATTTTTTCTGGCAGGAGCGGTCAATCCGGAAAAGGCGGGAGCGATACTTTCAAGAAGAAAAGGAGCGGAACAAATGGCATCAGATAGAATGATGGAATATTACTACTCGATGGGGCAGGACTGCCTCCATACCGGCAGTATCGATGATGCTGTCACCTACTTTAGGAAAGCCGCCAATCTCGGAGCCAGAGAAGCGGCCGAGGAAATCTGCCAGATCGGTGAAAAGCTGGAAAAGGGAGAAGGCGTCTCCAAGGACGAAGTGAAAGCGGAAAATTGCTGGAAGATCGCGTCCAGTTACGATATTTCCCGTGCCAACCTTCTTCTGGGCAGAATGTACATGAAGGGCATCAATGGCGGAAAGCCGAACCCGAGAAAGGCAAGACGCTCCCTTGAACGCGCAAGCGACGACGGAAGCGCCGAAGCTGCATCCCTTCTGGGAAAACTCTACGACGAAGGCATGCTTGGCCGTGTCAGTCCTGAAAAGGCATTCCAGTACTACCTCCTGGCAGCCGAAAGGGGCGACACCGCCGCTATGCTGATGACCGGTCTCTTCTATGCGCAGGGAACCAGTGTCCGCAAGGACCTGGCTGCTGCGGAAATGTGGATCAGGAAGGGCCGCGAAATGGGCGACCCTGACGGCGATGCCACACTTCGCGTATTCCTCGCCGTATCCTGCGCTGAATACGTCACCGGACAGGCCGGCGTAGTCGATGAGGAAAAGGCGAAAGCCATGGCAAAGGAAGCCGAAGAACTCGGCGACAAGGACGTCTACTACCGCCTGGGCGATGCCTATACCAGAACAGGCAAGCATCAGGAAGAAGCATATGCATGCTATGAGAAAGCAGCAAAAAACGGAATCATTGCTGCGTATTCCGCAATGGGGCTTTGCCTTGAAGCCGGCATTGGCGTAAAATCAGACATTGCAAAAGCTGTTTCCTGGTACAAGAAAGCCGCTGAAGAAGGCGATGCCTTCGGAATGGCCCACTACGGCTATGCACTCTCCGCCGGTGAAGGCTGCGAAAAAGATGAGAAAGAGGCCATGGCCTGGCTCATCAAATCTGCCATGAAAGGCGACGAAGGCGCTATCCGCGTCCTCCGCGAAGACTATCAGTACGAACTGCAGTAAGCAGAACGGAAGACAGAGGATGCGGAGGGGAAATCCTTCTGCATCCTCTTTTTTCATTTCAAGGTATTCCGTAAAGAAGAAATCCGCGTTCCCAGCGCGGTTTTTTTCTAACAAATTTCATTGAGTGCATGTAAAAGCACAAGAAAAAACTTGAAAAAACGGAAAAAGACCTTATAATATGAAATGTATAGCATACTATATAATTTAAAACCCAAAACATACAGATAGTTTGCTGAATTTTTGAGAAACCCTGATTAACAAGAAACAAGGAGCCGCTATGGGAAGCTTTGAAGAAATTTTAGTGAAAAAGCATTTAAAAAGGACGAAAGCACGCGTAATGATTCTGAAAGTGCTGGAAAAGAGCCTGCCTTTGACAGCAGGAGAAGTATATGAAGCCGTTCGTGGAAAGGACATGCGTCTGTCCCTGTCCACCGTGTACAGAAACTGTGAAGCTCTTGCTGAAAACGGCTTACTGCTTCGTTCCACCATGCTGGCTGATGGCCTGATCCGCTACGAATACGCGCACGGAACTCCTTCCCATCATGCGGTCTGCCTCTCCTGTCACAGGATTTTCCCGGTAGACGTAGGACTGCAGTCCGACTACGCAGAAGTCCTCGACGAAGAATATGGCTTCGAAGCAGCAGAACCAAGAGTAGAAATCTACGGCTACTGCCGCGACTGCCGTGCTACAGGAAAAGACAGAGCATTCAAAGAAAAACTCAGAAGCGCAAACGCTTAACAAACAGAGACCGGAGAAATCCGGTCTTTTTTTGTTGCGAAAATGCGGGAATAAGAAGATAGTGATAATGCGGCGTAAAATAAGATACGCATTTAAATCACCGTTGATAATATCAGTACATGCCGGCACGGAAGGTTTTGACCTGCCCCGTCGGGGAAGGCTGCCGCGAATGCGGCAGAAAGGGGTGTAGTATTCATTGGTTTTTATAAAAAGGTTCCGCGAGCGGAGCGAGGTCGTATGGTTTTAATTATTTTCCTCAAGCGCAGCTTGGTTTGCCTGTTTTCTATTTGCGAAGCAAGGAAATGGTGTTGACCTTCCTAGACGGGGAAGGTGCCCGGCCTGGTTTCTGATGCCGGGCGGATAGGGTTGATTATTCATTGAACTTTCTAATCTAAAAAGGTTCCACGAGCGAAGCGAGGTTTTGTGGTTTTCCTTTTCCTCAAGGCAAAGCCTTGGTTTAAGGGTGTTTGACCTTGCCTCGTAGAGGAAGGTGGCGCCGAAGGCGACGAAAACATCATTTCCGACAGCCGTCAGGCTGGTTGTATGGTTTTAATCTTTTCTCTTTTCCCTCGTCCTCCGGTTTTAATCTTTCAATTGTTTCACCTTTTCTTATTTGTATGGTTTTAATTCCCCCATTTCTATCTTTTTTCTCTCTCATCCACAAACTCCCTCTTGCCAATTTCTAAAATATTTTTTAAAATAGATAACAATACTAACTGATAATTGTATGCTGCTTGGCAGAGCGAGGCAGGGCTTGGCCCGGGTCTAAGGCGAACTCCGTATACTAGACGGAGTTTTTTCTTTGGCAGCAGGAAGGGGAGTTTGATGAATTCTTTGACGTTTCTGACGATTTTTCTGGGAGTGATGTCTGCAATGGCGCCGCTGTCTACGGATATGTACCTGCCGTCGCTTCCGGAGTTGTCCTCTTATTTTTCCATTTCCACATCGATGACGCAGATGACTTTGACGATGACGATGATCGGCATGGCGCTGGGGCAGATTTTTGGCGGGCCGGTCAGTGACCGCATGGGGCGCAAGGTGCCTCTTTTTATCGGGATGGGCGGTTTCACGATTGCATCGGCTGTCTGCGCTGTCTGCACGAATATTTATGTATTCCTTGTTTTCCGTTTCATCATGGGACTTTCAGGGGCGTTCGGCATCGTCATCTCCCGTGCCATTGCAAGGGACGTGTGCGAAGGGCCGGAGCTCATGCGCTTCATGGCGATCCTCATGATGGTAAATGGTCTTGCTCCGATCGCGGCGCCTGTTCTTGGCGGGCAGATTCTTCTCTTCACGTCCTGGCACGGCATTTTCTTTGTGCTGACGGCTGTCGGTATCATCCAGATCATGGCGACGATGGCGTACAAGGAAACGCTGAAGAAGACGGACCGCGTGCGCCGTTTCTCTGACGGGTTCAGGGCGTTCGGCACATTGGTGAAGAATCGTTATTTCTTTGGCCACTGCCTGGTACAGTGCTTTGTATTCGGTGCTTTCTTCTCCTATATCGCAGGTTCTTCCTTCCTTTTCCAGAACATCTACCATGTCACCCCGCAGCAGTACAGCTATATTTTCGGCGGCATCGGCGTGGGACTCATGCTGGTCGGTGCGCTGCCGGCAAGACTGGCAGGGACGGTGCGCGAGGTGGTCATGCTGAAGTATTCCATTCTGATTCCTCTCATCGCTTCCTTCTTCCTTTTGGCAGGCATCATTGTGAAGGCGCCGATCTGGTACATGATTCCCGTCCTTTTCGTGACAATCGTCCCGCTTTCTGTCATGGGCGCGGCTTCCGTATCGCTGGCACTTTCGCGCTGCGGTGAAAATGCAGGGAGCGGCTCGGCTCTGATCGGTTTCTTCTCCATGATTCTTGGCGGCGTCATGATGCCGGTCGTCGGCATTGCAGGGAACCAGACGGCACTTCCGATGGGAATCATCATGGTCGTCTGCTATGTGCTGGCTGTCATCATGTTCTACACAAGGATTGCCCCGGCTCATGCAAAAGAAATGAAGTAGGAATATTTTCTGTAATTTCATGCATTTTGATGGAAAATCAAAAACGGAAAGAAAAATTTAAAATTAAACGCATCTAAAATTTTCATTTAAAAAAGATACAGGCTGATAAAAATATTTTTTCAGTCCTGTATCTTTTTTTCTCTTTTCATAGTATTCTATAAGTTATCTATCATTTTATCCGAATTTATCGGTAAAAATGTATGAATTATAAACACGTGTATGATTTTCTTCCGTTGTTCTTATGTGCAAAAAGTGTTAAAATATAATCGAACAAATCAATCGTATGATTATAAACATTAATCATTATTTCGTATAGGGAATTCTTTCCCACCACCCGCAGTTGGGAGCGGGGCAAAAAGACTCCGGAAGAGTCCAGGAGGTTATTCCATGAAACCTGTTATCCATGTCGGTATCGACGTAGGTTCGACCACGGTCAAAGTCGTGGCCCTGTCGCCATACCTGAAACTGCTTTTCGGACGGTACCAGCGTCATATGTCCGATATCAGAAGCGCGACGATTTCCCTTTTGAAGGAACTTCAGAAGGATTATTCGGGTTACCGTATCACCGCGTCCATTTCCGGAAGCGGCGGCATGGGACTTGCAAAGATGATGGGACTTCCTTTCTGTCAGGAAATCCTGGCGGAAACGAAGGCAATCCGCACGTTCAATCCGGATACGGATGTCATCATCGAGCTGGGCGGCGAAGATGAGAAGATCACGTACCTGAGAAATGGTGTCGATCAGCGTATGAATGGCGCATGCGCAGGCGGCACGGGCGCATTCATCGACCGTATGGCATCTCTTCTTTCTGTCGATGCAGCAGGCCTTGGAAAGATGGCCGAGAAGGCGAAGGAAATCTACCCGATCGCTTCCCGCTGCGGCGTTTTCGCCAAGACAGATATCCAGGCGCTCTTGAATGAAGGCGTCTCTCATGAAGACATTGCACTGTCCGTTTTCCAGTCCGTCGTCAATCAGACGATTTCCGGCTTGACCTGCGGACGCCCGATCCACGGCAAGGTAGCATTCCTTGGTGGTCCTTTGACGTTCCAGCCGATCCTTCGCGAACGTTTCCAGAAGACTCTGGATATCAAGGATGAGGATATGATTGTTCCGGAACACGGCGAACTGTATGTCGCTATCGGCGCTGCTGTTTCTGCCTGCCACGACAAGCCGCTCGATCTTGACAGCTGGCTGACGAAGGTGGAGAACTCGGAGGAATCCGATCTGGGCAATGCCAAGACGCTCCCGCCGCTTTTTGCAACGGAAGAAGATTACAAGGAATTCAAGGAACGCCATGCTCGTTTTCATGCGCCAAGAGCCGATATTTCCAAGGCAAAAGGCCCGGTATGGCTCGGCATCGACGCTGGTTCCACAACGATCAAGGCTGTCCTTCTCGACAGGGAAGGCAATATCTTTTATGAATACTATGCAGGAAATAAGGGTACTCCGCTGAACGGTGCCAGGAAGATCCTGACGGACCTCTATGACAAGCTCCCGAAGGAAGCCGTCATCTGCGGCGCGGGTGTCACCGGCTACGGCGAAGAGCTGATCAAGAGAGCGCTCGAAGCGGATGTAGGCGAAGTCGAAACGATGGCGCACTACAGAGGCGCCAAGCACTTCCTGCCGGATGTTTCCACGATTCTGGATATCGGCGGCCAGGATATGAAGTGCTGCCGCATCAAGGACGGCGCTGTCGACGACATTCTTCTGAATGAAGCATGCTCTTCCGGCTGCGGTTCCTTCCTCGATACATTTGCACAGTCCCTTGGCATGGACGTCAAGGAATTTGCACGCATCGCTCTGACAGCCAGGCACCCGGTCGACCTGGGCTCCCGCTGCACGGTCTTCATGAACTCCCGTGTCCGTGAAGCGCAGAAGAACGGTGTATCGGTCGCAGACATTTCTGCCGGCCTTTCCTATTCTGTCATCAAGAATGCGCTGTACAAAGTCATCCGCCTGCGTACTGCGGCTGATCTTGGCAATAAGGTCGTCGTCCAGGGCGGTACGTTCTATAATGATGCCGTCCTCCGCGCACTGGAACTGCTCCTCGGCTGCCATGTCATCCGTCCGGATGTCGCAGGGCTGATGGGCGCTTACGGTATTGCGCTGATTACGAAAGATAAATGTCCGGAAGGCCATGTGACCTCGCTCGTCACCCCTGAAAAGCTGAAGAGCCTGTCACTCACGAATGAAATGAAACGCTGCCCGGGCTGCGGCAACCACTGCATGGTTACGATTACCCGCTTCAGCGACGGACGTGCCTTCGTTTCCGGCAACCGCTGCGAGAGAGGCACCGCTATCATGCTGACCGGCAAGAGCGCACCACATTCCACGCTCCCGAATATTTACCGCTGGAAGTACGACGAGATCTGGCACAGGAAGTCCCTGACACCGGGCCAGGCCAAGAGAGGCACCGTCGGCATTCCGCGTACAATGAACATGTACGAAGATTTCCCGTACTGGCATGCTTTCTTCACGAAGCTCGGCTACCGTGTCGTCACATCCAGCGAACAGCTGCGTGACATCCCGACCGAAGCGATGGAAACGATTCCTTCGTATTCCGAATGCTTCCCGGCCAAGCTTGCCCATGCGCATGTCTATGACCTTGCCAAGCACCATCCGGATTTCATCTGGTACCCGTGCATCGACAAGGGCCCGGACGAAGGCAGCACGAACAGCTACAACTGCCCGATGGTCGCTTCGTATCCGGAAAACATCCAGGCCAATATGGACGAAGTCCTCTCCAAATATAAGACTACATTCTACCATCCGTTCCTTCCGCTCCATGCGCCCAAGCAGCTCTACGGCCGCCTGAAAGAATTCTTCAAGCCGATGGGCATTTCCGGCGATGAACTCAAAGCTGCCATGAATGCAGGCGAAATGGCGGAAGAGGCATACAGGAAATCGCTCCGCGATGAGACAGAACGCATCCTGAAGGAAATCCATGACAAGCACCTGATCGGCATCGTGCTGGCAGGCCGTCCGTACCATGTCGACCCGACGGTCAACCATTCGATTCCTGACCTCATCAACCAGCTGGGCATGGCTGTCCTTTCCGAAGACGGCGTATCCATGGTGGGCGGCGAATTCCCGAATCTGCGTGTCATGAACCAGTGGACCTGGCACAGCCGTCTGTACAAGGCAGCTGAATACGTCACACGCCATCCGGATCTTGAGCTCGTCGAACTGAACTCCTTCGGCTGCGGCCTTGATGCCGTCGTTACCGATCAGGTACAGGAAATCATGAGCAAGAGAGACCGTCTCTACACCTGCCTCAAGATCGACCAGAGCTTGAACCTCGGCGCTGTCCGTATCCGTCTCCGTTCGCTGAAGGCCGCTATCCAGGAAAGAATCCAGGACAGCGATCATGTGCCGGAAATCCATTATGCGAAGGCTGAGTTTACCGAGGAAATGAAGAACGACAAGGATTACACGATCCTCGTTCCTGAAATGTCCCCGATCCACTTCCCGATCATCCAGGCTGCTGCAAGGGCTGCCGGCTATAATGTCAAAGTCCTTTCCCCGGTCCGCGCGGATATCGATGAAGGGCTGGCTTCGGTCAACAATGATGCCTGCTACCCGGCCATCATCACGATCGGCTCCCTCATGCGCGCACTGAAATCGGGCGAATATGACCTGAACCGCACCGCGCTCATGATGTCCCAGACGGGCGGCATGTGCCGTGCTTCGAACTATATCGGATTCATCCACAAGGCGCTTGATGAAGCAGGCCTGTCCCAGATTCCGGTCATTTCCCTGAACACACAGGGCTTTGAACCGCAGCCTGGCTTCAAGTTCTCGCTGTCCCTGGCAACGAACCTTGTACAGGCAGTCATTTACGGCGATGCCCTGCAGCAGTGCCTCTACCGCACACGTCCGTATGAACTGACACCGGGCAGCGCGGAAATCCTCTGCCGCGACTGGCAGAACCGCTGCTGCGAATCCATCCTCAAGGGTGAATCCTTCCGCAAGTACAAGAAAAACCTTGCCAATATCATCAAGGACTTCGACCGCCTGCCGCTCAACGACAGCCCGCGCCGTCCGAGAATCGGCATCGTCGGTGAAATTTACGTCAAGTTCAGCCCGATCGCATCCAACGATATCGTCCATGCAATCGAAGCGAACGGCGGGGAAGCCGAAACGAGCGGCATGCTTGACTTCTTCCTCTACGGTTCTCTCGACAGCCATTTCCAGAGAAAGTTCATGGACGGCTCCATGAGGGAAGACCTGAAGGATACCTTCTCCCGCTACGTCCTGGAATGGTACAGAAAGCCGCTGGAAAAGGCAGTGAAGAATTCCAAACGCTTCCATGAAATCACAAGCATCGAGAAGATGGCCAAGAGAGCATCCCAGTACCTGTCGCTTGGCAACCGCGCCGGCGAAGGCTGGTTCCTCACCGCCGACATGATCGATCTTCTGTATCATGAATGCCGCGGCGTCGTCTGCCTGCAGCCATTTGCCTGCCTGCCGAACCATATCACCGGTGAAGGCATGGTCCACAAACTGCACTCCGCGTATCCGGAAGCCGTATTCCTGGCTCTCGACTGCGATGCCAGTGCCAGTGAAGTCAACCAGGCAAACCGCTTGAAACTGATGATGAGCGCCCTGACCGAGAAGAGCGAATCCAAGGATGATCTCTCCTTCGTCAGAAAGACCGTAAGTTTGAGAAAAGGAACTGCATTATGAGTGATAGAAAACTGACTGGAAAAGGAGAAAAAGTCCGCGAGAAGATGATCGCCGCTACAGTGAAGATTCTTCAGCAGGAAGGCTTCAAGAAGGCGACCGTCCGCTCGATCGCCAAAGAGGCAGACGTCAATATCGCTTCGGTCCGTTATTACTTCGGGTCGAAGGAAGAGTTGATCGGCTGCGCTTTGGAATACATGATGGGCAATCTGGAAAATATCGTCGCATACCTGGACGATACGAGGCTCTCGGCGAAGGAAAGGCTGAAGAAGTACATCATCGCCTATTTCCATCTCGCCCGCCAGCACCCGGCACTTTTCCGCTCCATCTCCAATCCTTCCAGCGACGATGCCAAGGATACGTACTTCATTTACTTGTCACTTCTGCACAGCCAGTGCTGGAGCAAGGTCATCCGGAATATCGCTGAGATTACCGGATACACCGATCCCGCTGATCTGGATCTCAAAGCCATGCAGATTTTCTCCGCCGTTGAATTCCCGATCATTCTGGAAAGCAACAAGGCCGATTCCTTCATCTCCAACTACACCGACTCCGATACGCTGAGCCGCTATGTAGACATCCTTCTGGACAATGCAGAAGAGAAGAACGAGAAGAAAGAATACTTGAAAGAAATCATGCACGGTGTAAAATAAAAACAGAAAACCATAAAAAGAGACTCCCGGTACAAAGCCGGGAGCCCTTTTATTCCCTGAAAGGAGAGCCATGGACTCTTACAATTACTACTTCTTCGACCTGGACGGAACGATTTCCGAATCCGCTCCGGGCATCGTCAAAGCCGTAAAGTACGGCCTCGATCAGGCAGGCATTCATGAAGAAGATGCAGAAAAGCTCCACAGCTTCATCGGCCCGCCTCTCAATGTGCAGATGAAAAAACTCTACGGCATGACCGACGAGCAGATCGTCACCGCCGTCACTGCCTTTAGGAAACTGTATGAAGACGAAGGCGGACTCTATGACTGCGAAGCCTATGACGGCATCGGAGACCTTCTCTATGATCTCAAGAAGGAAGGAAAAGTCCTCGCCGTCGCATCGAGCAAGCCGGAACCCTTCGTAAGAAAAATCATCGACCGCTTCGGCTTCACCGACGCCTTCGACGTCATCTGCGGAAGCGGCATCGGCGACGAACTCACCAAGAAAGCCAGCCGCGGCCAGAAAGCAGAAATCATCCACAAAGCCATGGGCCAGCTTTCCGGTAATGGAAATGCAGAAAGTCTGGCGGGCAGGACCGTCATGATTGGCGACACAAACTACGACATCCTGGGCGCCAAAGCCAACAGCCTCCCCAGCGTAGGCGTCGCTTACGGATACGGCAGCAGACAGGAACTCGAAGAAGCCGGCGCAGAAAAAGTAGCCGACACAGTAGAAGACCTGAGAAAACTCCTCCTTTGCGGAGAGAGATAAAGGAATCAGGAAACTGTGTGATGTCCCCAGATGGCGAAATACTCGCCTTCCCAGACGGGGAAGGTGCCCGAAGGGCGGATAGGGTTGATTAC
>OLOU01000850.1_pt1 | contig 24456 bp, 20 predicted proteins | sample 1672101 | NCBI WGS metagenome assembly OLOU01 (sample SAMEA3136645, study PRJEB25190) | human gut metagenome | biome: human gut; feature: human-associated habitat; material: faeces | place: Austria | collected 2013
TCCGTCTGGGCAGACCCGCGCGCGGTCATCTACGGCGTGACGTTTCTGCCGGTGCTGGGGCTCGGGCTGATGCTCATCAGCCTCATCTTCACGCGCTCGAAAAATAACCTCTCCGGCCGGCAGCTGCTGGTCTTTTCCGCGTTTCCGATCACGCAGATGGTCTGTGAGGCGTCGCTCGTGACGCTCATGTTCACGCCGCCGCGGTATGAGTATATCCCCATGCAGCTGATCATGTCGGTGCTGTTTCTGGTATCCGATATCCTGCTCTACCGCACCATGGTCCGCACCGAGCAGCGCGTGCAGCTCGAGGTGGAAAACGAGCTGCTGGAGCGCCAGCTTGACGCGCAGCTCGCGCACTACCGCGACCTCACCGCACAGTACGAGCAGATCCGCGCCATGCGCCATGACATCGCCCACCATCTGAACACCATCCATGCGCTCCTGGAGGCGGGCAACCTGCAGGCCGCCTCGGAGTATTCCGAGCAGCTGCTGCCGGCGCAGACGTACAGCTCCCGCCTCGGCGCCTGCCGCAACCCGGTCGTGGACGCGTTTTTGTATACGCGCGTGCAGGATGCGCAGGCCAGGGGCGTCCCGGTGCGGGCGGAGGTGTCGCTGCCGGTGGAGCTGCCGGTGTCGAATACCGACCTCATCGTCGCCTTCGGCAACCTGCTCGATAACGCGCTTGAAGCCTGCAGCGGCATTCCGGACGCGCAGATCACGCTGCGCGCGCACATGGATAAGGGCTACGTGGTCATTCAGGAGTCGAACCCCGTCCGTCCCCGGCAGCCGCAGGGCAAAAAGCCCCGGCGCATCCCGGAGCTGGAGCGCGGGGTGGGCTTTCGCGTGCTCAGCAGCCTCGCTGAGAAGTATGATGGCAGCTTCCGGCACACGTGCGAAAACGATACCTACACCGTTACGCTCCTGCTCCGTGCGGCCGCTGCGGGCATACCCGCCGCACCCGCGCACACGTAATTGCAGATACGGATCCGAAAAGGCTCCGGCTTCGGCCGGAGCCTTTTCATTTGTCGGGAAATCGCTTGCGATTTCCCGACAAATGGGCTGCAGTCTGCTGCGCGCATAATTTGTGCGCCGTCGGCGCACAAATTCCACACTTGCAGCCTGAGAAGTATTTTCTTCGCCGCACATGCCGCCGAAGAAAATGATCGGACTTTCTTTCACTGCGCCATTGGCGAAAGGCTGCGGGGTGTTTTGACCTTTGACATACGAGGGGCTCCGGCTTCGGCCGGAGCCTTTTTTGTTTTGGCGCGCAAAAATGTGTTATTTCTGCGCGGAAATATGCCGATTGTGCAGAGCGCATGTAAATTCGCGGCCGAAATGCTATATTTCTCCCATGAAGGAACGGAGCGCGCGGCGCGCTGCTCCGCGAGAGGGAGAGAGATCACAAGTGGCCGAAGTATTGAATATATGTATCGTGGACCCCAGCACGATCTGGCGGCACACGGCGAGAGAGATCCTCTGCCGGGAGCTGGACGCCAATGGGGTACGCGCGTGTGTGGATGAATTCTACGCGCCGGAGTCGATGACGTCCGACGGCGGATGTGCGTACTACGACGTTGTGCTGGCGGATATTTCCGACCGGCAGACGCGGGAGCAGTATTTGCGCTTTTTCCGGGACCTGCGCCTCACGAGCCCGCAGACGAAGCTGATCTTCCTGTCGGCAGATCCGCTGGCAGCGCTGGACGTGTTCGAGTGCGACCCGGATTACTTTGTCTGCAAGCTCGAGATGGAGACGCGCCTGAGCGCCGCCCTGCGCTTTGTGCTGCGTCCGTGCGGCGGGGAGCTTGGGCCCTGCCTGATCGTGGGCTCGCGCGCGACGCGCCATGTGCTGTCCATGCGCGAGATCCTGTACTGCGAGCACGCGCAGCGCCAGACGAAGATCGTCATGACGACGCGCGCCGTGACGTGCTCGGAAAAGCTCAACGAGATCTATGGGCGGCTCGATCCCGCGGAGTTTGTGCAGACGCACTGCAGCTTTCTGGTCAATCTCAGCTATGTCAAGGAGCTGCGGCGCACGTGCGTCGTGCTGCGCAGCGGCGCGTGCGTCCCGCTCAGCCGCGCCAACTATGCCCGCGTCCGCCAGGCGCTGGCGCAGCACCTTTCGCACGCGCTCGGGGGCGAGCGGCCGCTTCTGACGCTGTCCGTGCGCTGACGCCGCTGCGGCGGATCTTGCCCGGAGATCTGTGCGGCCGCTCTTTTGCGAGGAACGGCTTTGTGATTGCAAAAAAAGAAACACTTTTTTGGCAGCGGGCACGGTCTGACTGCAGCGCACGCGTTGTCCGCCAGAGGTGGGCAGCGCGTGTGTTTGCAGTGAGAAGTATTTTCTCCGCCGCATATGCTGGGGTTGAAAAGTTCCGCCTGTGATCTGTCAACGGTGGAGAACAGAAACAAAACGGTTACAAGAAATGGCGCTTATCTCACGCATGATAGTTAATGATGGCGAAAAAGTGGATAAAAGTGCAGATGTGCCCACAAAGCGCATAGAAAATGGTAGCATCGACTGTGGATTGTTGGGGAATTTCCGATTTTTTGTCGACATTCCCGAAAGGATAAGGAGCGCAGACGCATGGCAAAACTGAAGGTAAAAACGACGCAAGAGCAGACCGTGGAGATCCGCGCCAGTCTCTCCCTGAGTGAGACATTTTTAGAGGCCGAGGCAAACGCGATTGCCTCCGGACGTTTTTCATGTTTTTTGCGGCTGAAAATGCGCCGCCGCCGCTCCGCATTGTATGTGGCGCCGGCCAGCCTGACACTGGATGCGTATCTGGCAAACGGGCTGACCCGCACGGCGTTTCTCAACATCATCACGCAAACGGCCGCAGCGATCCGCGCGGCGGAGCGCGCGCATTTCAATCTTGCCAATCTGGAACTGGATACACGCTACACGCTGGTCAATGCGCTCAGCGGGCAGCTCTATTTTCTGTATCAGCCGATCCGAAGCAGCCGGCAGCAGAACCGCAATGGTTTTTTGCGCGAGGTGTGCAGCAGGAGCACGTTCCCGACGGAGGCGGACATGGACTTCCTGCGCACGTTTGAAGAGCTGGTCTCGCGTCCGCGGACGGTCACGACACAGGAGCTGGAGGCCTATGTGCGCAGCTACAGCGGCAAGCGGGAGCCGGCTGATCCGGTGCAGACGGGCAGCGGCGTCTCCGTGCCGTTTGTCGTGCCGCCGTTTCAGAGTCCTGCGCCGATCCCGCCGTGGGAGATGGCCGATGCGCCTGCACAGACACCGCCGTGCCCGCAGCGTGGTACGCTGCCATTTCGGCAGCCTGATGGGATGCAGCCCGGCACGCAGCCGCTGCGTCCGGAGGAGCGCGGACAGGTTGCGGAGCTGCTTTGCCGCAGAACCGGCGTGCGTACACAGATCGCGCAGCAGGTGTTCCGTATCGGGAAATCCTGCACTGCGGCGGATCTTTGCGTCGATGACAACCCGACAGTCAGCCGCCGCCATGCAGAGATCCGGGTGCGCGACGGCGCCTGCTTTCTCGTCGACCAGAACTCCACCAATCATACCTATGTGAACGGCGAAGAGCTTGTGCCGCAGACGGAGTGCTTGCTCACGGAAGGCTGTGTGATCCGTTTTGCAGACGAAGAATTCATTTATCAGATACGGCGAGGGTGAACAACATGAGAGTGATCGCAGCGGCAGAAACGGATGCCGGTATTTGCAAACCGATCAATCAGGACGGCTATTGCATTAAGATCGCACAGACGCCGGCCGGACAGGTCGCGCTGGCGGCTGTCTGTGACGGTATGGGCGGTCTGGAAAAGGGCGAACTTGCGAGCGCGACGGCCGTGCGGGCGTTTTCCGCATGGTTCGATCAGACGTTGCCGGGACTGCTTCCGGAGCTGGACTGGATGCGTGTCTCCGAGATGTGGAGAGCCATGATCCACGACGTCGACGTGCGGCTCCATGAATACGGCGCCGCGCATGGACTGGAGCTCGGTACGACCGTGACGGCGATGCTGATCTACGGCGGAAAGTACCTGATCGCCCATGTGGGCGACACGCGCGTGTATGAAGTGGGCGGTGTGCTCCGTCAGCTGACGGAGGATCACACCGTGGTCGAGCGCGAGGTGCAGGCGGGTCTGCTGACGCCGGAGGCGGCGGAGCTGGATCCGCGGCGCAATGTGCTGTTGCGGTGCGTGGGGGCGTCCGACCAGATGCAGCCGGATATTTTCGGCGGCGATCTGGATGTGCACGCCTGCTACCTGCTCTGCTCGGACGGCCTTCGGCACGTGGTGCAGCCGCAGGAGCTGCGGGAGTACACTCGTCCGGATCGGATGCTGAGCGAGCAGACGATTCACACAAGTCTGCGCTATCTGATCGATCTGGCGAAATACCGCGCCGAGCAGGACAATATCACCGCGCTGCTGCTGCGCGTGCAAGAACAGGATGCGTGACATATGCCGATTGAGAAAGAAGTCGTTGAAAAAGAATGGATTGACGGAAAGGAACGGATCGTCTTAAACGGAGACATCGTCCTCTCGGAGCGCATTAGTGACGCCGGCAAGATGTCCAACGGCGTTTACCTGGCCACGGGACGCCGCCTGGATAAAAACTGGGCGGTCAAGGTCGTCAACAAGACCCCGAGTGAGAACGGGGTCAACTATGCCGAATGCGTCCGTGACGAGGCGCGCGTGCTGCGCAAGCTGGAGCATCCGTCTATCGTCCGCGTGACGGACGTTTTGCAGGATCAGCAGGCAGTGTACGTCGTGATGGACTACATTGAGGGCGAGACACTGCAGGAGCGCGTCATGCGCGAGGGGCCGCAGCCGCAGGAGCTGGTGCTTGAATGGGCAAAGCAGATCGCCGATGCGCTCGGTTATGTGCACTCGCAGTTCGGCGATGACGGGATGCCGCTGGTGCACCGTGACCTGAAGGCTGAGAACATCATGGTTCGGCCGGACAACTCCGTGCGCGTGATCGACTTCGGCATCGCGCACATCGCCGGCTTCGGCACGAAGGGCTACGCTGCGCCGGAGCAGTGCGAAAGCGCAGACATTGCCGAGGTCGACGGCCGCGCGGACATTTACGCCCTTGGCATGACGATGCATTTTCTGCTGACGGGGCAAGATCCGCAGGCGCCCGATTATCAGTATCTCCCGATCCGCGAATGGGATCCGACGCTTCACGAGGGGCTGGAGAACATTATCGAGCGCTGTGTGCAGCAATCTCCGGATGACCGTTTCCAGACGTGTGATGAGCTGCTGTATGCACTCAACCATTATGAGCAGGAATCGAATGCGTTCCGCGCGCGGCAGAAAAAGAAGCTGGTCACGGCGCTTGCAACAGCCGGCACGGGCGTGTTGCTGCTGCTTGTGGGCCTGGGCGCATTCATCGCCGGAAAAGCGGACGTGCGCGCAAACTACGAGCGGCTCGTCAATGCGTCGTCTTACGGATATGCGCAGTGTCAGGAGGCGATGGAGTATGACTCCACGCGGCTTGAGGCGCTCAACCGCCTTGTTGACAGCTACGAGACGCAGGGCGTGTTCGATCTCGAGCAGAGTAAAGAGCTGACACAGGCGTACAACGAATATACCGGCGCGAAGAACACGCCGGAATATCTTGAAACGTGCTTTCAGATCGGCACGCTGTACATGAATTTCTACACGGAAAACGGCAACCAGTCGCTGCTGGCGTGTACGCGCAAGGCGTATGACTATTTCGAGCAGATCGAAAATGCCGGCGACGGGAAAAAGCTGAGTCGTTTTGAGCATTCGTCCGCCGCGCACAACTACTATGTGATCTCGAAGTTTTACAAGGAGAGCGGCGGTCTGAAGCTGGAGACACGGCGCAGCGCGCAGGATCTGGAGCAGCTGCTGGGCGCGTTTTCCGGCTGCATGGATTATCTCGACACCGTCATGCGCTCCGGGCAGGAGGAAGACTGCCTGCGGCAGTGCATGCGTCTGGCGGACGCGGTCAACGAGCTGCGCAGCGAGTGCTGTGCCAGCGGTGTGGACCAGTCGGTGCTGGTCTCGCTGCTCACGCGTATCCAGACGCAGGAGGCCGCCATATCGCTCTCGCAGCTGCAGGATATGCGTGCCCGCGCGCTGGATACCGTGGCGGCATATCTGGAAAATGTGGCTGTGGCGTATTCGAGTCGTGGGGAGGCACAGGGAACATGAGTCTGCATAGCGTATACAACATTGTCGCGTTGGCCGCGTTTGCCTTGGGTGCTGCGGCGCTGATCACGGCGGCGATCCTGTTCGTGTCGCAGCGGCTCTGGGAAGTGATGAGCGACCGGCGCAAGCGGCCAGCGTCTGCACACAGAACCGGCAGTCACACCGCAAAAGCGCACACGCCGCCGCAGCCCGTGGGCGGGTGGAACACGACGGCGCTCAACCGGAGCGCGAATGCTGCCGATGGCACGAGGCCGATGAATGGGCAGTCAAGCTTTGCCCCGGGCACAAGGCCGATGAACGGTCAGGCAAACGTCGCCCCGGGCACGATGCCGATGAACAGTCAGGCAAACGCCGCAAACAGTACGACGCTGCTCAATTTGCAGGCGGATGTCGCAGCCGGCACGACCATGCTCAAAACGAAGCCAGCCGCACCTCCGACCGCATCCGGCGGCACAGTCCCGCTCAAGCCATCGAGCGCATCCGGCGGCACAGTCCCGCTCAAGCCCCCGACGGCATCCGGCGGTACAGTCCAGCTCAAGCCTTCGACTGCGCCCGGCGGTACAAACCCGCTCAAAGCGCCCCCGACCGCGCCCGGCGGCACGACCATGCGCAGAGTGACCCCCGGCGCATCGGCAACGCGCGTGCGGCGCACGCAAGACGCAGTCTCGGCGCACGTGCTCGGCGTGTGTGCCGCGCAGCCGGCCGCCGTACCGGCCCGACCGAACCGGAGCGAACCGCCGGCGGCGTTTCGCATCGTGAGGGATGAAGTGGTCGTGCACACGAGCGAGGTGATCTGATGCAGACGACACAAACGACAGGTGCGCGCCTGTATGCGGTGCTGGGGCTGCTGTTCGTCTCGAGTGCGATGATACTGCTCCTGCCGTTCTTCCCCCCGGGGCTGCAGTGGCTGTTTGCCCTGCTGTTCTGGGCGCCGCTCGCGGCGGCGTATGTGCTGCTGCGGCAGCTCGACCGCCGGCGGCGGAGTCAGCCCGAGCCGCGCCGCCGGCAAAAGCCGCCAAAGCCCGGTGCGCTGAGTCTGGCGCGGAATCCGGAGGGACTCACGGCGGATGTCCTGCTGCTGGCAGCGGCGATCACGCTGGTGGTGCGCATGTGTATGCACATCTCAACGGCGTATTTTGACTATGTCCTCTTGGCGGCGGTGGTGTTCGGCGCGCAGGCGCGCTGCGTGCTTGCCGGCCGCAATTGGAATATGTGGAGACACCAGAAAAACAACAAGAATAAAGCGAGGAGAGACAAAAAATGAAACGTGGAAAAGCATTGTGCAGAATTCTGGCAGTTTTGCTGATCTGTGCACTTGTGGCCGGTTTCGCTCCTGTGGCGGAGACCATTTCCGCTCCGGCGCAGGAGACGGCAGCGGGTGCAGAGCCGGCGGAAACTGTGGCGGACGTCCTGCCTTCCGGAGAGGATGGCGACCCGGACGCAGCGAAAGACCCGGGCGAGACGAAAGACCCGGGCGAGGCGAAAGATCCGGACGAGACGAAAGACCCGGGCGAGACGAAAGATCCGGGCGAGACGCCGAATCCGGGCGAGACGCCGGATCCGAGCGAGCCGACGAATCCGGACGAGATGCCGACAGTGCCGACGATCGTGTCCGCAGAGGATACCACCCCGGCCGAGTGGGCAAAAAGCCGCACGGTGACCATCCAAACGGCCGGCTCTGTGGATAAGGTGCAGTATCGGGTTAAGGGCACCGAGGAGTGGAAGAGCGCCGCCGGTGAAGAGAACGGCGTATACACGTTCGAGCTCAAGGAGAGCAGCAATAAAGCCGTGACGTATGAGGTGCGCGCGCTCAACGGCGAACAGGAAAGCGAAACGGTCGAGGTCAAGGTCGGCAAGATCGACGCGACCGCGCCGGAGGTGACGGTAAAAGACAGTTATGCTTACCCCAACGACAGGAACTGGACCGTTACGATTTCGGACGAGCAATCCGGCTTGAATCTGGACTCGATCCAGATCCGCGCGTTTTATGAAAAAGGTGGGCGGCAGTATCTGCCCGAAAGCCATCCGGCTGTAATCGCTTTGAACCAGGCGCTGGAAACTCAGAAAGCCAACTATAAAAACGGTAATTTTGAAGTCAGCTTTACGTTGCCGCGTTTTTATAACTTCCATTTAGTAAAGGTTGAAGTTACAGTACGCGATAAAGCCGGAAACGAGGGCGGCCATAATAGACCGAGCGATCCTGAACAGTACGGGAGTATCGCTGCTACACTGAATCCAAGCCTCTACTCTGTCAGTAAAGGGCGTTATCTCGTGGGCGACCAGGGCACGTTGAAGATCGACGGCGTGGCCACGGACGAACAGGTTAGCCTTTTCGTAGACGGAACGTTGATCAGCGAAAATGTAGATGTAGAAAAGCCGTTTTTGCTGGGACAGTTCCTGAGGGAAGCGGAAGGTGTACACACGATTACGTTCGTGAGTGATAGAGATAAAGAGTGTGTGCTGCCTGTATACCACGTAAGCGGTGCGCCGGCGGTTCATAGTGTGGATTTTTACAACAGCTCTGCGATCAAGAACTTTATCCACACGATCACGGGCGGTCTCATGTTCGCAAAGAACAATGAACTGAAAATCAAGCCGGAAACGGGCAATGCCGCGAGTGAGACCGTGGGCGCTGCGTATTTCTGGAAGACGGGCGACAAGATAGCTCTGGACAACCCTGAATTGGCGCTGGACAAGAACGGCACGGTTGTGCTGAGTTCGCAGCAAGAGCAGCAGAAAGAGCCAGAACAGGTAGTGATAAACGACTGGGCGGCTGCGACAGGAGCGTCTTTGATCATCCCCTGCCCGAAAGATGACAACTTCTCGGGTTACCTGCATGTGGTCGTCTGGAACGAAGTCGGCACGTGCACGCAGTATGTCTACAAAGCCGAGACGGGCAAGGAGCTGAAGCTGACCAACTATGGCGTCTTCAACGACGCGGACAACGGTGTTGCCGTGTTTGTCACCACGCCGGACGGAGAAGATGAAAAGCCCTACACTTCCCAGCGGGATGTTCTGGATGAAAAAAACAAGCCGACAGGCGAAAAAGAGGACAACTGGGTCCAGCAGGTCGATTTTGACGTGCAGTGGGACAAGGACAATGACAATCTCGCAAAAGCTGCTTGGGCGCAAACGGGAAAAGACGACAAGAAGTTCAGAATTCAAACAGACGACAATAACGTGATGCACCCCGATACACAGGTTTCCGACGTGAAGCTTGTGTGGGATGAGAACAAGGACGAATGCAACATCAGCAGCTCCGAAGATTGCTACGCCAAACTCTCCCTTGGCGACAACGAAATGGTCTCTTTTACCGGAACGGTCAAGATCATCGCAACCGTGTCGGTCAAATATCAACAGTGGAAAGATGAACAAAAGAACGATCAACAAGAAGTGACACAGAAAGCGGGCTGGTATTCGCCGGAAGGTGACGGATATGAGGTCATTCATGATGTCGTGTTAGCTTCTGTTGATAATATCCACGTCCAGAACGATCTGAACGTGCCGACGGTGACGGCTGTGGCGCAGAATACTACAGATTTGGCTGCCGGTGAGACTTACGGCTGGTACAACGGCTATAACAACGTCCTGACGAGTCTGGAACTTACAGAATGTGTCGGCAGCACAGCGCCGTATACCATGGAATACACACTGACGAAGCCGAGCAAGGAAGAAAAGAGCGGCACACTGACGAAGCCGGGCAAGGAAGAAAAGAGCGGCACTATCAAACCGGAGTCGTTGTCCGTGTATGACAAGGATAACTTCAACGACGACGGCGTATACACGCTGCGCGTTTGGGCGAAGGACGCTGCCGGAAACGAGTCCGGAACCGCCGCCTACAAGATCAAGTACGACGTGAACGCGCCGGACGTGTCTGCGGTCTTTAGCCTGACCAGCAAAGATTCCCCCTTCTATGCAGAGCAGCGCACGATCGATATCGAGGTTTCGGACAAGCTGTTTGAAGGCAGCAAGAACGTGACCTTTGCGGAAGGCAAACCGGTTCTGGGCAAAGACAAAGACCAAAAAGACGTCTACACCCTGACCGGAACGATGACGAACGAGCAGGCGAACGTCTCGATCGAGACGACGATCCAGTACACGAACGGCAATCCGCCGATGTTTGACGGTGCGTGGACGTACACCGGCGCCGGCGAAGGAAAACAGACGCTCCCCTCGTGGTCCGGCACGTATAAGTACGGCAGCGTGGACGGCAACATCCGCGATGGTGACGACTACACGCTGTGCATCACGGCAACGGACGAGGCCGGCAATGTCACCAAGACAAATACCGACGGTACTTACACGAAAAACGGCAAGGAACCGACCGGTGTCGGCAGCAGCAGCAGCAACTGCTACACCGTGGTAACCAAGGGAACGGACAAAACGGACTTCACCATCGACCAGACCAATCCGAAGGTGAGCGTGCGCTTTGACAACAACAGCGTCGTCAACGGCAAGTACTTCCCGGCCGGCCGCACGGCCACCATCACGGTCGTGGAGCACAATTTTGACCGCAACCGGGTCGAGCTTACGGCGACCGGCTCATCCGGCAGCACCGACTGGGTGGACGACGGCGACACGCACACGGCGACCGTCTCGTTCCTGAACGATGCGGACTGCAAGTTTGCGATCCGGGTCAAGGACAAGGCCGGCAACATCTGCGAAAACGATGCTGTGGACTATGGCGGCAGCGCCGCCCCCGGCGAATTCGTGATCGACACTACCGCGCCCACCCTGACGCTGACCGGCGTCAACGGCCCGTTTGCCGATGCCTGCACGCCGGGCTTCAAGGGTCAGGACGCGAACATGAGCACCGAGTATGAGCTGCACCTGATGCGCAGCGTGCGCGAGAACGCAGCCGACGACGCCACCGCGCTGTGCAGCCGCGAGCTCGTGAACATCAGCACGACGGATATCCGCGCGGTGTTCCAGAACATCCCGGATATGCTCGACAACGCCGAGTACTACAGCGACGGCATCTATAAGCTGAGCGTGACCATTCGCGACATGGCCGACAACACGACCACGCAGGAGGCCACCTTCGCAGTCAACCGCCACGGCTCGTTCTACATCTACGGTGAGGCGCTGGCAAACCTCGTCACGAAGCAGTTTGCACAAAACGACTTCGTCGACGCGCAGACCGGCGCATGGACGATCATGGAGTACAACGCAAGCCCGGTGCAGCCGGACTCCGTGCAGCTGCAGATCTACCGCGACAACGCGCTCGTGACCTCCGTCACGCCGGAGATCAAGGGCGGCATGGATGACGCCACGGGTCTGTACCGCTACGTGTACGAGCTCGATCGCAATATGTTTGCACAGGACGGTCTGTACAAGGTGCAGGTGCGCTCCACCGACGAGGCGGGCAACCTGTCCGAGAACATTGACGAAGTGGACGACAACGGAAACGTGACCACACCGGAGAAGTACCAGTGCACGCTCTCGTTCGTCATCGACAACGTCGATCCTGAATTCAAGCAGATCACCGGTCTGGAGAAGAGACGCTACCGCGAGGACAGTCACGAGATCAACTTCGCGGTCGCCGATACCTACGGTCTGGCGCGTGTCTCCGTCCTGTCCGGCGAGACGGTCGTTGCGGAGTATCTGTGCGCGGCGGAGATCGACGCGCTCGGCGGTGAGACCAAGCTGGCCGCCAACCAGAAGCCGATGCCCAACGAGCTGACGCTCGAGAGCGTGTCCGGTGACGTGATGCTGCGCGGCGGCAAGAGCGCGCAGACGATCACGTTCGTTGCGGTCGACAAGGCCGGCAACACGTACACGACCGGCAGTGCGGATCAGAAGCCGCTGGGCTTCCACCAGAAGGTGACGATCAGTACCAACGGCTTCGTGCTGTACATCCACAACACGTGGGCAGTCGTTCTGACGGTGGTCGCGCTCGCCGCGATCGCGTTCGGCGTCTGGTACGGCGTGAGCAAGAAGAAAAAACGCGAGGGCGCTGCAAGCTGATTGTGCGCCTGAGCAGGCATAGCGCGGCTGCATCTGCATGATGTGGCCGCGTGGCCGGCAGGAAGCGGCAGCGCCGCTTCCTGCGCGGTCTGCCTTTTGCGGCGGCGATATGTGCGCATGCCGCCGGCGCAAAGAGCAGACAGTCAAGAGGGGGGGAACACACGTGCGGTTTCAAGACGATGGTTTGTTGACGGAGATGCCGTGTAAGTCACACGTGGCATATCTGCTGCAAGACGTCAACGCTTTTTATCCGACAGGGTTCGAGGTGCTTCAGAACATGGATGGCGGCGGATTTCTCCGCTGCGTGAAGATGCAGTTTAATGCACAGCTGCAGTTCGTGTACCTTACCTGCAGGAACGGCACGGAATATAAGCCGATGAAAACCTTGCTCAACGGGCTGCATCCGGACGGGTTTCTGCGTATGGTCCGCAACCTGCTGGAGGTAATGCAGCACGTGGAGGAAACCGGCTTTTTGGGCGTGCAGAACATTGTGCTGTCGCCGGAACGGATCTATGTCGACCCGGCAACGATGAACGTGCAGCTGATCTATCTGCCGATCGCGGCGGGATATGTGGCGACGACCACGCAGGATGCTGCGGACGAGCTGAGTGCAATGCTCCTGCGGATCATCTATGCACAGCCGGAGCTGGAAAACGCGGGCGTGCGCAGGCTGCGTCAGGCGCTGGCGAGCACCATGCCGACCCTGCGGCAGCTCTACAGCGCGGCGTTTGGCGATGTGCCGGCGCCGACACCGACGCCGACGCCGCAGCCCGCGCCGGCTCCGCAGCCGACGGGTACGGGGGTGATGCTCCTGCAGGCGGTGCAGCACACCGAGCCGCTGCGCATCGCGCTGCCGAAGTGCGATCTGCTTGCCGGAACGCGCGTCGGCGCGGGAGAGCTGGAGCTGCACGGCAACCCGTACATCAGCGGACGGCACTGCAAATTCTCCTATCAGAACGGGCAGTACTATCTCACCGATATCGGCAGCTCGAACGGCACGTACCTCAACGGGCAGATGCTCCCGCGTGATGTGCCGCAGGCGCTGAAGGACGGGGACACCATTACGATCGCTACCAGCGTGTTTCGGGTCATGCGGCAGGAAGGCGGTGCGATGCGATGAAAAAGCAGGTCGTGATCCTCGCGGATCGCAACTATGAGCAGTATCTGATGATGCTGCAGCTCAAGTTCGTGGAGGAAAAGAGCGACGAGGTCGAGCTCGTCGTGATCACGGACCAGGCCTATTATCAGGAGTACTTCAGTATGCCGCGCAGCGCCGGCGTGCTCATTGTTGACAGCAGCTGGTACGAGCCGGACATCCATCGCCACACGCTGGCGCACGTGTTCGTGCTCGGAGAGAAGAGCTCCAAGAGCGACCGGGCGGTGTTTATCAATAAGTATTCCAGCGCGAAGGATATCTATAACGAGGTGGTCTCGCTCTCGCCGGACGTGTTCCGGCGCGCCTCACAGCAGCGGGGCACACAGGTCGTTGCGGTCTCATCCGCAATGGGCGGGATCGGCAAGACGGCGGTCGCGCTGGCGCTGAGCAAATGCATGGCCGAAAACTATAAGCGCGTGCTCTATCTGGACGCCGAGGAGATCCAGAACTTCCACTTTTTCCTCAGCGACCGCTCCGAGCTCCCGCCGGGCGCAGTGCGCATCTTCAGCCACGCGGATTCGCAGATGCTGCAGGAGCTCACGCCGTATCTGAAAACGGAGTCATTTTCGTATATCCCGCCGCTGAGCGTGGCGCTCTCCTCCGCGGGCGCGGAGACCGCGGTCTATCTGCGGCTGATCGAGCAGGCGAAGGCTTCGGGGGCGTATGACTTTATCGTGGTGGATTCCGGGAGCGTGCTTGACGCGTTCCAGTCGCAGCTGTACGCCGCGGCGGACCGCGTCCTGCTGCTGACGGGGCAGGATGCGTATTGCGCGTTTCAGACCCGGCGCTATCTGGCGAATCTGAATCACCGGGATGCAGAGAAGTACCTGCTGGTCTGCAACCGTTTTCGCAAGGGCATTCCGAATGAATTGGTGTCCGCCGCCTGCACGCTGCCGGTGACGGAGTATATCGAGGCGCAGACTGCCGAAAACTGCGGCCTGCAGGAGCTCAGCAAGGCCGACGGCCTGCGCAAGCTCAGCTATATGCTTACATAGGGAGGAGAGACTGTGGACAGAGCTGTTGTTGTTTTGCAAGTGCTCAAAAGAGGCCTCTGCGTGGATCTGGATATCCCGCTGAACATCACGGCCAACGACCTGATCATCGCGCTCAACAGCGCGTATCAGCTCGGCATCAGCACAGACAGCATTCAGGAGTGTTTCCTGCGCTGTGAAAACCCGATCGCGCTGCTGCGCGGCAACCGGACGCTGGAGACCTTCGGCGTTCGCAACGGAAGCGTGCTCTATATTACAGAATGAGAGGAACAGAGGCGATGGGAAACCAATACAAACTGACGCTTTCCAACCAGACGCTCTATCGGGAAGTGGACCTGACCGATGGCATGGACTCTGTGACCATCGGAACGGCGGGGGGGTGCGATGTGCGTCTGCGCAAGGAGCTGTTTTTTGACACGTTTGAGCTGCAGCTGACCCGCCGCGGCGACAAGTGGGAGATCATCTGCTCGGAATCCGTTTATATCAGCGTAGATCAGGTTCGCCGGCTGATGGTCCGGGAGCTGTCGCACGGCGACCATATGCAGCTGCTGTACCGCAGCACGGACAATGAGCTGCTGACGATCGATTTTGAGATCGATTTTGAAAGTGAGGTCAAAGATTACCACCGTGTGATCGATCTGGGCGCGCGCGCGAAGTTTCAGCTCGGCACCGATCAGGGAAGCGATATCCTGCTGTCCGGCGGCTCGCTGCGGCGGGACATCTTGGTGTTTCAGGCGGACAGCCACGCGCTGCACGCGCATATCGTCTGCTCGACGTATGGCGTGTGCAAAAACGGTCAGCGAGTCACCGGCAGCGAATTTGTGCTGCATGACCGCGACTTTTTCTCCATCGGTGAATTCAGCTTCTATTACCGCAACGGTGCCTTCTGCACATCGGCGGTGCAGCAGATCGCGGCGCCCGGTCTGAGCGCCCGGATTGAGTCGGATCAGACGAGCCACTTCACCTACCCGGACTTTAACCGCAGCACGCGTCTGCAGTATGTGATCCCGGAGGAAGAGGTGGAGGTCAAGCAGCCGCCTTCCAAGCCGCAGCAGAACCAGCGCGGACTGCTGGTCACGATCCTGCCGGCGCTGGCGATGCTGGTGCTGCTGGTCGTCGTGCGCGGCTTTATGAGCACCGGCACCGGCGGCATGTCGTTCATTCTCTACAGCGCAGGCTCCATGCTTATCGGCGTGATCGTTTCGCTGATCACCTACTTCGGAGATAAAAAGCGCCTGCGTGAGCAGCTGCGCACGCGCGAGGAGCAGTACAACGCTTACATTGAGGAAAAAGAGACCGGTATTCAGGCGCAGCGCAGCAACGAGCTGCGCATCCGCCGCCTGATCTACAGCTCGCTCTCGGAGGATCTGAGCGAGGCGGTAAATTTCCAAAAGCGCCTGTTTGAAAAGGACGTTCATGATCCGGACTTCCTGGAGGTGTACCTTGGCACGGGCACGATCGAGTCGAACTGCCGCGTCAAATTCAACAAGCAGGATTTCGTCGATCCGGATGACCCCATCTCGATGCTCCCGGAGCAGCTGGCGGACAAATACCGCTACATTTCGGATGCGCCGATCATTGCGCAGTTTAAGCAGGCCGGTGCCGTTGGTGTCGTCGGCAGCAACGAGGGGCAGCTGGAGGCGCTGAAGAATTTCACACTGGACATCGCGCTGCGGCACTTCTATAAGGACGTCAAGCTGTTTTATATGCTCGACGAGGCGGATCTCCAGTCGATGAGCTGGCTGCGCTGGCTGCAGCATGTGCACAATGATACGCTCAACATCCGCAACTTTATCTGTGACGATGAGAGCCGCAAGGTGCTCACCGAGCAGCTGTATTCCATTCTCTCTGCGCGCGAGGCACAGCAGCGTGCGAATGACGGTGCGGATGAATTCTCGCGCCACTATGTCGTGTTTGTTCGCGGCGCACAGCAGATTTCCAAGCATCCGCTGTCCAAGTTCGTGGAGCGGTGCGCCCAGTATGGCTTTACGTTTGTGTTCTTTGAGGAATACGAGGAGTTCCTGCCCAAGGGCTGCGGTGAGATCATCCGCCTCGGCAATGCCGAGCGCTCGGATCTGATCCTCAAGAGCAAAAACGGGGATGTGCAGTGCGCATTCGTCCCCGAGCGCGTCGAGGAGACGCTGGCTGCCTATGCCGCCGCAAAGATCGGCGCGGTCTGCGTGCCGGAGCTGAGCCTGGAGAGCGAGCTGACGCGCAATATCACGCTCTTTGATCTGCTGAACATTTTCGGTGTGGAGGATCTGGATCTGGAGCAGCGCTGGGGGCAGTCCGAGGTGTATCGGAGCATGGCTGCGCCGCTCGGCGTGAAGGCCAAGCAGGAGGTCGTCTATCTGGACATCAGCGACAAGGCGTCGGCGCACGGACCGCACGGTCTTGTGGCCGGCACAACGGGCTCCGGTAAATCCGAGATCCTGCAGACGTATGTCTTGTCCATGGCGACGCTGTTCCACCCGCACGAGGTCGCCTTTATGATCATCGACTTCAAGGGCGGCGGTATGGCGAGCCAGTTCCGCGACCTTCCGCATATGCTCGGTACGATCACGAACATCGACGGCCGCGAGATCGACCGCTCGCTGCGCTCGATCAAGGCGGAGCTTGTCAAGCGGCAGGCGCTGTTTGCGCGGGCCTCGCTGACTGTGGGTCACACCGTTAATCACATCAACGATTATATCCGTCTGTATAAAAAAGGCGTTGTCTCCGAGCCGATCCCGCACCTGATCATCATAGCCGATGAGTTTGCTGAGCTGAAAGCGGAGTATCCCGATTTCATGAAGGAGATCATTTCGGCGGCGCGCATCGGCCGCACGCTCGGCATCCACCTTATCCTCGCCACGCAGAAGCCTGCCGGCGTTGTGGATAACCAGATCTGGAGCAACTCGAAGTTCCGTCTGTGTCTGAAGGTCCAGACCAAGGAGGACAGCAACGAGGTGATCAAGACGCCGCTCGCGGCGGAGATCAAGGAGCCGGGCCGCGCCTATTTCCAGGTTGGCAACAACGAGGTGTTCGAGCTGTTCCAGTCGGCGTACAGCGGCGCAAAGGTCGTCGACGCCAGCGAGCGGCAGCCGGTCACGCTCTATGAGCTCAATCTCTGGGGCAAGCGCAGCGTTGTCTACACCAACAAGAACCAGACCAGCGCAGAGGATGCGCCGACGGAGCTCAAGGCACTGGTCGACTATATCCACGACTATTGCGAGCACAACCACATTTCGAAGCTCAGCGGCATTTGCCTGCCGGCGCTGCCGGACGTGCTCGACAGCGGAGAGCTGCACGCCTTCCGGCCGGAGCCTGCAAAGGGCATCGTCGTCCCGATCGGTGTGTACGACGACCCCGACAACCAGCGGCAGGAGAATTATGCGATCAACCTCTCGGCCGACAATACGTACATCATCGGCTCGGCGCAGACAGGTAAGACGACGCTGTTGCAGACGATCATTCTGCAGATCATGCAGCTGTATTCGCCGCAGGAATGCAGCATTTACGTCGTCGACTGCGGCGCGATGGCGCTCAAGACGTTCGAGGCGTCCAACCATGTCGGCGGCGTTGCGGTGGCTGCGGAGGAGGAGCGCGTGGCAAACCTCCTCAAGATGCTGACGCGGCTGGTGCAGCAGCGTAAGGAGAAATTCGCCGAGCAGGGACTCGGCACGTATGCCGCCTACGTGGAGGCCGGCTTCCGCGATCTGCCGCAGGTACTGCTGGTGATCGACAACTATGCTGCGTTCCGCGAGTACTACGGCAGCTACGATGAGACGATCCTGTTTCTCTCGCGCGAGGGACAGGGCGTCGGTCTGAGCCTGATCATAACGGCGACGCAGACCAACGCGCTCAACTACAAGACGCTGTCGAACTACGGCACGCGCATCGCGTACTCGTGCAACGATTCCGGCGAGTACATGAACCTGTTCGACCGCTGCAAGGTTGAGCCGAAGGACGTTCCGGGCAGAGGTCTCTGCTCGCTGGAAAAGCACATTGTGGAGTTCCAGACGGCGCTGTGCGTGGAGGGCGACAAGGAGATCGACCGCGTGCAGAATATCCGCGAGCGCATCGCCGCTACGAACGCAGACTATGCGGGCGTGTGTGCCGCGCCCATCCCCGAAGTGCCGGCCGTCCTGCGCATGAGCGAGCTGGCGGCGGCGCAGAAGACGCTGTATCAGCAGCCGTACCGGATCCCGATCGGCATGGACTACGACGAGGTGTCCTACCGGACGCTCGACCTTTTGACGGTGGGCAGCTTTGCCATTGTCGGCCGTCCGGGCAGCGGGCGCAGCAACTTCATCCGGCATCTGCTCACGGCGATCCGCATGAACGTTTTCGGCAGCCTGACCAGTGCATATATCGTCGACAACGCCGAGATGAAGCTTGAGGCGTGCGGCGAGTACGGCTTCGTGGAGCGCTACGGTGTTGACGAGAACGACGGCGTGGCTATGGTCGAGGAGATCTATGAGCGGCTGGTCGAGCGTCAGGCAATGCTCACCGAAAACCGCGGAACTGCGCCGGAGCAGCTGCTCGCTGACGAGCCGCTGCTGCTGCTGGTCGTGAACAACCGTGGCTTCTATCGCAAGATGGGCGAGGACAAGGAGACCTACAAGCTGCTTCTGGAGATCCTCAAGACGTATCGCCGGCTGAAGGTCACCGTCGTCTTTGCGGATGTGGACAACCAGACGCCGTCGTACAGCGGACCGGACATCTTCAAGCAGATCAAGGAGGCCAAGCAGCACTTCTTCTTCGAGGACGCCGCCAACATCAAGGCCATCGACCTGACTGTCAAGCAGCAGAAGGAGCAGGCGAAGCCGCTGAAGACCGGCGACGCCTTCATGGCCTTCGGTACGGAGCTTTGCAGGATCAAGACGATCCTGATGGATCAATAATGCAGGGCAGCCATGACTGCCGGAAAGGAGCAGCGCAATGGGCAAAACAGCAAATGGCGTGCGCCGCATAGACACGGTGTATTTTGACGCGGCTTTGCAGAGCCTGAACCGCGCGATCGAGACATATTCACAGGCGAAGCAGCAGGTGGATCAGCAGACACGGAAGCTGAAGGATACCTGGACCGGAAAGGGCGCGCGTGAGTTTTTCGACCGTTCATACTGGCGCCTGAAGCAGGAGCTGGATGACTCGGAGGAGACATTGGTAGCTATGCGGGATGACCTGCAGGCGTTTTACGAGTCTTACAAGACGTGGGATCAGCAGACGGCCGGCAGCATTGCGGGCAAGGAAACGTGAGAGGAGTGAGCGTGGCTTATGGGCATTATTTCTGACAGTGTTACCGGCATACAGGTCAAAAGCCGGATCCGCCGCCTTCGGCAGGAGCGCAAGGATCTGCTGGATGACGGCGGCCGCGTGCGCGACATCAACCGCGCGGTCGATGAGGCGATCGCGGATGTCAACAGCTACCTCGGTACGACCGGCGGCGCACAGATCACGGCGAAGCTTGCCGAATACCGAGAGGCGGATCAGGCATCGGACGGTCTGCTCTCATCGGCCAGGGACTGCATCGATCGGGAGATCGCGTATTGGGATCGACGCCTCGAAGAAGCGGATGCAAAGCACGGCGGCGGCGGCAGCAGCTTCGGCGGCGGCGGCAGCGGCAGCTTCGGTGGCGGCAGTGGCGGCGGCGGTTCCCGCTAAGGAGGAGAGAATCAGCAATGGATGTACTGTTCGTAGATTTCAGTTATGACGATAATGTCAAGCGTTCCACCCGGCGGATCGCGCGCAGGCTCAGCGACCGCAAGAACGACTATAGCGGCGTGAAGGCGCGCCTGTCGAGCATCCAGTCGAACACGGGCAACATCACGAACGCCAACATGTATCTCGAAAAGAAAATGCGCCAGCTTGAGGAAAAGCACGACAAGCTCACGGCGTTCGGCAAAGCGTTGGATGCATTTGATGACAACGCAAGGGAAACGGATAAGCGCGTGGCAAAGCGGCTCGAAAAGCAGATCAAGAGCTTCTGCAAGCGTGAGGGTATCCCCGGTGTGTTCCAGACCATGCTGACGCAGGGCGGGAAGAAGCTGCTGATCACTGCCTCGAAGATCGGCCTGCTGGGACCGATCCCGCTGGTCGTTGCGTACTGGGACAAACTCAAGGCGTTTTACGAGAAGAACAAGTATTGGATCGACATCGCAATGGACGTGTTTTGGATCGCCTGCGGAGTTGCGGCGTTGATTCTGGCGCCTGAGCTTTCCATCGGTCTGGTTCCAATCATTTGGGGCATTGCAAAATCGACAGTGGAACTCAAGTACGACATAGACGCACGCAACGCTTATCTGGCCGGCGATACAGAGTCGGCGGAGGCTCTGCGGAAAATGGGCATGGAAGAATGCATGCAGGGAATGCTCGGCGATGAGGCAGGCACGTGGGTTTACCGTGGGCTGGAGGTCGTCAGCATCGTGTGCGGATTTGCGCAGTTTTCCAAGGACTTCAAAATTCTGAAGCGGGATATGAAAACGTGCGACAATATGCTCAAGTACGGCAGTAAGCAGCTCGCGACACGGTCAAAAGTGAAAGATTACCAGTCATACAGACTGTTTAAGATGACAACTGGCCTCGATTTCAGAAAAGTGACAGCCAAGAATATTATCAAGAACAGCAGCACGATCACAAAGATGACAAGCGGCGTCCTGAACGGGAAGTCGGTGGTGGAGACGATGCTGTCTCTGAAGGTGTTTTCTTCTTTCGGGGCGGATAAGTTCTATTCCTGGCATTTGAAGCCTTTGTTTGCATAACGGCTTCGGAGGTGACATCTTGATGTGTTGTGCATTTTCTCCGCGTGTCTACCTGAGCAGGAAATGGTGGGCGCTGCTGATTGCAGGAATCGCACTGGTGTGTATGGTGGTCAATATCGCATATGGCGGCGACGCATTGCCGCTGGCGTTGGAAACGGTGGCATTTGTAGTTCCGCTGTGCAGGCTCGCTCACCGCCTGATCTACCGAAAGAACGACTATATCGAGCTTCAGCCGCAGTGCGTCATCGTTTATCAACTGCGTGATGGCTGGACGATGCGTGAATATCTGCGAGTGGAGATCCACGGAGTAAGCGATCTGCAGATCACGCCCGAGCGCATAACAGTCACGGGCGCGTGCGACGCGTATCTCTATCGGCGCGGCGTGGCGCAGCCGCAGCGAGCGCCGACGCCGGTGAGCCAGATCGATTTTATGCGCTACTTCGATCATGACGCAGCGATTTGCGAGAAATTAGAAAACATGAGAAAGGAATACGGTTATGGAGGCTGAACTGACCAGAGCGCAGGAGTATATCAAACAGGGAATCGTGCTGTATGAGCAGGACAAGTTCGAGGACGCGCGCATTTACTTTGAGAAGGCCGCGGCGGAAGACCAGATGAATGACGAGACCTATATCCTGATCGCCCAGACCTACATCATGCAAGACGACTATGCCGCAGCCAGAGAGAACCTGAAAAAGGCATTGCTGATCGACAAAAAGAACGGCACGACCTATTTCCATCTGGGCAATGTCGAGATGCTTGATGGCAACATGGATGCGGCCAAGGAGTGTTTCACAAAGGCGATCAGTCTGGGAGCGGACAGCGTGCAGATCTATATTAATCTTGCCGCAGCGGAGGAAGAGCGCCGGGATTATGCCAAAGCCATGACCTATTACGACAAAGTGCTGGCGCTTGACAAATACAATGCTGATGCCCGCCTGCGTAAGATCCAGCTGTTTTTGTTGCACGGCCGTATGCCGGAGGCGCTCAAGGCGTGTGACCAGATGCTGGAGACGTGCCCGGAGGTTTTTGAGGGCTATCACTATAAGGTCGGTGTGCTGTGCGAGCTGAACCGTCCCGCGGAGGCAAAGGCGCTGCTGGAGATGGCGATTGAGCGCTTCCCGGACGATGCGGACCTGTACTATGACATGGTCGGCGTGCTGCAGCAGCTCGGCGAGAGCGAGACGGCGCTGGCGATGCTGGAGGAGAAGGTCCCGATCACGGAGGACAACGCGCTGGAATACCACAAGCGCAAGGCGCAGCTGTACATGGGGATGCTGCGCGTGGACGCGGCGCTTGAGGAGCTCAAGCCGGTCTACGATGCCGAGCGTGACCCGGAGAGCGGCTATCTGCTGGCGTGCATCTATATGAGCCGAGAAGATTATACCTCGCTGCTGGAGGTCACGCAGCAAATGGTCGATACGCAGGAGCTGGACAGCTACTACTACGCGGCGCTGTACTATCGCGCGATCGCGCTGCAGCGTCTCGGCCGCACGGCGGACGGCGAGCAGGCACTGCGCGAGGCGAACGTGCTCTTCCGCGCGGAATGTGCGAAGACGCCGGGGCAGATAGAGCTGTATATGTACCGTGCGATGTGCCACAAGGAACTGCAGGAATATCAAAAGGCGATGGACATGATCGACTATCTGCTGCGCGCCGCACCGGAAAACGGCGAGGTCTATCTCCTGCGCAGCCAGATCTACGAGGAGCTCGGAGAGAAAGAAAAGGCCGTGGCGGACAAGGCCAAGGCGTTCGAGATCCAGCCGCAGCTGCGCTCTGTTACAGAGGGCTGAGCGCTGCGGCAGAAAGGGGCTGTGAAACATGAGCAATCAGCTGCGTGTTGATTTTGATGCAATGGAAGAAACGATCCGCGTGTACGGTGCGCAGGTCACGCAATTTCGCGAGGCCAAAGAAGGCGTGCAAAGAGCGTTGGATGAGCTCAAGGCGTCCGGCTGGGACAGCACGGCGTCAAACAAGTGGTATTCCATGCTCGATGAATCCTGGATCCAGAGCATTCGCTACCATATGCGCGTGATCGGCGAGATGAAGGTAGAGCTCAGTGAGGCGCGTGATGCGTATGAGGCGCTGCTCGAGGAGCGCAGACAGCTTGCCAAGAAGCTGTGACATTTGCACCTTACCGCCGCGTGGCGGAAATATAAAGTATTACAACAGGAGGGAAACCAATGAGCGACAACAGAATTGCAATCACCCCGGATGAGCTGCAGGGCGTGTCGAAGAATTTTCTTCAGAAGGCAGAAGAGATCCGGGAAACGGTGAATTATCTGCGCCAGCAGGTCAGTGCGCTGGACGGCAGCTGGGAAGGCGCTGCAAAGACACAGTTCTTTGTGAACTTCGAAGAGGCGCTGAAGGGCTTTGATCAGCTTCCGGAAGCGACCGAGGGCCTCGCAAACGAGCTGACGTCCATCGCCAAGACCATTGGAGATCTGGACGAGGAGATGGCGAGCCAGATGCGCTGAGTGCCGGACTGCACACAGAAAAATCAAACACAAACAACATTCTGAACATCATTACAGGAGGATATTATTATGGCACGTATTGCTCTTACTACCGAAGAACTCAGAGGCGCTTCCACCAATTTTTCGACCAAGGCCGGAGAGCTGCGCGAGCTTCTGAACTATCTGCGTCAGCAGGTCAACTCCCTCGAGTCCACCTGGGATGGCGCTGCACAGAACCAGTTTTTCGTCACCTTTGACGAGATCGCCAAGAACATGGATCAGATCCCGGAAGCGATCGAGAATATCGGCAACCAGCTTTCTGCGGTCGCAACGACCATGGAGAACACGGATAACGAGCTGGCGAACGCGCTCAGAGGCAACGGCTGATCGCTTTTTGTGCGTGTGCCGCAGCCGCTGTGCATAGGTAAAGCCGCCATCCGGACCCGGAGACGGCATCCACCGATTTGGACGAGGAGGCAGATATGCGTTTGATCGGAAGGCTGATCGCGGCCACGCTTGCCGTTGCGGCGGTCGTCGTCGGCATAATGTCGGTTTCCGGCCGGGGTCATTTTGGCGTGGCCGTGCTGCTGCTGGTGGCGGCATCAGCTTGCAACTCGATCGCGCGGCACTTCGATTAGCGTCGTCGAAAAACGGTCTCATGGGAAAGCCCGGACGCGCATGCGTCCGGGCTTCCTGACAAGCGGGAGCGCAGGAATATTCCTGCGCTCATTTTATTGTAAAAGCAATCCGGGAACGGTATTGGCCTGCCGATCAAAGCCTTTCCGCAGCAAACAACCGTCGATTCGCCATCAGACGATGCGGAGATGTTGCGCTGCCGAAGCAGAGGGCTTGCCGAAACGAGCGCCAGATTCCAGGACGTTACTCGATATCATACTTGCCGATATCGACGTCCTGAAAGCTCACGAGCGTATAGGCTTCCGGTTTCGGCACGGGATACGTACAGTCGAAGCCCATCTTTGCCGCAAGGTTGTCCTTGA
>OLOU01000852.1_pt1 | contig 24387 bp, 19 predicted proteins | sample 1672101 | NCBI WGS metagenome assembly OLOU01 (sample SAMEA3136645, study PRJEB25190) | human gut metagenome | biome: human gut; feature: human-associated habitat; material: faeces | place: Austria | collected 2013
CGCAGATCCCCATGGCGGTGGTCGGCATCGTGATGAAGTTCTTCCAGATCGTCATTTCCATCGTGGTCGGCATGGCGGCGGGCTGCATCCCCATCGTGGGCTACAACATGGGCGCGGGCAAGACGCTGCGCGTGCGCGATCTGTTCACAAGGCTGCTGGTGGCCGAGGCGCTGGTGGGTGCGGTGGCGCTGATTCTGGCCGAGGGCTTTCCCCGCCAGCTCATCGCCATTTTCGGCGCGGCCAACGAGAGCAGCTACTACACCGATTTCGCCATCAAAGCCTTTCGCACGTATCTGTGCATGATGATCCTCGCCTGCGTCAACAAGGCGTGCTTCATCTTCCTGCAGGCGGTGGGCAAGGCGCTGGCCTCGACGCTGCTGTCCATGTTCCGTGAGGTGGTGTTCGGCGTGGGCTTTGCCCTGCTGCTGCCGGTATTCTTCGGTCTGGACGGCGTGCTGTATTCCATGCCGGTGTCGGATATTCTGACCTTTATCATCTCGGCGATCATCATCGTGAAAACCTATCGGGAATTGAATACGGAAGGAGTGCAGAACGCATGAAAAACAGAGTCATTACCATCAGCCGCGAATTTGGCAGCGGCGGACGCACCATCGGCAAAAAGGTGGCGGAAAAGCTGGGCATCCCCTGCTATGACGCGGAGATCATTCAGGCGATGGCAAAAGAGACCGGCTTTGCACCGGCATATGTGCAGGAGGCGGGGGAGTACGCTCCCGGCGGTTTCCTCTCGAACGCTTTCTCCAACCGGATGTTTGGACCCACCAACGAGGACGTTCTCTGGGAGCACCAGTACAAGGTCATCACGGACCTTGCCGCAAAAGGGTCCTGTGTCATTGTGGGACGCTGCGCCGACTACATTTTACAGGACACGGCGGACTGCCTGAAGGTCTTTATCCATGCGGATCTGGCATTTCGTGCCAAGCGCATCGTGGAGGTCTACGGCGAGCGGGAGCAGTCCCCGGAGGAGCGTTTGCGGGATAAGGACAAGCGCCGGGCTGCCTATCATCGCTTTTACACCAACATGAAGTGGGGTCACGCCCAGAACTACCACCTGACGCTGGACAGCGGCGTGCTGGGCATCGACAAGTGCGTGGACATCATCGCGCAGCTGTATTGAGACAAGAAAAAGTGGCCGGCTGCTCATGGCAGCCGACCACTTTTTGTATTCACAGGGCTTTTCGATATGCCTTTCTCGTCAGAAAAACAGCCGCGGCGCACGCCCCGGACGGGGCGGTCATTCCTTTTTATGGCGCAATATCCGGGAGCGAAAGGCCAAGTCTTTCGGCTAGCCCGGCCAGATAGCGGACGTGGCCGTCATCCGCGCCGCGGATGGTGAAATATCCGGATTTGTCGGCCGTGATGTTCTGCCCGCGGCAGACCACCCGCTCCCCTTTTTGCAAATAAACCTGCTTGCCATGGACTTTGTCGTGCTGGTATGCACGCACAGCGTTCACATAGTATTGGGCGAACAGCGCCTGTGCTTTTTCCAAGTCGCCCAGATGGCCGCAGATCATTACTTCGTCGAGCAGGATCAGCTGTCGGCCCATCACATCGAAGTGCGGATAGTCACGCCGGTGTGCGAGGATCGCCTCCCGGGAGGACAGCACGTCATAGACAGGCAGCACCTTTGTCAGCACATCGGGCAAGATCTGCTTCAAGAGCTGGGACGGCTGCTCTCGCAGGTCAAAGCATAGCTCCTGCCTGCCGTCAATGCTCCCGAGGCGGGAGCGCAGGGTGCAATTGTATTCGTGGTAATACCGCTTCAGCGGCGACGGGGAAAAGGCGCGCTCGTCGCATTCCGGTATGCGGATGCCGAGATTGACCCACATTTGCTGTGCGGGGCCCACGGACGGCAAACCGCACTGGAAGTGGATGATCTGCGACAGGTCGCCGGAAACAAAGCGGTGCAGTGTCCGCCCGTATTTCCGGAAGCCGAGCGGCCTGAGCTGCGTGTAGACGGCGGCCTCGATCTCGTCAATACACATGGCTGCTTCTGTTTTTTTGTTCATGTTCGTTCTCTCTGGCGAAATTGCACTTTCATTCAAAACCGCCCGAAAGGCTGTGCCCTCCGGGCGGCTTTGCGCACATGTTGCGGCAGTTACACCGTCCAGCGGCGGCGGTCAAAGAGCGCGAGCGTCATGGCGATGGCGGCGGCGAAAAACACCAGCGCCGGCCACGGCAGCCCCAGCACCCGCGGCAGCGGGGCGAGGCACGTGATGGCCGCGCAAAACAGCAGCGAGCAGTCGATGAGCGCGAAGATGAGCCGGTTCAGCAGCTTCGAGTGCGCGGCGTGCGCCGCATCCGACCACGATTTTTTTACGTTCACGGTCAGCTGTCCGGCGTTGGCCTTGCCGAAAAACTCCGACAGCTGCGCCGGCAGCACCGTGAGCTTCTCGCCGGAGCGGACGAGCTGCTGCGCAAGCGTTTTGACCTTCTTTTCAATGTGCTCGCGGCTCAGGGCGGTGTTCTTGACATACTCCGCCACGATCTCGATGACGTTTGCGTCCGGCGACACGCTCGTGAGCATACCCTGAATGACGAGCAGGCTGCGCCCGAGCATCGTCAGCGAGCCGGGCACGGACACGCCGTATTCGTTGAGGATCTGCACGAACTCATCGACGAGCACGCCCATGTCCATGTCGGCCATCGGCATGGCCTCGTACTTGTGCAGGAAGATGCCGATGCGCTCGGTGAGCGCCTGCCGGTCGGGCATGCGCGTATATTGGCCGAGCGAGAGCAGCGTGTCCGTGAGCGCGGGCACGTCCTGCTCGTAGATCGTGCGGATGATGCCCATGTACAGCTCCGCCTCGCGCGGGCTGATGCGCCCCATCATGCCGAGGTCGAGCCAGATGATCTTCCCGCCCTGCACGCGGATGTTGCCGGGGTGCGGATCGGCGTGGAAGAAGCGGTAGACCGTGATCTGGCGGATATAGTTGTGCACGAGCTTGACGGCGATCTCGTTGAGGTCGTAGCCGTCGGCGCGCAGACCGGCGGCATCGTCGATCTGGTGACCGCCGATGTACTCCATGACGAGCACGTTCTTCGTGCACCACATCGGGTATGTGGCCGGGCAGTCGGCGTAGGCCACGCCGTCGTTGAGCCGCTTGAACTCGGCGATGTTGTCCGCCTCGATCGTGAAGTCGAGCTCCTCCTGCACGGTGCGCCAGATCTCATCAAGCACGGCGTGAAAGTCCAGCGCGCTTGCAAGCGGCGTGTACTTGAGCAGCGCGGCGGCGCGCTTGAGCAGACGCACGTCGCGGCTCATGATCTCGTACAGGTCGGGGCGCTGCACCTTCACGACCACGCGCTGGCCGTCCGTGAGCGTCGCGGCGTGCACCTGCGCGATGGAGGCCGAGCCGAGCGGCCGGATGCCGATGTCGGAAAAGACCTCCTGCCACGGGCGGGCGTAGGCCTGCGTGAGGATGCGCTCCACCTCGGTCAGCGGCATGGGCGTCACGTCCGTGCGCAGCGTCTCGAGCGCGAGGCAGTATTCTTTGGGCAGAATGTCCGAACGCATGGACAGAATTTGTCCGAATTTGACAAACGTCGGCCCGAGGTCCACGAAAATATCGCGCACCTTCTCCGGCGTCAGCCCCTGAACGAGGTGATGCTTTTGCAGTATGGCGACGATCTCGGCGAAGCGCTTGGCCTCGTCGAGCTGCGCGGCGGGGCCGGCCATCAGTCTGCTTCCTTCTTGGCCAGCAGCTTTTGCAGCAGCGCCTCGCGCTCGTCGGCGCTCATGGCGTCCACGTCCACGGCGGGCTTTTCGGCCTCGTCTTTCGCCACGGCCTGCTTGCAGGTGCGCTTGAGCTCCTCGTTGAGCACGCGCCCCTTCTCCACGGTCACTTCGCCGCGTGCGACGCACTCATCGAGCAGCTTGCCGAGCTTTTCGCAGCCGATGTCGGCCGCGCCCACGGAGGCGACGATCAGCTTGCGCAGATAGCTTTCAATAGAATCCATAATCTATACACTCCTTATCTTATCTTGTGCACTTTGCGGTATCGTATGCCCGGTCCCGGGCGGGAATCACGAGTTGGCGCCGGCCGCGGCGGCCGCGTCGAGCAGCGCCATGACCCGGCGGTAAAACATCCGTGTGCGCACGACGCCGGTATTCATCACGCCGCCGATCGCGGCCAGATGGTCCAGCTCCTCGACCGGCAGCACCTGCCACACGCCGCGCTGCGGCGTCTGGCCGGGGACGTAGTCCGTGTGCGGTGCGCCGCCGGGACAGCGGGCGGAGACGGTGTTGACGAGCCCGTCGTTCGGCAGCCAGTCGGACGGCACGGCGCCGCCCGCGCGCCCCATTGCGGTCGAAAACGGCCAGAGCAGCGGCGTCATGGCCGTGTCGGGCTTCTGGTCGTGCGTGAGCAGACGCGGCAGCGTCCGGCAGCAGGGGATGGAAAAATACCAGGCGTCCGGCAGTGTGTCGATGCGCGCGTTGAGCGCGCGCGCACCGGCGCAGCGCAGATCGTCAAAGGCGTTGTCGCCCGCCGGGAGCGGGTTTTGCGCCAGCATCCGCAGCGCGGCCGTCGTGATCGGCTCGTCCGGGTCGCGGCGGATGCCGAACTGGTCGAGCCGGAAGTCATATACGTCCTTGAACGCCGAGATGCCGAGCGCGCGCGCCGCGCCGAGAAACAGCGTCGAGAGCGCATTCGCAGCATCCGGCTGCACGTCGGGAAACGTCGAACCGTCGTGCGGTGCGGCGATGGCCACCAGCGCGTGCACCCAGCCGGTCCTGCCGCCGGTGAACAGCGGCGAGGGCGTCTCGCCCGCGGCCTCGGCCGCCTGCACCTCCTCGGGGCAGCCGTGCGCGAGCAGCTGCATGAGCAGCCGCGCCGTCGCGCCGCCGAAGCTGTGCCCGACGAGATCGACGGGCCTGTCCGCGCCCCAGCCGGGCACGAGCGGCGCGGGATATGCCGTGCCGAAGCGCGCGTGGCCGAAGCGCTGCGCGTGCGCAATGCCGTAGTCGGCCCTGCCGCCGGTGAGTGCGGCGTAGAGCTCGCACGCGCGGTCCCACGCGCTCGAGATGATGCCGACAGAGGCCGCGCGGCAGTCGTATCCGCAGCGGTTGAGATAGCCGAGCACGTCGCCCGCCGCGAGTCCCCAGTAGGGCACGGCGCGGTAGAGCGCATCCTGCGCGCCCCAGCCCAGCAGCCCGTGCACGAACACGGTCGGGTGCGCGCTGCGTCCGCCGGGCGGTGCGTCCGGCAGCAGGCATTCGCCCACCTCCAGCGCCTGCTGCAGCAGCTCCTGCGGTGTTTTCATGGCGCGCCTCCTTCCGGGTGAAAATCCTGTTCTTAATATAGCACACCGGCCGGAGAGCGTCAATGCTGCGCCGGATGGAAACATAATGCCGAAAAACGGAGCGAAAGCGCGGCTGGAAATTGTGCGAAATGCTAAAAGTGAAGTTTTTTGCCAAATGCGCTTGACTTCAGCAGCTAAAAGCGCTAAAGTAGGCACATCTTCACTACAGGAGGCCGCAAACATGCGTCTGGTCCGATTTGCAAGCGCATATTCCTACTATTACTTTATCGAGGGTAATAGTCGTTTGTGCTGCGATCATACCAGAACCATCTGAGACTTCCCGGTCCGGTTTTGACAAGGCTGCACAGACGACTGTGTGGCTTTTTTCTTTGCCGGAACTTACATTCAGGAGGAGAAAACACATGAACATCAAGAAAATTACCGCGCTGCTCTGCGCCGTGGTCATGGTCCTCTCTCTGGCTGCCTGCGGCAGCAACGGCGACAAGGCCGAGAATAAGCACTACACCGTCGGCATCTGCCAGCTCGTGCAGCACGACGCGCTCGACGCGGCCACCAAGGGCTTCCGCGACGCGATCACCGACGCGCTCGGCGCCGAGAACGTCACCTTCGACGAGCAGAACGCCGCCGGCGACAGCGCCACCTGCGCCACCATCTGCAACGGCTTTGTGTCCAGCGGCGTGGATCTGATCCTTGCCAACGCGACCGGCGCCCTGGAGGCTGCGGCCGCCGCCACGAAGGACATCCCGATCCTCGGCACGGCCGTCACGGAGTACGGCGTTGCGCTCGGCATTGATAACTTCAGCGGCACCGTCGGCGGCAACATCTCCGGCACGTCTGACCTGGCCCCGCTCGATCAGCAGGCGGCCATGATCACCGAGCTGTTCCCGGATGCCAAGAACGTCGGCATCATCTACTGCTCCGGCGAGCCGAACTCCGTCTACCAGGCGGACGTCGTCAAGGCCGCGCTTGAAAAGGCCGGCTGCACCGTCACCATCTACACCTTCGCCGATACGAACGATGTCGTCTCCGTCACCGGCACGGCGAGCGACGCCAACGACGTCCTCTACGTCCCGACCGACAACACCGCCGCCTCCTGCGCCGAGGCCATCAAGGGCGCTGCAACGAAGCCCATCGTCGCCGGCGAGGAGGGCATCTGCAAGGGCTGCGGCGTTGCGACGCTGTCCATCGACTACTACGAGCTCGGCCGCACCACCGGCGAGATGGCCGTGAAGATCCTCAAGGGCGAGGCCGACATCTCCACTATGGCCATCGAGTACTACCCGAACCCGGTCAAGAAGTACAACCCCGAGATGGCCGAGCACTTCAACCTCACCATTCCGAGCGACTACGCGGCCATCGGCTGATTTTCAACACGATTCCCGGCTCCCTGCCGCAGTTTCTGCGGCAGGGATACTCCACGATATGAGGTAATGTTATGAATTCACTGGTTCTTGCGTCCCTGAGCCTGCCGAATCTGGTTTCGCGCCTGCCCGGCGGCGTTGCGCAGGGCATCATCTGGGGCATCATGGCGCTGGGCGTGTACATCACGTTCCGCCTGCTCGACGTCGCCGATCTGACGGTCGACGGGTCATTCACCACGGGCGGCGCCGTGACGGTCGTGCTCATCGTCGCGGGCTGGCCGGCGTGGGCTGCGCTGCTGGTCGCCGTGGCTGCGGGCCTGCTTGCGGGTCTTGTGACCGGTCTGCTGCACACAAAGCTCGGCATCCCGGCCATCCTCGCCGGCATCCTGACGCAGTTTGCGCTCTACTCGATCAACCTGCGCATTATGAGCATGAAGGCCAACACCCCCGTCAACCCGGATAAGTACGACCTGTTTCTGACGCTGCGCAGCGTGCCCGGCGCGATCTGGAAGGGACTGCTGCTCGCGGCGGTGCTCATCGCGCTGCTGTACTGGTATTTCGGCACCGAGCAGGGCAGCGCCATCCGCGCCACCGGCGCCAACCCCGCTATGAGCCGCGCGCAGGGCATCAACATCGACGCCATGAAGGTGCTCGGCCTGTCGCTCTCCAACGGCATGGTCGCGCTCTCCGGCGGCCTGATGGCGCAGTATCAGGGCTTTGCCGACATCAACATGGGCCGCGGCGCGATCGTCATCGGCCTCGCCGCCGTCATCATCGGCGAGGTGCTGTGCGACGCCTTCTTCCGCAAGGGCTGCAATTTCTCGGTGCGTCTGGGCTTTGTCGTGCTCGGCGGCATCGTGTATTACCTCGTCATGGTGCTCATCCTCTGGCTCAAGCTCGACCCGAACGATCTCAAGCTCTTCACCGCCGTGATCGTGGCGGCGTTTCTGGCCGTGCCGTATCTCAAGGGGCAGGCCAAGAGCTCGTTCCACCGCCTGAAGAAGGGAGGCAAGTGATATGCTGACATTAGACCATATCTCCAAGACCTTCAACCCCGGCACGATCAACGAAAAGCGGGCGCTCGACGGGCTGTCGCTGCACCTGAAGCCGGGCGATTTCGTGACCGTCATCGGCGGCAACGGCGCCGGAAAATCCACCATGCTCAACGCCGTCGCGGGCGTCTGGCCGGTGGACGACGGGCGCATCATTCTCGACGGCGTGGACGTGACCGCCATGCCGGAGTTTCGCCGCGCGCAGTACATCGGCCGCGTGTTCCAGGACCCCATGATGGGCACGGCCGCGAACATGCAGATCGAGGAAAACCTCGCCCTCGCCGCGCGCCGCGGCAAAAAGCGCACCCTGCGCTGGGGCGTCACGAAGGCCGAGCGCGAGGAATATCACGAGCGGCTCAAGACCCTCGGCCTCGGGCTTGAGGATCGCATGACGGCGAAGGTCGGTCTGCTCTCCGGCGGCCAGCGTCAGGCGCTGACGCTGCTCATGGCCTCCCTGCAAAAGCCGAAGCTGCTGCTGCTCGACGAGCACACCGCGGCGCTCGACCCCGCGACGGCGGCCAAGGTGCTCGAGCTCTCGGACCGCATCGTGCGCGAAAACGAGCTGACCGCCATGATGATCACCCACAACATGAAAGACGCCATCGTGCACGGCAACCGCCTCATCATGATGAACGAGGGGCGCATCATCCTCGACATCGAGGGCGAGGAAAAGCAGCACCTGACCAAGCGCGACCTGCTCGACAAGTTCGCCGAGGTCGCGGGCATGCAGGTCGAATCCGACGAGGTGCTGCTGAGCTGACGGGCGCGTCTGCGCGCAAAAACATCCGCATATTCTGCCGCTCCGGCGCCGGTCGCGTACCGACGCCGGAGATTTTTTCTTCCGCCGGCTGAGATTTCCTCCCGCACGGCAACTACCACGAAAACTACCAAAATTCGACCAGAAAGTTTGTGCAGTTTTTTTGCCGGAAAACACACACAAACACCGAAAAGTATGATACCCTTTCCATGCGAATTTGTTATGTAAATTTGATGCTCTGTTTGTGGTTCAGGAGGAGAAAGGTCCGTGGTTTTCAGCAGCCTGTCGTTTTTGTTTTGCTTCTTCCCGGCGTTTTTGCTGGTGTACTATCTGACACCGTCGCGGCCGGCCGGCGCGCGCAATGCCGTGCTGCTGGCGGGGAGCAGTGTGTTTTATATCATCGGGCTGGACGGTCAGTGGGCGTATTTTGCGCTGCTGGCCGCATCGGTGCTGGTCAACTACGGGCTGGGTCTGGCCATCGTGCGCGACAAGCCGCGCGCGAAGCTGTGGCTCATCCTCGGCATCTGCTACAACTTCCTGTGGCTGTTCCTATTTAAATATCTCAACTTCGTGCTCACCGGCGTCAACGGTGCGCTCGGGCTCGTGTCCGGCGGCAAGGCGGCGATCCCGCTGCTGCGCTGGGCGCTGCCGGTCGGCATCAGCTTCTACACGTTCTCGGCGGTGGGCTATCTCATGGATGTCTACCGCGGCACGGTCGCGCCGGAGCGCTCACTGCTCACGTTCGGCACGTACCTGACCATGTTCCCGAAGCTGGTCTCCGGTCCGATCGCAAGCTATACGGAGCTGCAGCCGGAGTTCGGCGCGCGCAATGTGTCGCTGCGTCAGGCGGTCGACGGGCTCAAGCTGTTCGTGTTCGGCATGGCGCTCAAGGTGCTGCTTGCAAACCAGCTCGGCGGCCTCTGGAGAGATGTGACCACCATCGGCTTCGAGAGCCTCTCGACGCCGCTTGCGTGGATGGCCGCGTTCGCGTATTCGTTCCAGCTCTATTTTGACTTCTGGGGCTACTCGCTCATGGCCATCGGCATCGGCCGGATGCTGGGCTTCCACATCCCGGAGAACTTCCGCTGCCCGTATCTGGCGCTGAGCATGACGGAGTTCTGGCGCCGCTGGCACATCACGCTCGGCACGTGGTTCCGCGAGTATCTGTATATCCCGCTCGGCGGCAGCCGCTGCAGCCGCAAGCGCATGATCTTCAACCTCCTCGTCGTCTGGCTGGCGACCGGCCTCTGGCACGGCGCGCACCTGAACTTCCTGCTCTGGGGTCTGGGGCTGTTCGCGGTGCTGGTCGTGGAAAAGCTCTGGCTCAAGAAATATCTTGACCGCTGGCCGGTGCTCGGTCATCTGTATATGCTCGTGCTCATCCCGGTGTCGTGGGCGGTGTTCTCCGTGTCGGACTTCGGGCAGCTGGGTGCGTATTTCGGCCGCCTGTTCCCGCTGTTTTCGCGCACGGCGGCGGCCTACCCGCTCGATTTTCTCAAGTACGGCAAGACCTACGGCGTGTTTCTTATCCTCGGCCTGCTGTGCTCGACGTCGCTGCCGGCGTATCTGTACCGGCGGCTCAAGGGCACGTGGCTCGGCGCGATCATTCTGGCCGTGCTGTTCTGGCTGTGCCTGTACTGCCTGAGCAAGGGCATGAACGACCCCTTTATGTACTTCCGATTCTAAGGAGCGTAGACGCATGAAACGCATCAAACCGCAACAATTCCTCATCCTGCTGCTGGTGGCCGCGCTCGCGGCGGCGCCGTTTCTCATCCGCGGCCTGATCGACCGCAGCGATTCCGGCAAGGAGACGACCGCCACCGTCACCCCCACGCCGGAGACCACGGCCGAGCCCACGCCCACGCCCGAGCCGACCCCGCTGCAGTTTACGACCGTGGACGCGTCGTATTTTGACGACGCGCTCTTCATCGGCGACTCGCGCACCGTCGGCATCGCCGAATACGGCAACCTGAAAAACGCGACCTATTTCGCCGACGTCGGCCTCAATGTCTATGTCGCGCAGACGAAGGCCGTCGCCGTGAAAAACGTCGGCACGGTCACGCTGCCGCAGCTTCTGAGCCAGAAGACCTTCGGCAAGGTCTACATCATGCTCGGCATCAACGAGCTCGGCAACGATCTGGATGACATCACGGCGAAGTTCTCGTCGCTGATCGACACCGTGCGCGCCGCGCAGCCGAACGCCATCGTCTATGTCGAGGCGAACCTGCACGTCGGCCCGTCGCGCTCGAGCACGGACGCGACGTTCAATAACCCCCGCATCAACCGCCTCAATGAGAAGCTCGCCGCGCTGGCCGACGGGAAGGACATCTTCTACATCGACATCAACGAGGTGTTCGACGACGAAAACGGCAACCTGCGCGCCGATGCCAGCGGCGACAGCACCCATGTCTACGCAAAGTACGATCTGGACTGGTGCGACTGGCTGTGCACGAAGGCGATCGTCCGCTGAATAAAGAAAAGGCCAGCCGGAAATCATTCCGGCTGGCCTTTGCTGTGACCGTGCGGTCACTGTGCTCTCTCATGGTCTCTCTCGACGCGCGGGCGCATCAGCGCTTGATGACGTACCACACGAATCCGGCGCAGGCAAGAGCCATACCGCCGCCGACTGCTGCAAAGATCATGTGTCTGCCTCCTTTCCCCCGAAAGCTCCGGCCGGTGTCCGGCCGGGGCAACAAAGTGACTTACCTTGAAGTTACTTCATTATAAGATGAACCCGCGCTAAGTTTCCGGAAAGACGCGGCAAAAACGGCACGCAGTCGTTAAGAAGGCGGAAAGAAACGACCTTCCGCCGGAAAAGACGGTCGCACGCGGGCGCACATTGTGCTATGCTGAACGTGGGAGCGGAGACCAAACAACGAGAGGGATAAAGAGGGGTGCTTATGCAAAAAGTGAGCAAACGCGCGCCGCAGTGGCTGCGCGATCTGGGCGTTTTCATCCTTGTCATGGGCGGCGCGGTCGGCATCTGTATGCTGCTGTCGGCGTGCTATGACGACAACAATCCGTTTGCCACGTCGGTGTTCATTCTGGCGGTGGTGCTCGTCTCGCGCTTTACCAACGGCTATCTGCCCGGCGTGCTGGCGGCGGCGGTCGGCGTGGTGGGTGTGAACTATCTGTTCACCTACCCGTTTCATGAGTTCAATCTCTCCATCGACGGCTACCCGCTGACGTTCGCGGTCATGCTGGTGGTGAGCGTGCTCGTGAGCACGCTCACCACGCAGATCAAGCGGCAGGAGCAGCTGCGCTACGAGGCGGAAAAGGACCGCATGCGCGCCAATCTCCTGCGCAGCGTCTCGCACGATATCCGCACGCCGCTCGCGGCGATCATGGGCCTGAGTGCAACGGTTGAGGAGGGCGAAACGCTCTCGGACGAGGGGCGCGGCATGGTCGAGGAGATCCGCCAGAACGCGCAGTGGCTGCTGCACCTGTCGGAAAACATCCTGTCCGTCACGCGCTTCAGCGAGGAGGGCGTCGTCATCGAGAAGTCGGACGAGGTCGTCGAGGAGATCGTCGGCAGCGCCATCCGGCGCTTCCGCAAAAACTGCGCCACGGACATCCCCATCGCGGTCACGAAGCCGGAGGAGATCCTGCTCGTGCCGATGGACGCCACGCTCATCGAGCAGGTGCTGCTGAACCTGCTGGAAAACGTCGCCCGGCACAGCCCGTCGGCGACGGAGATCTTCATCGAGATCCGCGACGAGGGCAGCCGCGTCTGGCTGACCGTGGCGGACAACGGCGACGGCATCCCGCCGCAGCTGCTCGGCGTGCTCTTTGACGGCTATCTGCCGCTCGGCGCGGTGGAAGCGTCCGACCGCAGCCGGCACATGGGCATCGGCCTGAGCGTCTGCCGCGCGATCGTGCGCGCGCACGGCGGGGAGATCTATGCAAGAAATCGAGTCGGCGGCGGCGCGGAATTTCGCTTCTGGCTGCCGGCGGAGGAGGAACACACATGATCCGCAACAAAATCATCATCGTCGAGGACGATCCCGGCATCAGCAAATATCTGCAGGCGGCGCTGCGCGGTCACGATTACGAGCCCATGCTCGCGACCGGCGGCAAGACGGCACTGGAGATGATCGCCTCGCACTGTCCGGATCTGCTGCTGCTGGATCTCGGCCTGCCGGATATGGACGGCAGCGAGATCATCCGCTCCGTCCGTTCGTGGAGCCGCATGCCGATCATCGTCATCTCGGCGCGCAGTGCGGAGCTCGATAAGGCCGCCGCGCTCGACATGGGGGCGGACGACTACCTCACCAAGCCCTTCGGCACGGTGGAGCTGCTGGCGCGCATCCGCACGGCGCTGCGCCACACGCGCACCGACGGCACGAGCGACGCGCTGGCCATGACGGGGGAGTACCGCGTGGGCGACCTGTGCGTGGACTACAACAAGCACCGCGTCTATCTCGCCGGAGAGGACACGCACCTGACGCCGAACGAGTATAAGATCGTCGCCTTGCTCGGCCGCCACGCCGGGCAGGTGCTCACGTATAAATCCATGATGAAAGAGCTCTGGGGTCCCGGCGTCGGCGGGGACAACAAGCTCCTGCGCGTGCACATGGCCAACATCCGCCGCAAGATCGAGCCGAACCCGGTCGAGCCGCAGTATATCTTCACCGAGGTCGGCGTCGGCTACCGCATGGCCGACAGCCACTGAGCCCATATCGAGACAAGAATCGCCCGGAGCTGCTGCTCCGGGCGATTCTTTCGTGTTGCTGCGGCTCAGTCCGCCGTGATCGTGATGCTGCGGGAGATGGACTTAGCCATATCGTTGCCGCCGAGGATGTAGGCGGTCTGGCGGTACGTGCCGGGCGCGGTGGGCGCCTTGCTGCTGATGTACAGCCTGTGCGTGTCCGTCGTGCCGACATAGCGGTAGTGCACGCCCTCCTGATTGGAGGCGGCCTGCCCATCACGCATGAGCGTGGCACCGAGCGGGCTGCTCACCAGCTCGCTGGTGGTGTAGGTCGTCTTGTCGTTGTTCCAGACCAGGCTCGCGCCGGTGGCGCGCATCTTCACGACGAGCGTGCCCGTGCCGACGCCGGTCTTGTAGTTCGGGTTGGACGTGATCGCCGTCACGAGGTACATGCCCGCGCGGTTCGGCGAGCCGATGGCCACGCGCGTGCTGTCAAACACGCCGGGGATCTTGTTGATCACCTTGAGCAGCTCCGTGAACGAGGAGATGTCGATGTTGAAGATCTTCAGGAACTTGGCGAGGTCATCCGTCGGCTTCTCGAGCTTCTGCAGCAGCGCGCGCAGCTCGCCGAGGGTCATGCCGTCGTTGAGGATGTCCGTGAGCGTCTTGCCGTAGAGGGCCTTGACGACCGGGTCGATCTTTGCCAGCGCCTCCGGGGAGAGGATGCTCTCCGGCAGCTGCAGGTAGACTGCGCCCTTGACGCTGCTGGTCACGCCGCTGTAGACCTTGAAGATGGTGAAGTCGTCCTCCGGCTTCGTGGTGACGTACTGATGCGTGGTCGGCTTCTCGTCATAGAAGATCGCGGCGGACTTGACGTGCACGCGCACGAATGCCTTGTTCACCGTGAGCGTACCCTCGACCGCGTCGCAGCCGAGATAGGCGGCCGTGGTCGGGAAGCGCACGCGGATCTTCTGGTTTTCACCGGCGCCGATGCTCGGCGCGGTGTAGTCGATGCCGAATTTCACCGTGCCGCCCTCGACCGGATACCAGTCATCGTGCGTCAGGAGCTTGCTGCTGCCGGTGCCGTAGTACTCGACGACCATGCTCCCGGCGGCGGCCTCCTTGCTCACGGTGGTCTGCGACCAGTCGATGAGCTTGTTGAGGATCTGCGTGCGCATGGCGGCGGCGTCCTTCGTGTAGGTGAGGGAGACACCCTCCTTGAGCACGATCTTCGCCTGCGTGCGCGCGTCGACCAGCGTCATGGTGACGATGGTGTCCTCACCGTTCACGGTGAGCTTGATCTTGTGCGTGCCGGCGGTGATGGCTTCGTGCCGATAAGCGTCGGTCCAGCCGCCCTCGAGCGGTGTGTAGCCTTCTTTGTACGGCCAGAGAACGGCCTTCGACTCATAGGTTACGGTTACGGATGCGGCGTCCGCATCCGGCAGCACGGCGGCGACGATGGCGGCGCGCAGCGCGTCAAAGTCGATCTTGCCGTCGGCGGTATAGGTCATGTTGAGCTTATAGGTGCCGCTGTCGTCCTCGGCCGTGTCGGCCGCGGTGCTCAGCGCGGCATCCGGCGCGGTGTCGGGCTCAGTGTCCGGCGTCACGGTGGGGTCAGTGCCCGGCGCGGCGTCCGGCGTCACGGACGGGGCTGCGGCGTCCGCCGCGGGAGAAGCCAGCTTCGTGAACGTGTAGACCGTGCTCGTCCCCTCAATGCGCACGGTGTAGCTCTGTGCGGCCGATTCACTGTTGAGCGCGGGATAGCTCGCGTTGAGGCGGTCGCGGAAGAAGCTTCCGGTGGTGTCAAAGCCGTTGACCGGCGTCCACTTGACGGCGTAGTCCGACAGGATGCTGGTCGCGCGGTACTCCCATTGCTGGCTGCCGACTTCGTCATAATTGCTCAGCAGGGTCTGGCTGAGCAGGTCGTTGACGTCTGCTCCGGCGGGGATGTAGGCCGCGCCGTCGTGGCCGGCCGGCACCGCACTCGCGGCGGAGACCGGCAGCTGGAATGCGGCGAGTTGGCCGAACAGCAGCACGGCCAGCAGCAGGGCAAGGATTCTGGTTGCGTGTTTGCGGGATATCATTGCAAATAACCTCCTATTCCGGTATTTCTGTGGGGTCGTGCCCGGGGTGGGAGCCCGGGCACGGCTGCATTATACGGCGCATTTCCGGCATTTTCAAGGCCTTTGGCAAAAATGTATCAAAAAGCTTAACATGTATAAAAAATTAATGCGTATTCATTTACAGGAATGCAGAAAAGCTCCCGTCCGTAAAATGTGGACGGGAGCTTTGATAAAATCGTGTTTATTTTCCCAGTGCGGCGCGCATTTTTCCGCAGATGTCCGCCGTGAGCGCGCTGGTCGTGGCGGCCTTGACGGCCTCGGCGGGGATGACCTCGCGGATGCGCACATACACGTGCGAGCGCCGCCAGGGGACGTTGCGCGCGATGCGCTCCGTGCCCTCGACCGTGCCGACCACGATGGGGACGCCGGCCTTCTGCGCGATCTTGAGCGAGCCCGCGTGCCACGGCAGCAGCTCGGCGCTTTTGCTGCGCGTGCCCTCGGGGTAGATGGCGAACGAGCACACGTGCGCGCGGATGAGATTGGCGGCGGCGTTGATGGTGGTCAGGGCGTTGCGCGCGTTTTCGCGGTCGATCGGCAGAAAGCAGCACCGGCGCACGAACGGGCCGATGACGAACTTGCGCATGTTCGACGGCTTGGACACGAACGCCAGCGGCCAGCGCCGCAGCACCCACCACTGCACCATGGGGTCAAAGTTCGAGCGGTGGTTGCTCACGAAGAGAAACTCCGAATCCGTCGGGACCTTTTCGAGCCCCTCGACGTGGATCTTGATGCGGCAGAGCGCGAGGATCCAGCCGTCGAGCGCCAGCGTCAGCGCCAGGTAAAACGGGCTGATGCGGTCATACATCCTGTTCGGCCCGGCAAAGAGCGAGCACACGAACATCAGCAGCACGTACACAAGGTTTGCCGCCACGAAGCAGCCGAGCAGTACGGGCAGCAGCCACCAGTAGCTGAGCGCAGGAGACAAAAAATAAATCACCGCAGTGCTGAGCACGGCGGGAACAAGCATCAGATAATAGAGCATGGCCGGACACCTTTCCACACGGGATGTGACGAAATCCTGTCAATAGTCATTGACGGCTGGGTATCACATCCATTATAATTACTGTACGGGACCGTGTCAATGAACGGGGTGTAAACTTGCGCGGATCTCGAAATTTTTCGATCAGAGATAGGATGGATAATGAGATGATCGTATTGAAATGGTTGTTCCCGGTGTTTCTGGCGGCGCTCGCCGTCGTGCACCTCATCAGCTGCTGGCGCGGTGATGATGACCTGCGCAAGCCGACGAAGGTCGCGCTGATGCCGGTCGTCGCGCTGACGTACCTCGCCTTTGCCAACACGCCGTCGCTTTGGGTGGTCGCCGGCCTGCTGCTGGGCTGTCTGGGCGATCTGTTTTTGCTGCGGCCGCTGCAGAAGCATTTCTTCGCTCTCGGCACGGCGTCGTTCTTCCTCGGCCACGTGTGCTACCTTGTGCACATCTACACGACCTATGCCGTGCATGTGCGCTGGTTCTGGATCGTGCTCGTGTGCGCGGCCTATGCCGCGGGCATCGTGGTCGTCTATAAGGGCAGCCGCAGGAGCATCCCGCGCGCCCTGCGTCCGCTGGCGCTGGCGTACATGGTCATGCTCTGCACGCTGAGCATCAGCGTGTTCCTGCCGCTGGTGACGGCGTTCACGTGGGGCAAGCTCGCGTCGTTTCTCGGCGCGTCGTTCTTCCTTACGTCCGACGGTGTGCTGTGCGACATGCTCTTCACCAAGAAGGCCGAGCCGACCAAGCAGAACTTCGCCGTCATGGGCACGTACATCCTTGCGCAGGTACTGCTGACCATGGGCTTTGCATTCTGAGCCGGCGCAAATCATCGAAAAAACGGGGCGCTCCGGTCGTGAGTGTCCCGTTTTTTGTACAGTCGTGGAAAATAATTTAAAAAACTGTAAGAACCGCTTTACATTTGTCGGAAAAAGCAATACAATCTGTAGCATTACCAATGGTCTCAAGGGGGGAGAGAGCATTATGAAAGCAAATGAAAGGGACAGCAGGACAGAGCAGGAGCGGTTCATCGACCGCATGCTCAAGGAGATCCTCGGCGGGCAGCGCAATCCGGGCGACCGGCTGCCCACGGAGAGCGAACTGGCCGCGCAGTACGACCTGCGCAAGACGAACGTACACCTTGCCCTGAAAGAGCTGGAGCGGCTCGGCTTTCTGGAGATCGTGCCGCGCCACGCCACCTATGTCGCGCCCTACTGGGAGAAGGCAAATCTGGAGACGCTGGCGGTCATCATGACGCACGGCGGCACGCCGCATCCGGAGCTGGTGGACGCGTTTCTGGAGCTGCGCGAAATGGTCGCGCTCGGCTGGTTCTGCTGGGTAGGGCGCCGCCCGGACGCGGCGCAGATGCAAAAGCTGTACGGTCTGCTCGCGCAGATGGACGCCATCGCCTACGTGCCCGACGGCGACAAGGCGGCGTTTCTGGAACTGCTCAATGCGTTTCTGGTGTGCATGTTCCGCGAGTCGGACAACATGATCTTTCGCGTCATGCTGCGCTCGACGCGCGAGCTTGCACACGTGGCATACTACATGGTGGCCTACACGCTCGATATGCAGGAGCTGTGCAGGGTCTACCGCGCGGTGCTTGACGGACTGACGGACGGATGCGTGCCCGAGGCGATCGCCTGCTGGAGCGCGTGGAGCGACCGGGTCACGCTGCGCTACCGCGAGGCGCTCGAGCAGCTGCAGAGCGCATGACCGGCCGCTGCCCCGGCGGGACAAAAAATGTCCCGCCGGGGCAATCGTTTTTTTCGCGCCGCGGTTGCGTGCGGCGTGCAGACGTGCTAAAATCAGGTAACAATACCGAAAGGGAGTGAGCCCGTGAAGCTGACATTTATCCGCGCCGACCACGAGGTGACCGGCAGCTGCACCCTGCTCGAGATCGGCGGGCATTACGGCCTGATCGACTGCGGCATGCAGCAGGGACGCGACCAGTTTGAGAACATCGACATCCCCGTCCCTGCGGCGCAGATCGAGTTTGTGCTCGTCACGCACGCGCACATGGACCACACCGGCCACCTGCCGCTGCTGTATAAGCAGGGCTTTCGCGGCACGGTCTACGCAACGGAGGCGACGTGCGACCTGTGCGGCATCATGCTGCGCGACTCGGCGCACATCCAGATGTCCGAGGCCGAGTGGCGGGGGCGCAAGGCTGCCCGCGCCGGCCGCGCCGCGCCCGAGCCGCTCTATACGCTCGAGGACGCCGAGGGCGTGCTCACGCTGCTGCGCCCGTGCGCCTACGGGCAGCGCGTTCAGGTCGGGGAGAACATCATCATCCGCTTCACGGACGTGGGCCACCTGCTCGGCAGCGCGTGCATCGAGGTGTGGCTCACCGAGGGCGATGTGGAAAAGAAGATCGTCTTTTCCGGCGACATCGGAAACGTAAATCAGCCGCTCCTGCGCGACCCGCAGACCGTCTCGGGCGCGGACTATGTGCTCATCGAGTCGACCTATGGCGACCGCAGCCACGGCGAACGGCCGGATTATCTCGGCGCGCTCGCCGACTGCATCCAGCGCACGCTCGACCGCGGCGGCAATGTCGTCATCCCGTCGTTCGCCGTCGGCCGCACGCAGGAGCTGCTGTATTTCATCCGCCAGATCAAGGACGCCGGCATGGTGCACGGCCATCCGCACTTTCCGGTCTATGTCGACAGCCCGCTTGCCAACGAGGCCACGCGCGTCTTTTTGCAGACCGACACGAGCTTTCTCGACGACGAGGCGCGCGCGCTCATCCGCAGCGGCGTGAATCCGCTGTATTTTGACGACCTGCACACCGCCGTCTCCAAAGAGGACTCCATGGCGCTCAACAACGACCGGACGCCCAAGGTCATCCTCTCCTCGAGCGGCATGTGCGATGCCGGACGCATCCGCCACCACCTGAAGTATAATCTCTGGCGGCCGGAGTGCACCGTGCTCTTCGTGGGCTATCAGGCGGTGGGCACGCTCGGGCGCAAGCTCAACGACGGGGAAAAGACCGTGAAGATCTTCGGCGACGAGATCGCCGTGCACGCCGAGATCACCGTGCTGCCCGGCGTGAGCGGTCACGCGGACAAGGCCGGGCTGCTGCGCTGGCTCAACGCCATGGAGCAAAAGCCTGCGCACGTGTTCGTCAACCACGGCGACGACGATGCGTGCACGGCGTTTTCCGCCTGCCTGCGCGAGGAATACGGCTACGAGGCCGACGCGCCCTACAGCGGCAGCGCGTTTGACCTCGCCGCCGGTGTGTATACGGTCGTTGCGCCGCCGCGCCCCATCCGGCACGACGAGCAGCGGCAGGCTACCGCCGCCGGCAAGCGCCGCGAGAGCGCGGCCTTCGAGCGGCTCAAGCGCGCGCTCGGCGAGCTCACGGCGCTCGTGCGCCGCTGTGCCGGCTGCCCGAACAAGGGGCTCAACGCCTTTGCCGAGGAGCTCGAGCGGCTCACCGCCCGCTGGCGCGACCGCATTGCGCCGTAACACACTATATAATAATGCAGCTAATGTAGCAACGCCCTGCCGGATGCAGCGCATCCGGCAGGGCGTTTTTGCGTTCAGATCGTTTTGCGCGCACGGCCGGTCAGATATGTCCCGACCGTGCCGAGACCGAGCAGCGCGAGATTGAGCCGCGGCACGACGTTTGTCTGCAGCGCGTCCGTGTCGAAGGCGTTTTGCGCCAGCAGCAGCGCACCCGCGCCGACCGCCGCCGCGCACAAAAGCACGAGCGCGGGCGGGTTTTTGCGCGCGAAGAGCTGTGCGTTGCGCGTGCACGCCGCGCGCAGACAGTTGACTGCCAGCGTCAGCAGCATCGCCACGAGCACAAAGTCCGGCAGCACCCACAGCCCGATCACGAGCGCGCCGAAGCGCTCGACCGCGTGAAAGAGGCTGATGTTGCGCAGCAGGGTGAAAAACGGGTGGTTGAGCTGCGCCGTCAGCCCCGCGCCGAGGTTGCCGATCGTGAACACGCTCAGCAGCGTCACGAGCACGCACGTGCGCACGCACCAGCGCATGGCGCAGCGCGCCCGACCCGGCGTTTCCGGTGTGGCGCCGCCGGCGAAGGCCGCAAAAAACAGCACCGCCGCCCCCGCGCCGAACACCGTCAGCGCGCTGCGCGCGACGCCCGGCGCATCCGCCGCCGTCACGGGCAGCAGGTTTTTCACATCCAGCCCCGGCAGGGCGAACACCAGCACAAGCGTCAGCACGCCCGCGAGCAGCGGCCAGAAGATCTCCGCGGCGCGAAAGAGCGCCTTCGGCTCACCGAGCGCGCCGCAGACCGCCATGGCGAGGATCGTCACCACGAACGGCCACGGCTGGCTCAGCGGGAACACCGCCTCGATGAAGCGCTCCGCCCCGATGCGCAGCGCGAACGCGCCGTAGAGCAGAAACCACAGGGCGTACAGGCACAATGCCGCCCGCCCCGCGACCGGCCCGAGCGCGCGCAGCGTGATCTCGCCGATGCCCTCACCCGGCCGGCCGCGGCGCAAAATGCCCTCGAGCAGCGCCGCAAACAGCAGCAGCGGCACGAGCGCCGCCGCGCCGCTCAGCCATCCGCCGCAGCCGGCCTCCGCCGCCGTCTTGCGCGGCACGAGGTGCAGCAGCGGCGAGAGCAGCACCATCGTGCACAGCGCGTAATACTGCCGCCGCGTCAGGGAAAGGTGCATCATCTTCCGCCTCCTGTGGTGTCGATGCCGTCGCGCAGGTCATACGTGCGCCCGACGTCGGCATCGACCGTCACGCGCACCGGCACGTCCGGCCAGAGCTCCGCCCAGCCGTCGCGGATGGCCGCCCATCTGCGCCCGCTGCGCACGGCGACGGCCTGCCCCACGCCGAGAAAGTCCGCCTCCAGCGCCTGCGATGCCGCGAGCGCATCGCGCACCCAGCCGCCCACGCACGCCGCGAGCGCCGCGTTGAGCTCGTCCTGATAGGCCTGCGTGGTGATCCGGCGCGGTGTGCGCAGCTCGGAGATGCCCGCGCGCAGCCGCAGCGTCACGTCCACGCGCGCAAGCGTGCCGCCGTCCCAGACCGGGCGGATGGCCGCCCTGCACGTGTCGAGCGTGAGCATGACGGTGCTGCCGTCGCCGTCGCGCACCGCGATGTCGCCGTTGGTGACCACGCCGAGGAGCATGCTCGCCCCGCGCGCGGTCTCGGGCGCGATGCAGCCGAGATAGTCCCCGCCGCGAAAGATCGCATACCCCGCCGGGGCCAGCGCGAGCTTGCTGCCCTCGCTCTCCGGCGTGCGCACGCACGCCACGGCGCCCACGGCGGCGCAGCCGCTGCCCGCGAGTGCGCGGGCGATGTCTGCACAGGAAAACGCGTGGCTCGCGCCGCTGAGCGCGATGTCCTTCTGCAGCGCGGCCAGTGCCTCAGTCACGTCGGTCCTGTCGTCGCCCGTGTCCATGACTGCCTGCTGCGCCGCCGCCCCTTGCACGAGAAACAGCGGCGCACTCAGGCGCATATCCGGGTTGCGCGCGATGAAATCCAGCAGCGGTGTCAGCTCGCCCGCAGCGGCCGCCTCCTCGCCGAGGAGCAGGTAGCTCGTCTGCGCGTAAAACAGCTCCGCATTCGGTGTGCGGTCCTGCAGCCGGTCGAGTGCGGCGAGCACGGTCTCGCCGGTCTGCGTCATGCGCTGAGGCGGTTCATTTTCGCACACTCTGCCGGTCGACGCGCTCAGGCACACGCCCTCAGGCGCGCGATCCACGCCGATCGTCTGAACGAGCGTCAGGTCCTCGACCGGCCGGTAATTGCTCGAGATCGCGCCGCTGCCGCACCCGCTGCACAGCAGCCCCGCCGCCAGCAGCAGCGCGAGTGTTTGCGCGCGGTGCATACGCAGCCCTCCTTATATTATAGTGTGCCTCATCTCTGCCGCCGCCGGTTTTCGCTGCCGTATTCCGGCGGACGGAACTTGTTGTCCGGCTGCGGCCGGCGCAGCAGCGTGCGCCAGAGCGCCGGGCGCTCGCTGTCCACAAACGGGGCCATATACGCCACGCCGTCGCTGTCGATCGTGCACAGGTACCAGATCACGAGCCCCAGCATTGCCAGAATGCCGAACAGCCCGGCGATCGCCGCCGCCAGCACCAGCGCCAGCCGCAGCAGGCGCACGGCGTTGCTCAGTTCCTGATTCGGCAGCGTGTAGCCCGCGATGCCCGCGAGCGCCACGACAATGATCGCCACGGGGCTCACGATCTTCGCGTCCACCGCCGACTGCCCCACGAGCAGCGCCCCGATGATCGACACCGTCTGACCGATGGAGTTCGGAAGCCGCAGCCCGGCCTCCTGCAGCAGCTCGAAGGCGATGAGCATGAACAGGATGATCGCCGGCACGGAAAACGGCACCTGCTGCTTTGCCTGGATGACCGACAGCAGCAGCTTCGCCGGGATCATCTCCTGGTGGTACATCGCCACGGCCACGTACAGCGCCGGAAACGTCAGCGACAGCGCCAGCGCGAAGTAGCGCAGCACGATCAGCGCCGAGGCCAGCAGATAATTGTGCGCCTCGTCCTCCGGCGTGTGCATCAGCAGCCGGAACGTCGTCGGCAGCAGATAGCCCATCGGCAGCCCGTCCACCAGCAGCCCCACGCAGCCGTCGAGCAGCGCCCCGGCAAACTTGTCCGGGCGCTCCGTCTGGCCGAGCTGCGGCAGCAGCGCCCGCGGCCGCCGCGTCAGATACGGTTCGAGGTCGCCGCGTCCGAGCAGCGCCTGCTCGTCGATCGTGTCGAGCCGGTCAAGGATGCGCTGCACGCGCGCGGGGTCTGCGATGCCGTCGAGATATACCACCGCGACGGTGGTCTCCGATTGCCGACCGACGACCGTCTGGCGCAGCTTCAGCGCCGGGGTGTGCAGCCGCCGCCGCACGAGCGAGGTGTTGATGCGCAGCGTCTCGACGAAGGCATCCTTCGCGCCGCTGACGGATTTCTCGATCGTGGGCTCGGATACCGCGCGCACATTCGCTGTGCGCGCCTCAAACGTCACGGCCTTGCGCTGCGCGTCGAAGATGAGCGCGGCCGAGCCCTTGGTGAGATCGGCGATGAGCGCGTCCATCTGCGTGCGCGTGCGCGTCGCGCAGCTGTAGACCGCGCCCTGCTCGATGCGGCGCACCGCCTCGCGCGAGCCTGTGACATCGGCCAGCCGCCCGCCCTCGGTGAGCGGGCGCAGGATATCCGCCGACACGTCGCCCGCCGCGACCACGCCGTCGAGCCAGCAGACGCACACCGTGAGCCGGCTCTCGAGCCCGATGCGCACGGTGCGCATTTCAAAGTCGTCGCAGTCGGAAAATATTTTTTTCACTTCGGCCGCCGTGATCGGTACGTCAAATTTCGGCTGCGGGCGCGGATGCGGCGCATCATCCCGGCCGCGATGAAAGCAGTTCGTTTGCATATTGCGTAGTATGCCCGGCAAAAACCACAATATTTAGTGGGCACGGAAAAAGCCGAAAAATTATTGCGAAAATGTGAAAAAAGTTGTTGACATCGGTCGTTTCCGGTGGTATATTAGCAAAGCGCTCGCGGGGAGCGGCAAGAACGAAAGAAACTTCCGAAAAAAGTTGAAAAAAGTTCTTGACAAAGCGAACCGCGTGTGGTAAGATAAACAAGCTGTCGCCGAGAGGCGCAGCGGCGTGTACCTTGTAAATTAAACAATGTAAGAACACAAAACTTGATAAGTTTTGTAGCTTATGCAAAATAAGCACCAGAAAAGGGTTCTTAACATCAGAGATGATGTAAAACGATTCTTTTGAGAGCTAGAAAGCGATCTAAAAGATTATATCCGCTTCGGCGGTTATGATATGATTTATAGAGAGTTTGATCCTGGCTCAGGATGAACGCTGGCGGCGTGCCTAACACATGCAAGTCGAACGAAGCACCTTTTGAGATTCTTCGGATGATCGATCGGTGACTGAGTGGCGGACGGGTGAGTAACGCGTGGGTAACCTGCCCTGTACAGGGGGATAACAGCTGGAAACGGCTGCTAATACCGCATAAGCGCACGAGGAGACATCTCCTTGTGTGAAAAACTCCGGTGGTACAGGATGGGCCCGCGTCTGATTAGCTGGTTGGCAGGGTAACGGCCTACCAAGGCAACGATCAGTAGCCGGTCTGAGAGGATGAACGGCCACATTGGAACTGAGACACGGTCCAAACTCCTACGGGAGGCAGCAGTGGGGAATATTGCACAATGGGGGAAACCCTG
>OLOU01000862.1_pt1 | contig 24155 bp, 28 predicted proteins | sample 1672101 | NCBI WGS metagenome assembly OLOU01 (sample SAMEA3136645, study PRJEB25190) | human gut metagenome | biome: human gut; feature: human-associated habitat; material: faeces | place: Austria | collected 2013
GAACGAGCAGGAACTGAATCTCATCCAGCACAAAATGCGCCAGCTGGGGACGCACAATTTTGGGGCTTACGCCCGGAAGATGCTGATCGACGGCTACATCATCAAGGTGGACTACACCGAGCAGAAGAAGCTGGCTGCCGCCGTCAGCCGTGCCGCCTCGAACATCAACCAGATTTGCCGCCGCATCAACAGCACCGGGCGCTGCTATGAGGACGACGTTGCCGAACTGAAAGCGCGGCAAGCCGAGATCTGGGAACTGCTGAAAGTGCGGCAGAGAGATGAGCTTTGACCACAACGGGATTTTCCATGTGTGGGTTTTCCGTCACCGGTTTTCCGGACGGTGGACAAGCTGACGCTCCGGAGCGTACCGTAACCGAATTTCAGGACGACGGTTTTCGTGCCCTCCATCGGGGCTGAAATTTATCCTCTAACTAATAAGAAATAAATCAAGATACAAGAGAATCAATCTATCAATCAACACAAAAATGGATGGATTGATGGATGGGATAGGAGGTCAGATGAAAACTTTTTGCAAGCTCACGACGCAGAGCCCGGCGGCGTCCTATGTACCGCTTCCGAGGTTCCTTCTCCAAGACGAAGCCCTGCGGGACATCAGCAACGACGCGAAGGTACTCTACGCGCTGCTGCTGGACAGAGCCAGCATTTCCCGGCAGAACGGCTACGTCGAGCCGGATGGCACGATTCGGCTGTACTTCACCTTGGAGCAGGCACAGACAAAGCTCCACCGCAGTCGCCAGAGCGCCACGCGGATCTTCCGGGAGCTGGAATACAGCAGCTTGATTATCCGAAAAAAGCAGGGGCTGGGCAAGCCCGCCCTCATCACGCTTAACTATCCGTCAGATGCAAAGCTCATCACAAAGGAGGGCGAAGATGCACAAGCTTGACCCCATCGAGCGGCTGCCGGATGGCACGCTCTTCCGCCTGACGCCAGGACAGCTCCGCAGCGTGCGCGGCCTTACAAAGCGCTGCTGCAACTTCTTGGATGGCGACTGCCTGCTGCTGGACGGCGGTTGCCAGCAGTACATCTCCCGCAGCCTGATCTGCCGGTGGTTTCGCCGCGCCGTGCTGCCGCGACAGCCAAAGCTGGAACAGGCCATCCTCAGCCCGAAAAAACTCCGCCGCTGCGAAGTCTGCGGCACGGGCATTCTCGCCCGCTCCGGCAGGACAAAATACTGCCCCGCCTGCGCCAAGGAGGTTCACCGCCAGCAGAAGGCGAAATCCGCCCGCAAACGGCGGTCCGGTGTAGACAATTCAGGGTCAAAAAGCCCTTGAATTGCAAGCATTCCCGCACCGCCAAAGCCGCACGGCAATACAATTTCCCTCGCAGCCGCGAAATCGAGTTCTATTTGTCTACATAGCAACCGGAACACACGCATAGATTGAAGAAGAAAACGCTCTGGAAAGGAGGGCAGCCATGGAAGTATTTCTGATCTTCCCGAAATCAAAGCAGGCACAGCAGGAGCTTGGGCAGGAGCTGGCAAAGTTCCAGTCCGAGCAGGTGCTGAAAACTGTCCAGAAGCTGCCCTGCTCCACGGAGCAGAAGCTGGAACTGGTGGACGCAGCGGTGAAGCATCTGAAAGCGCAGCAATAATACATAGCAAACGAGCAGGCCGGCATTCAACAGCCGGTCTGCTCGTTTTGCTATGATTACATCTGCTTGAAATACTTCTCCCAGGTGGATTTGAAAATCTGCTTGCGATTTTGTTCCCACTGCTTGAGATTGCCGAGGCTGACGCCCAGCTTGTCCGCATATTGTCTTTGCGATAGTCCTAGCTTCATTCGGATTGACTTGATCTGATTGCCCTGACCATTTTTCAGAAATAGATTGTAGTCATCCAGAAGAACATCGACCGGCATCTCGAAAAGCTGCGCGATTTTCTCCATCTGTTCCAGTGGGTAGAGATCTTTACCGTATTCTTCATAGCGGACATAGGTACTTCGGTCTATACCGGCGTAGTTCGCTACATCCCTTTGCCGTAGCCCCTTCTGGTATCGGAGCCAGCGGAGCTTGTCCGCTGTTTCGGTGATTTTTGCAAAATCCGAGAACTGCAAATTAAACTTTTCAGCATCCTGAAACTTGTGTGGCAGCATCACAGGAAACTGAAGAATCCTAAGAGGGGCTACTTTTACCGCACCCGATACATTGGAAATTAAAATATAGCAACGGACTCCAACTTTCGCTAGAAGGCGCCATTTTGTTCCAAAAGGCACCCGTTCCGCCACTTCAGCTGCCATTTGTTCCGCTGTGATAGTATAGCATTTACAATGCAAGTGATATGCCGGGTTCCATAGAAGAGCCCCCTATGGACATCACCTGATTATTATTGAGGTAAAACAAATACAGTCATAGTCAACTATGAGCGGAGGTGCATTATGGCGTTCAAAAACACGTTGATCAAGTGCCTGATCTGGCTTGGTTTTCTGTTCGTAAGCAGCGCGATCACCACAGGGCTCGTTTACGCGGGTGTTCGCCTCGGAGTGATTCCCACCGTGTTGCTTTTCGCCGTCGCCTGCTACGCCGCGCGTTCCTGCTGGAAAGCATATGACAGGAAACATGCGCCTTTGCCAAGCGCAGCTGACACCGGAGAAGATCCAAAGCCCATTTCTCCGGCAGACGGTGCTGCTGCAGAAGAACCGGCAGAGCGGCAAGAAAACCGGGAAGAAGCCCAAATGGGCGAAATTATCCAGCTCCCGAAAGCCAAGAGCGTGCAGCCGGAGCAGCCTGTCAAGGAGAACAAACCGCGCCGCGTCTCGCAGAAACCGGTCATTCTTACCCTCTCGGTGCTGGTGGTCGTGCTTACTGCATCCTGCTGCTTGCTCGGGTATCATCTGCAATGCGTGCAGGAAAGTCTGTCGGCTGCAAACAGATCCATCCTGGAGGCGTCTTCCTACCTCCGAACGGCTGACGAACGCCTTGACAGATATGTGGATTACATGGAAGAATACATACCACGGAAATATGTTTCTTTCGTTGATAGATTCAGCTATTCCAGAACATTTGAGAGCTGCCAGCGCAGCCACCCCATTCCGGATCCGGATCCATATCCATGGAATAAATGAAAATCTACAAATCAGAAACAGTGTATGGGAATGCGTGCTTGGGTGCGCAAAGCCCCGCACCGGCGTGGTGCGGGGCTTTGTGATTTTTATCCTAGCTGGTCGAGCTCCGCCTGCCACACGGCGGCACAGGCGTCGCTTGGCATACGCCAGTCGCCGCGGGGGCTGAGCGTGACCGAGCCGATCTTCGGTCCGTCGGGCAGGCAGCTGCGCTTGAACTGCTGGACAAAGAAGCGGCGGTAGAAATTCTTCAGCCAGTGCAGCAGCACATCGTCCGGGTACCGGTCACCGAGCGCATGGCGCGCCAGCCGATAGATCTTTGCCGGGCCGAAGCCGAAGCGCAGCACGTAGTACAGGTAAAAATCGTGCAGCTCGTAGGGGCCGACGAGCGATTCCGTCTGCTGGGCGATCTCACCGTTTTCCTTTGCCGGCAGCAGCTCGGGGCTGACGGGGGTGTCGAGAATGTCGAGCAGCACAGCACGCAGGGCTTCATTTTCTGCCGCGTCGGCTGCGTAGCGCACGATGTGGCGCACGAGCGTTTTCGGCACGTCGGCATTCACGCCGTACATGCTCATGTGGTCGCCGTTGTAGGTGGCCCAGCCGAGGGCCAGCTCGCTCAGATCGCCGGTGCCGACGACGAGCCCGCCCGTGCGGTTGGCGAGGTCCATGAGCTCGAGCGTGCGCACGCGCGCCTGACAGTTTTCATACGTCACGTCAAGCACGGCCTCGTCCTGCCCGATGTCGGAAAAGTGGCTGTGGACGGTGCGCGCGATCGGGATCTCCTGAAACGTCACGCCCAGCTCCTCGCAGAGGATCTCGGCGTTGGAGCGCGTGCGGTGCGTCGTGCCGAAGCACGGCATCGTCACGGCCAGCACATCCTTTGCCGGACGGCTGAGCTGCTGCATTGCGCGCACGGCAACGAGCAGGGCGAGACTGCTGTCAAGCCCGCCCGAGATGCCGATGACGGCGGTCTTCGCGTGCGCGTGGGCGATGCGCTTGGCCAGACCGTCCGCCTGCATGGCAAGAATGAGCTCGCAGCGCTCGGCACGTGCGGCATCATCCGCCGGGACAAACGGCGTCGGCGAGACGTGCCGCGTGAGCGGCACCTCTTTGAGCGGCAGGTGAAACTCAACCGCTGCATAGCCTGTATTTTCGAGCCGGAACGTCGTGCTGCGGCAGCGCTCGCTGACCATGCGTCCGAGGTCGAGCTCCGTACAGGCGTACCCTGCACCAAAGGGCTTCGCCTCCGAGAGCAGCGTACCGTTTTCACAGATGAGGTCATGCGCGGCAAAGACCATGTCGGTCGTCGACTCGCCGTGCCCGGCATCGGCGTAGAGGTACGCGCACAGCAGCCGCGCCGACTGCTGGCTCACGAGCGCGCGGCGGTAATCGGCCTTGCCGATGGTCTCGTCGCTGGCCGAGAGATTCGCGATCACGGTCGCGCCCGCGAGCGCGTGGTGCGTGCTCGGCGGCAGCGGCGCCCACAGATCCTCGCACACCTCGACGCCGAGGCAAAACTCCGGCATCTCCGCGCAGCGGAACAGCAGCTGCGTGCCGAACGGCACCTCCTGCCCGGCAAAATGCAGCGTGCGCACGCCGGCGGGCGCGGGATTGAATTGCCGCCGTTCGTAAAACTCGCCGTAGTTCGGCAGGTATGTTTTCGGCACCAGACCCAGCAGCTTCCCGTGGCAGACGACGGCGGCGCAGTTGTAGAGCTTTCCGTCCACCGTGACCGGCAGTCCCACGAGGGCCACGAGGTCAAGGTCCGCGCTCGCCTCGAGCACGGCGGCGAGCCCCTTGGCTGCGGCACGCTGGAGCGGCTGCTGGAAAAACAGGTCGCCGCAGGTATAGCCGGTCAGCCCCAGCTCGGGGAACACCGCCAGCTGCACGCCATCCGCCGCTGCGCGCTGCATGGCGGCGATGGTCTGCTGCGTGTTGAATGCACAGTCGGCCACGCGCAGCGCGGGTGAGACGGTGCAGGCTTTGAGAAAACCGTGGATCATGGAGCGTCAGTCCTTTCAAAAATAGCAAGGCCATGGAGCGCAAAGCGCCCCATGGCTTTGTGGATGCTATATCATACCACGATTGTAGGGGGAAGAACAAGTGGCGGTATGCAGAAAATGTGCGCCGGAAAGCCGGAATTCACGGGGCTTGTGCACAGTCGGCGTCGAGCGCTGCGTATTCCGCGTCCGTGACGGGCTCCAGCCACTCGTTGCTCGTCTCCTCGCCGGGGCATTCGATGGCGATGTGGCTGAACCAGCAGCCCTTCTGCGCGCCGTGCCAGTGCTTGACCCCGGCCGGGATGGCCACCACGTCGCCGGGGTGCAGGGCCTGTGCGCGCTTGCCCGCCTCCTGATACCAGCCCAGACCGTCCGTGCACAGCAGCAGCTGGCCGCCGCCGGATTTCGCGTGGTGGATGTGCCAGTTGTTGCGGCAGGCGGGGGAGAAGGTGACGTTTGCGAGAAAAACGGTCTTGGTGGGGTCGGTCAGCGGGTTGAGGAAGCTCTCGCCGGTGAAGTACTGCGCGTAGGCCGTGTTCGGCGCGCCGAGGCCGAAGAGGCTGCCGTTCGCGTCCGTGCCGTCATCGGCGTAGACCTCCTTTGCCTGCCGAAAGGCGGCCCAGGCGTTCGGCCAGCCGGCGTAGAAGGCGAGGTGCGTGAGGATCTCGGCCATTTCGGTTTTGGTCACGCCGTTTTGCTTCGCGGTCGTGAGGTGATAGGTGAGGGAACTGTCCGTGATGCCCTTGCTGATGAGCGCCGTGATCGTGACGATCGAGCGCAGCTTGAGCGGCAGCTGCCCCTCGCGCGACCAGACCTCGCCGAAGAGCACGTCGTCGTTGAGCTCAGCGAATTTGGGTGCAAAATCATTCAGGGCGTCTCTGCCCGCAGTCTGTTTGACCATGCTGGTGCCTCCTTATTTCAGATACTGATGATAGAATGCTTCGATGCGGTCGAACGGGATGATGTCCATTCGGTCGTAGAGATCGGTGTGCACGGCGCCGGGGATGAGCAGCAGCTCCTTGTTGTCGCCCTGCAGCCGGGTGAAGGCGTCGCGGCTGAAGTAGCACGAGTGTGCCTTGTCGCCATGGATCATGAGCACGGCGCTGCGGATCTCCTCGGCGTAGGCGAGCAGCTTTGCGTTGAGCAGCGACAGCGGGGACGTGACGTTCCAGCCGCCGGTGGAGTTGAGCGAGCGCAGGTGGTAGCCGCGCGGCGTCTTGTAGTAGTCGTGGTAGTCCTTGACGAAAAACGGAGCGTCGGCCGGCACGGGGTCGACCACGCCGCCCGCGCGCTGGTATGTGCTGGCTTTGTAGTCGGCTGTGCGCTGCGTGTTGAGCGCCTGACGCAGGGCGTAGCGCGCGTCCGGATTGTCGTCGGCGTCAAAGTAACCGTTGGCGGTCACGCGGGTCATGTCATACATCGTGGATGTGACGGTCGCCTTGATGCGGGTGTCGATGGCGGCGGCATTGAGCGCCATGCCGCCCCAGCCGCAGATGCCGAGGATGCCGATGCGCTCCGGGTCCACATCGTCGCGCACGGACAGAAAATCGACCGCGGCGGAAAAGTCCTCGGTGTTGATGTCGGGCGAGGCGACATAGCGCGGTGTGCCGCCGCTCTCGCCGGTGTACGACGGGTCAAAGGCAATCGTCAGAAAGCCGCGCGCGGCGAGCTCCTGAGCGTACAGGCCGGAGCACTGCTCCTTCACGGCGCCGAACGGGCCGCTCACAGCCACGGCGGCGAAGGGGCCCTGCGCGCCCTTTGGCTTGTAGAGATCGGCCGCGAGCTCGATGCCGAAGCGGTTGTGAAACGTGACCTTGCAGTGGTCAACGGCGGCGTTTTGCGGGAAGGTCTTGTCCCATTCCTGCGTGAGGGTCAGGGTGCTGTTCATGATTGCATACCTCCTGTGTTGGTTTTATGCGATGGCCGCGCCCATGGCGCGGGCGGTCTCGAGCGCGGGGTGGCCGGCGACGGCGCCCGGCTCTGTCACGCCGCCGGCGAACACTGTTCCGGCGAGGCGGCACTTTTCGTAGCACGCGATCCAGCCCTCGAGCCCGTGGATGGCGCGCTCGTCCGTGTCCGGCTCATCCTCGGTCGCCGAGGTGAGCAGGTAAATGTCGCGGAACGCGTAGTCCGACGGGAAGAGGGCGTTGGCGCGGTCGAGCAGGGTCTTGAGCTGGCCGCTCATTTCGTAGTAGTAGATGGGTGTTGCGAACGCGATCACATCCGCGTGCTGCATCTTTTCCGTGATGGCGACGGCGTCGTCGTCGATCACGCACCGGCCCAGCGTCTGGCAGGCGAGGCAGCCGCGGCAGAACGCGATGCTTTTGCCGCGCAGCGAGATGACCTCCACCGTGTGCCCGGCGGCGCGCGCCCCGTCGGCGAAGGCGTTTGCCAGCGTCTCGGAGTTGCTGCCCGCGCGCAGGCTTGCGCTGAGGATGAGAATGTTTTTGGCCATACCGGTCTTCTCCTTTTTGAGCGGCTTGACACCGCCGCTGAGATCTGATATCCTGAGCATACAACCTGAAGCTGGCTTTAGGTCAAGCACTTTTTTGCGATTTTTTTCGAGGTGATCCCATGTATACGATCGGACAGGTGTCGGAGCGGTTTGATCTGCCGGTCTCCACGCTGCGGTACTATGACAAGGAGGGGCTGTTCCCGAACCTGACGCGCACATCGGGTGCCCGCCGCTTCGGCGAGCAGGAGCTCGAGGCGCTGCGCGTGATCGAGTGCCTCAAGCGCTCCGGACTGGAGATCCGGGAGATCCGGCAATTCATGGAGTGGTGCGCGCAGGGCAGCGACACGTATCCCCAGCGGCACGCGCTCTTTGTGCGGCAGGCCGAGCGGGTGGAGGCAGAGATCGCATCGCTGCAGAAGTCGCTGGACATGATCCGCTTCAAGTGCTGGTTCTATGAACAGCTCATGCGTGACGGCGACGAGACGCGCGTGCGCGCCATGCTGCCGGACCATCTGCCGGCGGATATCCAGAAGATCTATGACCATGCGCACGAAACGTAAGCATACGATCACGATTCAGAAAGGATGGCGACCCATGAAACAGCGATCGATCCTCGTGACGCTTCTGCTCTGTGTTCTGCTGCTGACCGGCTGCGGTACGGCGGCACCGGCCCCGGACGCGACGCCCACCCCCACGCAGGAGGCGGCGGCTACGCCGACGCCGACGCCCGACCCGCTGAGCACCCTGCCGTATGAGGACGGCCAGCTCTATGCCGCGGCCTATCTCGGCTATCTGGAGCCGAAGGATCTGGACTTTTTCCGCCAGACGTATTTCGGCGGGCGGGAGCTGCCGGTGCACCATATCTCGGACGGGGATTTTTATCTTATCATTCCGCGCGACCCGAACGCGACCGTGCGTCTGCTGCGCAACGATATGCTCACGCAGACCAGCTCGATCTTTTATGAGCAGCCGGACGGGAGCCCGTTCGTGATCGGCTGCAACGTCAGCGATATTTTTCCGGACGTGACGGTTGAGATCACGGCCTCCGACGGGGAGAAGGTGTCGTTTTCGCCCTTCATCTCGCTCGAGGACGGCAGTGTGGAGGTCGGCGAGCGTGGCCTGAACATCACACGCATCTCGACTGCGCCCTGACCGATCGGGAGCGCACCCCCGGATACAGAACAGATCCCCCTTTGTGCAGCCGTTATCCTGCACAAAGGGGGATCTTGTTTTTCGCCCGGCTTTACCGGTCGCTGCTTTCCGCGAGCGGGAGCTCCGTGCTCGCACAGACGACGGCACCCACGCGCTGCATATCGGCGAGGTTCGCCGCCTGCACGGCATCCGTGACGGAGGACGTGCAGTCCGAGAGCACGACGGCATCATAGTCGAGCGAGATCGCGTCATAGCATGTCGTGCGGATGCAGTTGGGCGTGGTCGTTCCGGCGAGCAGGACGGTCTGCACGCCGAGCCGCCGCAAAATAAGGTCGAGCCCGGTGTGGAAAAACGCCGAAAACCGCGGCTTTACGAGCACATAGTCCTGCGGCAGAACGGTGAATTCATCGGGAAACGCGTCCGACAGGTGCGCGGCGCAGTCCTCCGAGAGCGGCTTGCCGCCGGCTGCCCATGCGGCCGCGCGCGGCTTTTCCACATCCGAGCCGTCGCTGCGGTAATGGCGCACGGCGTAGATGACGGGAACGCCCGCCTTGTGGCAGCGGTCGATGAGCGCCGCGCACGCGGGAACGGTTGCCTCTGCGGATGGGATGCACAGCGGGGACGCGCTGTCGAGAAAGCCGCGCTGCATGTCGATCATGATGAGTGCCTGTTTGGGCATGGTGCTTGCCTCCTGACAAAGTAGATGCCTCTATGATAGCGCCGCGCGCCGGATTTGGCAAGCGCGGCTTGCCATCCGCGCCCCGACGTGGTATCCTACCGGGTAGCCCCAAAAGGGAGGGGCACTCTTTACAAGCGGGAGCGATCAACATGAGCAGACAACTCGAACCCTATCAGCAGATCGAGCGCAGCATCCAGAAGACCTATCACAAGCGGCTCTGGACGCCGTTCATCACGGCCGTCAAGCAGTATGACCTCATTGCGCCCGGCGACCGCATCGCCGCGTGCATCTCCGGCGGCAAGGACTCCATGCTCATGGCCAAGCTCCTGCAGCTGCTGCAGCGCCACAGCGACGTGCCGTTCGAGCTCGTCTATCTTGTCATGGACCCCGGCTACAATGCCGCCAACCGGCAGAAGATCGAATACAATGCGGCGCTGCTGCACATCCCGGTCACGATCTTCTCCTCGGACATTTTCGAGGTCACGAGCAGCGTTGACCAGTCGCCGTGTTACCTCTGCGCACGGATGCGCCGCGGCTATCTCTACAGCAAGGCGCGCGAGCTCGGCTGCAACAAGATCGCCCTCGGCCACCATTTCAGCGACGTGGTCGAGACGACCGTCATGAGTATGTTCTACGGCTCGCAGCTGCAGGCCATGCCGCCGAAGCTGCGCAGCCGCAATTTCCCGGGCATGGAGCTCATCCGCCCCATGTACTGCATCCACGAGGACGACATCATCGCCTGGCAGCACCACAACGGTCTGGAATTCATCCAGTGCGCCTGCCGCTTTACCGAGCGCGCGGCCGAGACCGGCAACGACGGCAGCAGCTCCAAGCGGCAGGAGGTCAAGCTGCTGCTGCGCGAGCTGCGGCGGACGAATCCGGGCGTGGAAAAGAGCATTTTCCGCAGCATCCACGCAGTCTGTCTGGACACCATGGTCGGCTACAAGACCGGCGGCGTGGAGCACACCTTCGCCGACTGCTACCGCGAGCGCGGCGAGATGACGCAGGAGGACGATACATGAACATAGAACGGATGCATGAGGCGGACTTTGACGCGGTCTACCGTCTGCTGACACAGAGCTTTCCGGCGACGGAGCGGCGCGGCGCAGCCGGACAGCGCGCACTGTTTCGAGACAGCGCATACCGCGTTGACATCCTGCGCACACCGAACGGAGGCGTGCAGGCGCTGATGGCGTCGTGGGACTTTGATGACTTTGTTTTTCTCGAGCACTTTGCCGTCGATCCCGCCTGCCGTAACGGCGGCGTGGGCGGGCGGATGCTCGATGCGATGCTGGCGCGCAGCGGCAAGCGCGCCTGTCTGGAGGCCGAGCTGCCGGAGACGGAGCTGGCCGCGCGGCGCATCGGCTTTTACGAGCGGCACGGCTTCACGGTCAATGCGGATTATGCCTACTTCCAGCCGGCACTCGCGCCGGGCGGCGACCCGCTGCCGATGCACCTGCTCACGACCGGCGGCGCATGCACAAGTGCCGAGCTGCGCACGATGGAGACGCTCGTGCACACGCGCGTGTACGGGCAGGCGCCCGCTATGACTTGAAAACAAGATGAATCCGTTAACATATCCCTGCACATCATGTGCAGGGATATGTCACGTATGGAAATAAAATATTAAATTAGCATTTCGTTTCCTGACGATTACATGTATAATGCGGAATGAGATGAGTTCCATATTTCGCGAGAATTACATGCTGTATTTGATAAATCACATAGGAGGAGAAAACCATGGAGAATGTGAAAAACAAGAGAGTGCTGTCACAGGAAGATATTATGAAGATACTGGACGCTTGTTATCGAAAGGCGATGTCTGGAATCGACCGGATCAGCCCTCCAATTGAACAGTTTGCCGCAGACTATCAATCGAAAAATGAGGCTGCAGCAGATGCTGCCCGTAAGATGATCCGGATGCAAGTTGCAAAATGTACAACATCGGGGGTCGTTAATGGGTTCGGAGGTATAATTGCATTGCCAGTGGCCGTACCGGCTAATATTGGTAGTGTGTTTTATGTACAGATGAGAATGATTGCCTGTACGGCATATCTGGCGGGGTATGATGTCCGGAGCGATCAAGTGCAGACTCTGGTCTATGCTTGCTTGGCTGGTGTTACTGTTAACGGTATCCTGAAGCGTGCCGGTACAGAATTCGGGAAAAAATTTGCAATGGCGGCAGTGAAAAAGATACCGGGAGAGGTTTTGGTAAAAATCAATCAGAAGGTTGGTTTTCGGCTGCTTACAAAATTCGGAGAAAAAGGCTTGATTAATATCGGTAAGTTGGTTCCTGGTGTTGGGGCGCTTATTAGTGGAGGGCTTGATTTCGCAGAAACGAAAGCGATTGGCGCTCGAGCGTATCGGATGTTCTTTGAAGGGAACTTCGTAGAGGAAGAGACGACAGACGAGGTGAATTTTATCGACGTTGAAGTGCGTGAAGCTGTGAGTGAAGATTCCGGCGATGAAATTCATGTGTAAAGCGTTATAATATGGCCGGGGACAGTCAGTGCGCCCCTGCACATTTCGTGCAGGGGCGCACCTTTGTCTATTTTGGAGGGAGAAAGGAAGCTGATTTTATTGCCCGGGACGACTGCCTTTGCCGCCGTTTCCGTCGGGCGGCGTGCCCATATTGCCGCCGGGCTGACCGCCCATGCCGCCGCCCATGCCGCCGGTGCCGTAGATGAGGCTCTCGAGCGTGACATCGGTGCTCTCACCGCCCATGGTGACGGTATACGTGCCGCCCTGCTTGAGCGCCGGAGTGCTCACGATGACGCAGTTATAGGCCTTCGCGGGTGTGAACTCCGCGAGCACGCTGCCGCTCGCGTCCGTGACGCGGATGGTCTCAGTCGAGGTGCTCCGGCTTGTGAGCAGGATGCTGCCCTGCGTGGAGTCCGTGCCGAAGTTCTGCGCCATGCCGCTGTATCCTGCTGCGATGACGGTGCCGCCCGTGACGGTGGCCGAGCCGTCATAGTCGAGGGCGCTGTTGCTGTCACTCGTCGGGCCGGAGACGTAGATCTCGCCGCCGGAGACGATCAGGTCTCCGTTGGAGTCGATGCCGTCGCCGCTCGCGTCGATGCGGATGGTGCCGCCCGAGATCGTGATGCAGCAGTCGGAGCTGCCGCCGAAGCTGTCCGGTCCTCTGCCGCCGAAGCCGCTCTGATCTGCGCCGCCGGCAGCATTGAGCCCGTCGTCGCTCGCGGTGATGTCGATCGTGCCGCCGGAGATGGTGATCGTCTGCCCCTCGATGCCTTCGTAGCATTTCGGGATGTCGAGCGTCCCGTCCGTGATCGTGACGGCGTTGTCCGCGTGCACGCCGTCGTCTCCGGTCGTGACGGTGAACGTGCCGCCGGAGACGGTCACATTGCCGTTTGCGTGCACAGCATCGTCTGCGCAGTTGAGCGTGCAGCTGCCGCTGCGGACGGTGATGTCCGTGCCGGCCTTGATGCCCTTGGCGCTCACACCGTCGGCGAGTGCGGCGCTGCTGCCGCCGCCGGAGGTGACGGTGCAGGCAGTGTCAAAGAGCGTGATCGTCGTCTCGGCCTGAATGCCGTCCTCGCCCGCCGTGAGCGTGAGCGTGGATGCGCCGATGAGGACGCAGCCGAGCGCCGTGTCGCTGTCATTGGTGGCGCGCAGCGCGTCACCGCCGCTCGTCACGGTCACATCTGGCTGCTTGAGCACGAGGCAGTCCTTGCCGTTGATGCCGTGGTTTGCCGCCGTGACGGACACGGCCGTGTTCTCGATCTTCAGGGTGTCCTTTCCGGTGATGCCGTTGCCGGCATTGCCCGTCACGGTGAGTGTGCCGCCGCCTGCGATGATGAGGTCGCTCTTCGCGTACAGGCAGGCGTTCGGTTCTTCGTCGATGGCGGAGGAGACGCTGTCGCTGTAGTTGTAGCTGCTGCCGTCCGTAAGCGTGCTGGCCGTGCCGTCCGGAAGATAGACGAGCACGCTCGCTGCCTTATAAATATAGAGCGCGCTGCTGTCGGAGCAGGTGATATCCGCATCCTGCAGCACGAGTGTCACGTCCGCGTCCGGCGCGTTGACGAGCACGCGTCCGTCCGTGAGCGCGCCGGTGAGCACGTACACGCCGCCGTCCGTAACGGTCACGTCGTCCGTTCCCGAGAGCGTGATCGTCGCTGCGTTCGTGAGATCCGGCGCGGTTACGTCTGCATCGTAGAGCTGCTGCGCGACGGAGTTTTCGGTATTTGTATCGGTATCGGTGCCGGCGTCGGTGGTTTTCCCGCACGCGCACAGTACACCGATCAGCAGAGCCGCACATAGCAGCACGGCCAAAATGCGTCTGGCTGGTTTCATGCCGTTTGCCTCCTTGTTCGTTTCTGCGCTCAGCATATCCCGGCAAGCTAAAGGCTGCCTAAAGGAAAGACGGAAATTTTCTTTAGGTTCTCTTTAGGCGGCGGGGGTATCCTGCCGGCAGAAAGGGGGCCACCGACATGGCCGATACCACACAGTACAGCTTTGCACGCTATGAGCAGAAGTATTTTCTCACGCCGCAGCAGCAGGCGGCGCTGCTCGAGCGCATTGCACCCTGTATCCGGCGCGACGTGTACGATCGCTACACGATCTGCAGCCTCTATTATGATACGGACGACTGGCGGCTCATCCGCGCGTCGCTCGAAAAGCCGGCGTATAAGGAAAAGCTGCGCGTGCGCAGCTACGGCGTCCCGACGGACGGCGGGCGCGTCTTTGTCGAGATCAAGAAAAAGTATGACGGCGTGGTCTATAAGCGCCGCATCACGGCATCTCCCGCGGACGCGGCGGCATTCCTGCGCACAGGGCAAAGCGCGCAGCCGCTCGGCCAGATCGGCCGCGAGATCGCATGGTTTCAGCACACCTATCACGCCGGGCCAAAGGTGTTTCTCGCCTATGACCGCGCGGCGTTCGCAGGCATTGACGACCCGGCCGTGCGCATCACGTTCGACACGGACATCCGCTGGCGCACCACGGCGCTTGACCTGCGCCGCGGCGACTACGGCACGCCGCTGCTGCCGCCGGGGCAGATCCTCATGGAGCTCAAGCTCCCCGGCGCGTGCCCGCTGTGGCTCAGCCGCGCACTGACGGACATCGATGCACGCCAGACGTCGTTTTCCAAGTACGGCGCGTGCTATAAGACCTATATTCTTCCCAACGAATCGTTTTCAAAGGAGGCGCTCTGCAGTGCTTGATTCCATCCTCGCATCCGGGCTCACGCTCCCGGCCTTCCTCATCTGCACGGCGGTGTCGCTCGTGCTGGGCATCGCCACGGCTTTCCTCGGTATGTACCGCACGAAATGCAGCCAGAGCTTTGCCGTCACGATCGCGGTGCTGCCCGCGATCGTGCAGATCGTCATCCTGCTCGTCAACGGCAACGTCGGCGCGGGCGTCGCCGTCGCCGGGGCGTTCAGCCTCGTGCGCTTTCGCTCCGTGCCCGGCACGGCGCGGGAGATCGGCGTGATCTTCCTCGCCATGGCGCTCGGCCTTGCGACCGGCATGGGCTATGTCACGCTCGCGGCAGTGTTTTTCGTCATCATCGCTGCAATGCTCCTGCTGCTGACGCGGCTGGACTTCGGCACGCGGCGCACCGATGAGCGCCTGCTGAAGATCACCATTCCGGAAAACCTCGACTACGACGGACTGTTTGACGATCTGTTTGACACCTACACCACCGCGCACACGCTCGAGCGTGTCAAGACCGCCAACATGGGCACGCTCTACGAGCTGCAGTACCGCGTCATACTGCGCGACGCGCAGGTGCCCAAGGCCTTTTTCGACGCACTGCGCTGCCGCAACGGCAACCTGAACATCTCCTGCGGGCGCGAGCAGACGGGTGAGGCGCTGTGAAAACGCTTGCGTTCCGGGCAAAAAACTTCTAAAATAAAGCCGGGTGATGCACCATGCGACTGCTGATCGCAGAGGACGAGCGCGACCTCGCCGAGGCGCTGAGCGTCTTTTTTGAGAAAAATCAATTCACGGTCGATACCGTCTGCAACGGCTTCGACGCCTACGAATACGCCGTCACGGGCGACTACGACGCCATCGTTCTCGATGTCATGATGCCGAAGCTGAACGGCGTCGAGGTGCTCGAACGGCTGCGCGCCGAAGGTGTGCGCACGCCGGTCATGATGCTCACGGCCAAGGCCGAGAAGGACGACCGCATCACGGGCTTCAACGCCGGGGCGGACGATTACCTGCCCAAGCCCTTCGCGCCCGACGAGCTCATCTGCCGCGTGCGCGCCATGCTGCGCCGCAGCGGCGAGTACCGCCCGACGGTGCTCACCTTCGGCGACGTGGGACTCGACTGCAGCACGGGTATGCTCTCGTGCGCGGGGCAGAGCGTGCGCCTGAGCGGGCGCGAGTTTCAGGTGATGGAGCTGTTTTTGCGCGCGCCGAAGGTCGTGCTCTCGGCCGAGCGCATTCTCGAGCGCGTCTGGGGCTGGGACAGCGACGCGGAGATCAACGTCGTCTGGGTGCACATCTCGAACCTGCGCAAGAAGCTCCGAGGCATTGGCTCGAACGTGACCATCCGCGCCAACCGCGGGCTGGGCTATGTGCTGGAGGCCGGCGATGATTGAACGGCTGCGCAAACGCTTCATCCGCATCGCAACGCTGGCCGTTGCGGGCGTTTTGCTGCTGCTGTGCGTGACGGTGAATGCGGCGAACTACATCTCCGCCGACCGGCAGCTGACGCAGATGCTGCGCATGATCTGCGACAATCAGGGCACGGTGCCGCACTTCCCGCCCGACGGCGGCAAGCCCGGGCAAAAGCCCGACGGTCCGTTCACGCCCGAGACGCCGTACTCCACGCGCTACTTCGTGCTGCGCTATAACGGTGACGGCGATCTCGAGCAGGCGGATCTGACGCACATCGCTGCCGTGTCCGAGGACGACACGGCGCAGTATCTCACCGCCGCGCTGCGCCACGGCGCGGGCTTCGGCTACACGGCGGGGTATAAATACTACGTCGTGCACACAGATACCGACCGCTGGATGGCCGTCTTTCTCGACTGCTATCAGCAGATGCACGCAGTCGTGACGTTTGCGTGGATGTCGCTGGCGGCGATGACCGTGTGCGTGGTGCTGGTGTATGGCATCGTCGTGCTCTGCTCGCGCCGGGCCATCGCGCCGGTCGTGCAGGCGTCCGAGCGGCAAAAGCAGTTCATCACCGACGCCTCGCACGAGCTCAAAACGCCCATCACCGTCATCGCCACGAGCCTGAAGGTGCTGGAGATGGAGGTCGGGCAGCAAAAATGGATCGACAAGGCGCAAAGCCAGACCGAAAAGCTCACGGAGCTCGTTAACGCTCTTGTCACGCTCTCGCGCATGGACGAGGAAACCTCGCCCCTGCAGATGGCAGACTTCCCGGTCAGCGATGCGCTCACGGAAACGGCGGAGTCGTTTCGCGACTTTGCGGCGTCCGCCGGGCATACGCTCGACGTGCGCGTGACGCCCGGACTGCACTATTGCGGCGACGAGTATGCCATCCGGCAGCTTGTGTCGATCCTGCTCGACAACGCCGTCAAGTATGCTGCGCCGGAGGCGTCCATCGTCTTTTCTCTGGAAAAGGGGCGGCATGGTGTCGTCATCCGCACGGAAAACCCGTGCGACACGCTCGACACGGCCGCGCTCGGGCGGCTCTTTGACCGCTTTTACCGCGCAGATCCCGCCCGCAGCGCCGAGACCGGCGGTTTTGGCATCGGTCTCGCCATTGCGCGCAGCATCGCCGAGGGGCATCACGGCACGATCCGCGCCGAGAGCCCTGACGGCTGCACAGTCATATTTACGGCAGAATTGAGGTGAAAACTGCGATGAAGCATATGCGTATCCTGATCCTTGTCCTTGCGCTCGCGCTGCTGTGCGCGGGCTGCGCATCCGGCGGCACGGCGGAGGCAACGCCCGCTCCGGATATGAGCGATCTCCCGCTTGACGGCGGCTACGCCTACCTGCGCGTGGAGGTGCTCTCACGCGACAAGGACGCCAAGACGCTGGAGGTGCGCGTGCTCGATTTCGGCGACGCCGACGGTGTGAACGTCGGCGCGGTTCCGGTGGGCACGCAGGGCGCGGCCGACTGCGCCGACCTGCTGTCGATGGCCATGATGATCGATTCCGGCGAGTGGATCATCACCTACGCAGACCTCGGCCAGCAGACATTCCCGCTGCGGCTGACGTCGATTGAAAACCCGGATCACTTTTCCGAGCGTTTGGGCAAATAAAAGAGCACCGGCTGAGAAAAATCTCAGCCGGTCGTTCGTATTACCAGAATTTCTTTCGCTTGCACACCCACAGGCTGATGCCCACGATCACGATGCTCACGACGACGATGACCGGGTAGCCGTACTTCCACGTCAGCTCCGGCATACCGGCAAAGTTCATGCCGTACCACCCGACGAGCAGTGTCAGCGGCAGGAAAATGGTCGTCACGATCGTCAGGATCTGCATGATGCGGTTTTGCCGGATGTCGATCTCCGCCTGGAAGAGGCTCTGCACCTGCGTACACGATTCGCGCAGCAGCTGCGATTCCTCGCGCAGACGGATCACCCGGTCCTCAAACATACGAAACAGCAGCTGCTCGCCGTCGGAGAAGAAGCCGTTTTCGTTCTCGCGCAGCTCACAGGCCACGTCGTCGAGCTGCGAGTAGTAGCGAAACCAGGCGCTGGTCTCCTTGCGCAGCGCGGTCATCGGCGCGGAGAAGTCGTCCAGTTCGTGCGCCAGCACCCGGTCCTCGAGCGCCTCGATGCGGTCGGCAAGCTTTTCGAGCCGGTGCAGGTCGCGGGCGATGAGCTGCTCAAAAAAGTCGTAGAGAAACCGGCCGACACTGCCGTCGGTCCAGCGCTTTTCCCGGGCGATGCGGCGCAGCACCCCCTGCAGCGCGTTCTCATCGTCCACGAGCACGACGCGCGCCGCCGTGACGAGATAGCCGCAGGCGAGCGGCCTGCCGTCCTTGCCCTGACACGGCAGCACGAGCGTGCCGGACAGGCAGTCCGAGCGTACCTCGGCCTTGCACACGCGCGCATCGCGTGCTGGCGGTGTGTGGTGCAGTGTCCGCTCCAGACCGGGCAGTGCCGGCTGGTGTGACAGCTCTTCGGACGTCAGCAGCACGACGGCGGGCTGTTCGGGCGCAGGCTGCCGCTCCTGCTGCGTGAGCGTCTGCCCGATGGTATACCAATACAAAAGAGACCCCTCCTCTGAAAACGCGTGTTGCTTTTATTGTAGCACGCCGTGCGCACGCGCACAACGTCCGGCTGGAATTTTCCGTACGAATGTGCTATACTGGGCAAAATCAAATGTCTGGGGGAAACTGCATGGTCGTCTATTATACCGGCACGGGCAACAGCCGCTATGTTGCCCAGCGCTTCGCCGCCGCACTCGGCGACGATCTGATCACCGCGAATGAATACATCAAAAATGACACGCCTGCCGCACTGCACTCTGACCGGCCATGGGTGTTCGTCTCACCGACCTACGGCTGGCAGATCCCGCACATCTTTGCCGATTTTCTGCGCCGTGGCAGCTTCACCGGCAGCCGGGAGGCCTACTTTGTCATGACCTGCGGCACCGAGATCGGCAACGCCGGCAGCCGCATCGCCGCGCTGTGCGCGGACATCGGGCTTTCTTACCGGGGCGTGCTGGAGGTCGTCATGCCGGAAAACTACGTTGCCATGTTCTATGTGCCGGGCGCGGAGGAGTCTGCGCAGATCATCGCGGCGGCGCAGCCGTCGATCGACCGCGGCATCGCCTGCGTGCAGCGCGGCGAGCTGTTTCCCGCGCCGAAGGTCAGCCTCATCGACCGCTTCAAGACCCACCCGGTGAACGGCATCTTCTACAAGTTCTTCGTCAGGTCCGGACCGTTCACGGTCTCGGACGCGTGCATCGGCTGCGGCAAGTGCGCGCTGAGCTGCCCGGTCAACGGCATCGACATCGTCGAGCGAAAGCCGCACTGGAACGGCGCGTGCACGCACTGCATGGCCTGCATCTGCGGCTGCCCGGTCAGCGCCATCGAGTACGGGCGCAAGAGTCGGGGCAAGCCGCGCTACCAGTGCCCGGAATATAAATAAGAAACGATCCCCGCACCGTTCATCCGGCGCGGGGATCGCTGTTTACAGATAGCACTCCGGCCGCCGCTGCCTGAGATACGGGCGCTTCTGTTCGCGCTAGAGCCGCGCCTCGGCGAGGTTGAGCTCCTGCACGATGAGCCGCTCACGGTCGTCGGCCTTGCAGATCACGTCGCCGCTCGGGTGCACGATGAGCGACTCACCGGAAAAGTTCATCCCGTCCTCGCGCCCCACGCGGTTGCACATGGCGACGAAGATCTGCGTTTCGCCCCGCATACTGCGGGAAAAACGGCGTGAGCTGCACTTCCGGGAAAAACAGCAGGTCGCTGCCCGCGGCGGCATCGCAGAAGGCGAGAGATTTTTTCAGGTTTTCGTCCATGCTTCCGGTCATGGACATCTGCGCCATGGCAAGCTTCATACGCGTACTCCCTTCATTCGTCCTGCACGGTCAGGCGCAGCACGTCCGGCCGTGCATAGTGGCCGCACACGTCGAGCTCCATGCGGCTGGCGGGCACACGCTGCATATCAAGGTCGGCATAGAGGATGTCCTCCCGGTCCCACACCGGCTGCACGACATAGTGCCCGTAGGGATCGACGATGCAGCTGCCGCCGCGGCAGGGGATATCGCTCAGGCGCGCGAGCTCTTCGGAACAGTGCAGCCCGGCGGGGTAATCCGCGCGGTGAAAGACCATGTCGCAGTTGATGAAGTAGCACCGGCCCTCGAGCGCGATGTGCTGCACGGTGGCCTGCCACTCGGGGTTGTCGTTCGTGTTCGGCGAGATGTAGAGCGTCACGCCCTTTTCATACAGTGCCGTGCGTGCCAGCGGCATATAGCTCTCCCAGCAGATGAGACTGCCCATCGGTCCCCACGGCGTGTCCACGACCGGGAAATACCCGCGGTCGGCGTCGCCCCAGACCACGCGCTCGGCCCCGGTGGGCTTGAGCTTGCGGTGCACGGGCGCGAGCGTGCCGTCCGGGCAGAAGATGAGGTTGGAATTATAGAGCGTGCCGGTCACGCCGTTGCGCTCCGATACACCGATGCTCACATACGCACCCGCGGCCTTTGCTGCCGCGGCGAGGCGCTCCGTCTCCGGCCCGGTCACGACGATGGAGTTGTCGCAGTAAAGCTGCCAGTCCTTGCGGCCATCCTCATTGCGCGCGCCGACCGTGAAGCCGAACGTCATGCCGTAGGGGTAGCCGGGGATGAACAGCTCCGGAAACACGATCAGCTCCGCGCCGCTGCGGGCGCATTCCGCGATCAGGTGCACGGCCTTGTCCGTGCACGCGGTCTTGTCAAACAGCACCGGCGCCGCCTGCACGACGGCGATGCGGCACGTCGGTTTGAGATCCTTCATAGGTGAGCCTCCTTGCACTGGTATGTTTCTGCCCTTAAAATAACACGGCCCTGATAGGAATTCAAGACGCAAAAACGCCCGCACACCGTGCGGGCGTTTTCGGCTTGGCAGGTTTCGCAAAAAGGCTCAGGCAGCCTTGGCCTTGTCGGGGACGAGCTTGTGCGCGATCACGCACAGAAGCATCGTGGCAGCCATGTCGGGCAGCGTGTTGCCGACCGGGATGTCCACGTTCATGAGCACGCGGTAGAGCGCGAAGCCCAGCACCCAGACGACGGCGTTGCACACGTCCAGCTTTCCGCGCGCACCGCCGCGGCGCAGCAGGAAGAAGTCCGTGATCTGGATGGCGATCATCGGCGCGAACACCGAACCGATGAGGTAGAGGAAGTTCGTGATGTCGTCCATCGGGAAGCAGATGGCGCAGACCGTGCCGATGACGGTCACGATGAGCGCGGCATATTTGCCGTTGATCTTCTTCGACAGGGACTCGGCCGAGATGCCGGCGCTGTACGCGTCGAGGAAGGTCGTCGTGACGGTCGAGAGGATGAGGATGAGCAGCGCGGTCACGCCGAGACCGGCCTTGACCATGATGAGCGCGATGTCGCCCTCGCCGGTGAAGATGGCGGCGCCCATGCCGATGAGATACATCCAGCAGCTCACGACGCCATAGGTCAGCGTGCTCGAGAGCGTGGCGGCAAAGGGCTTTTCGGCCTCGCGCGTATAGTCGGAGATGAGCGGCAGCCACGACAGCGGCATGGCCACGGCGAGCTCGACTGCCGCGCCGAAGCTCAGGCTGTCGTCCGGCACCGTGACGGGCGTGCCGCCGCGGAATACCACCACGCACAGTACGATCGAGAGAATGAACAGCGCAGCCATGGCGATCTTGTTGACCCAGCCGAGGTTCTTGATGCCGATGACGATCCACAGCACGATCAGTCCGCCGATGACCAGACACCACACCCATTTGCCGATGCCGAGCACGGTGTTGGTGGCCAGTGCGCCGTCATAGATCATGATCGACGTCCAGCCGACGAGCTGCAGCACGTTGAGCGCCGCGAAAAACAGGCAGCCGATGCGCCCGAAGCTCAGCTCGACCGTGCCCATGGCGCTGAGGCCGGTGCGGCCGCCGATGAGGCCCGCGAAGAAAAACATCGCGCAGCCGATGACATGGCCGAGCAGGATAGCGAGCAGACCCTTGGTGAAGCCGAGGGGCGCGAAATACGTGCCGGTGAGGATCTCGGCGATGGACACGGCCGCACCGAACCAGATGAGGCCGTTCTGGAAGCTGGACGTCTTTTTCATCTTTCGGCCTCCTGACGGTATTCGGGCTTGAGGTCGAACGCGTGGTCCATCGGGCCGGAGCCCGCGCCGAGGTCGAGCATGGCGGCCAATGCGCCGGAGAGGTAGTCCTTCGCGCGGCGGACAGCCGTGTCGAGGTCATAGCCCTTGGCGAGGTTGGCTGCGATCGTGCTCGAGAGCGTGCAGCCCGTGCCGTGAGTGTTGGGGTTGTCGATGCGCTTGCCGTTGAACCACGCATAGCCGCCGTCACGGTACAGGAGGTCGTTGGCGTCGTTGAGCCGGTGCCCGCCCTTGCACAGCACGGCGCAGCCGTAGCGCTCACTGATGATCTTTCCGGCGGCGATCATGTCGTCGGGGGAGGTGATGGACAGTCCCGAGAGCACCTCTGCCTCCGGGATGTTGGGCGTGAGCACGGTGGCAAGCGGCAGCAGCCGCGCCTCAAGCGTGGCAATGGCGTCCTCGGAGATGAGGCGCGCGCCGCTCGTGGCGACCATCACGGGGTCGACGACGATGTTTTTCGCCCCGTAATGCTGCAGCCGCTCGGCGATGACCTCAATGAGGCCGGAGGATGCGACCATGCCGATCTTCACCGCGTCGGGCCGGATGTCGGTAAAGACGCTGTCGATCTGCTGGGCGAGAAATTCCGGGGTCACTTCAAAAATACCCTGTACGCCGGTCGTGTTCTGGGCGGTCAGCGCCGTGATCGCACTCATGGCAAATACGCCATTCATGGTCATGGCTTTCAGATCGGCCTGAATACCGGCGCCTCCGCTGGAATCGCTTCCGGCGATCGTTAATGCTGTTTTCATGTTCTGTCTCCTTTTCAGCATCAATTTTGTTGAGCGACAGAAAGTGGTGCCCCCGATCTGCCGCTGTTTATTTGTATCTGCGCCCGCGCGCAGGGGATTACAGATCCAGCGCCGTGCGCACGGCGGCTTTGAGCGCGCGCGTGGCGGCGGGGATGTCCGGCTGCGCGAAGATCGCACTCACGACGGCGACGCCGACGATGCCGCTGCCGGCAAGCTTTGCGACGTTGTCCTTCGAGATGCCGCCGATGGCGATGACGGGGATGGACACGGCCGCGCAGATCTCGCGCAGGGTGTCATAGCTCACGGCGTTGGCATCGGCCTTCGTCCCGGTCGGGAACACGGCGCCCACGCCGAGATAGTCCGCGCCCTCGCGCTCGGCCAGCAGCGCATCCTCCACGGTCTGCGCCGACACGCCGAGGATCTTGTCCGGGCCGATGAGCTCACGCACTTTGCCGGCCGCCATGTCGCTCTGGCCGACGTGCACGCCGTCGGCGTCCGTTTCGATGGCGAGCGCCACGTTGTCATCGAGCACGAACGGCACGCCGTACTGCCTGCACAGCGCCTTGAGCGCGACGGCCTCTTCCTTGAAGTGCGCCTCGTCGAGTTCCTTCTCGCGCAGTTGCAAAAACGTTGCGCCGCCCTGCAGCGCCTGCTCAGCCTGCGCATAGAGCGTCTGGCCGTGCAGCCACGAGCGGTCGGTCACTGCATAGAGCAGCAGGGAAGCTTTATCGCAGTTCATACTTGGCTCCTTCCTCCAGCGTGTCGCCGGTCATGTTGAAAATGGCGTCGATGATGCGGTTGCGGTAGGTGCTGTTGCCGTCACCGGGCTGCATATTCGCCCAGGCGATCTCGCCCGCGAGACCCATCGTGCACACGGCGGCAGCCGCGGCTTCGAGCTTGTGCTCGGGGTTGGCGACGAGAAACGCCGTCGTCAGCGCCGAGAGCTGGCAGCCCGTGCCGGTGATGCGGCTCATCTCCGGGCGGCCGTTGCGGATGCACCAGCAGCGCTCGCCGTCGCTCACGAGGTCGATCGCGCCGGTCACGGCGATGATGCAGCCGGCCTGTCTGGCGAACGCCTTGACCAGTGCCACGCCGTCGTCAAGGTTTGCCTCCGTCACGGCATCGACCGCATCGGCATCCACACCCTTGGTCGTGCCGCTGCCGGTGCAGAGGGTCTTGATCTCGGAGATGTTGCCGCGCACGGCGTCAAAGCGCACCTCGCGCATGAGGCGGTTGGCCGTGTCGGTGCGCAGGCGGCTTGCGCCCGCGCCCACGGGGTCGAGCA
>OLOU01000867.1_pt1 | contig 24079 bp, 10 predicted proteins | sample 1672101 | NCBI WGS metagenome assembly OLOU01 (sample SAMEA3136645, study PRJEB25190) | human gut metagenome | biome: human gut; feature: human-associated habitat; material: faeces | place: Austria | collected 2013
CCCCGCCCGTCCGCGAAGCGGCAAAAGCAGCACCAATTCGGTGCAGTGTACCGTTTCCTGCGCCATGCTTCCTGATGTGTCATTGCGAGGAGCGAAGCGACGTGGCAATCTCGCAGTACCCGGCCGGATAACAGGACACTCCCGGCGAAATTGCAGCTGCCTGCACGAGATTGCCACGTCGGCCTGCGGCCTCCTCGCAATGACAAATCTGGAAGCCTCGCGTCATAGAATGTGTGCCGCAAATACTGCCAGCCTGCATGGCGCTCACTGAGCGCCGCTACACCCCATACTTCGGCGTTTCTCATTTTAACGATAGCCTGTGCGAATCGGCAGTGCAGCGCCGGGAGCGGCATGCCGCTCCCCTACAATAAGGGTACGATCGACAGCGCGCCGCAAAAGTCAAAAAAGGAGCCGCCCGGTGGGCGGCTCCTCCCCTGCCCGCATCGGCGGACAGGGATTTTTTTGGATCAGTTCTCCGCTGTCAGATAGCGCATCAGAATGACGGCGATCTGGGCGCGGGTCGCGGTCTCCTGCGGGGCGAGATAGGTCTTGCCGTCGCTCTCGGAGATACCGTTGATGAGGCCCTGCTCCACTGCCCACGCCATGGCGTCGGCGGCGTAATCGGAGACCTTCTCGGCATCCGGGAAACCGGCGAGCTTGCCCTCGACCTTCTCCGCCTTGGCATAGCGGAAGAGGATCGTCGCGATCTGCTCACGGGTGATCTGGTCGTTCGGGGCGAACGTCGTGGTGTTCACGCCCTTGACGATGCCGTTCTCCGCTGCCCAGATGACAGCGTTCGTGTACCACTGACCGTCTGCCACGTCGGCAAACGGGTTCGTGGCCGTGCTCTCCGGCTCGCCCGCGATGCGATAGAGGATCGTCACGAGCTGGGCGCGGGTCAGGTTGCCGTCGACGTCGAACGCATCGTCCGCGACGCCGTTCATGAAGCCGTTCTTCACCATGAAGTCGACGCCGGTATGATACCAGCCATTCTCCTCCACGTCGGTGAAGTTCGTGCTCGGGCAGCCTGCGGTCTTGAGGGCCTCGCGGGCAGCGTTCAGAACTGCGGTAACCTCCTCGGGCGTCTTGGCAGCCTCGATGGCGGCCTTGGCGTCCTCGATGACCTTGGCATAGTCCTCACGGGCGTGGCCGGTCAGGGTCTCGCTCTCATGCAGGAGCTGTGCCAGCTCGAAGGAGGCGGCATACTTGGAAGCGGCAAGCGCAGCTTCCTCGGCAGCCTTGCGGGCTTCCTCGGCGGCCTTGCGCTCGGCCTCTGCCTTTTCGGCAGCAGCCTGGGCCTCGGCCAGATAGTTGATCAGCTCCGCCTTGATCTCGACGACCTTCTGATAGGTCTCGGCCATCTGGCGGGCATACTCGGCAGCCTCAGCGGCAGAGGCGGCAGCCTCGACCTCGGACTTCTTGGCAGCCTCGAGCGCGAGCTCGGCAGCGGCCTTGGCATCCTCGGCAGCGGTCTTTGCCTCCTCGGCAGCCTTCTTCGCGGCCTCGGCCTCAACCTTGGCGCGCTCGGCAGCTTCCTTGTCCTCGGCGCTGGAAGCAGCGGCCTCCTCGGCCTTCTTCTGAGCCTCTTCGGCTCTTGCCTTGGCGGCTTCGGCAGCAGCCTGGGCAGCCTCGGCGGCGGCCTGAGCCTCCTGCGCCTTCAGCATGCTGTCGGCAGCCTGCGCAGCGCTCTGAGCAGCCTGCGTGGCGCTCTGCGCGGAGCGGCCTGCCTCTTCGGCAGCCTTCAGTGCCTCGGCGACAGCCTTGGCAGCCTCAGCGGCAGCAGCGGCGTTGTTCTCCTCGGCAGCCTTCTGGGCAGCGTCAGCGCCTGCCTTGGCCTCTTCGGCCTTCTTCTGGGCTTCTTCCGCCTTGGCCTGTGCGGCCTCGGCAGCAGCCTGCGCAGCCTCGGCAGCCTTGCGGGCTTCCTCGGCAGCGGCGTTGTTCTCACCGGCCTTGGCAGCGGCGGCCTCAGCGGCCTCCTGCGCGGCCTTGGCGGCCTCAACGGCTTCCTCGGCAGCCTTCTGCGCGGCTTCGGCCTCTTCCTGTGCCTTCCTGGCTTCCTCAGCGGCCTTCTGGGCGATTGCCGCAGCCGATGCCGTCAGTTCCTCATACAGCTCCTCGGCAGCGAGCAGCTTTTCATAGTTCTTGACCAGTTCCTTCTGCGTGTCGGTCAGGGCGTCATAGGCGGCGCGGGCAGCCTTGATCGCGTCGCCGCTCTCAAGCGTGACCTCGCCGATGGCGTCGATCAGGTCATCCACAGCCTTTGCGGCAGCGGCGTCAACCAGGGCGGTGTAAGCTTCCTCTGCCGCAGTCAGCTTCTCGTAGTTGTCGACAAGCACCTTCTTGGCCTCGGGCAGCTTGTCATAGGCGGTGCGGGCAGCGTCGATGGCGTCGCCGCTGTCGAGCGTTACCTCGCCGATGGCGTCGATGAGCTCCTTGACCGCAACGACAGCGGGGTCGTCCGGGGCCTTGAGCACGTGGATCGTCAGCATGGCCTTCGTGGCGGTGCCTTCGACCTCGCCCTCGAAGTTCACGTCGCCGGCATTGGCCAGCTCGGCAGCCGTGATGGCGGGCCAGGTGACCTTGACGGTCTGGTTGTCAAATGCGCCGTTGTTGTAGCCGACCTTCACGGTCTTCGGCAGCGTCGGGACGATACCCTGCGTCGTGGTGACCTCAACAGGCTCCACACTCGTGATGGTGGCCTTATCCATGTCGCTGCGGACATAGATGGTGCAGGTGGTCATCTTGCCGGTGGAGTTGTTCACGCCGCGGAGCTTGACCTCGCCGTCGGTGGCGATCATGTCAGCCGTCAGGGTCTCCCAGGTAACGGGGACGCTGATGAGCGCGCCGTCCGAGGTGACTGCCGTGACGTTGGAGGGCAGCGTGGGCATGACGCCGGGCTTCGTGGCGAGGAAGACCTCGTTCAGGGAAGCGACGTCAACGGAGGAATAGACCTTGAAGCGGTAGATGCCGTTTGCTTCCGCGCCGGAACGGACGGTCACATACAGGCGCAGGCGGGTGGTGGTAACGCGGTCGAATTCAATGCGGTTGTACTTGTTCTTTGCAATGCTGCTCTCGAACGGAGTGGTAATGTTGACATCCTGCCACGCGCCGTTGGCATCGAGGTACTGCATACGCAGCTTGGACGGAATTCGCGTTCCGCCGCCGTCGTCATACCAGTAGATATCGGCGCCGCCGATGGTAACGGCCTCATCCCAGGTATAGCCGACATAGTGCTCGGAGCCGGCGCTCTGACGCCAGTTGCCCCAACCCTTGCCGGTGCCCACGTTGGAGCTGGTCGGCTCGAAGCTCGGATTGTTGATGCCGTTCAGGTTCTCCCAGCTGGAGGTGTAGTCACTTTCGACGGAAGCGGCGTCCGGAGCGACGTCCTCGCCGAGGCCGCCCGCAGCGCCCTTCTTCAGGGTGACGGTCAGCTCGCCGGTCGCACTCAGCTCGCCGTCGCTGACGGTGAAGCGGACGGTGTACTCGCCTTCCACGGTACCGGAGATGGTCGTGGTGGGCTTGTTGGCGCTGCTCAGCAGGGTCTCAGCGCCCTCGGGGGCGGCGATGACTTCCCAGGCGTAGGACATGTCCTTGTCGTAGGGCATGCCGTCGTCGGTGCAGGTCGCCTTCAGGGTGGTATAGAGGTTACCGGTGAGGGAGGTGTCCTCAGCCAGCTTCACGGTCGGGGCCGTGTTCTGCGCGGGGTGATCGCGGTCGCCGCCCTCGTTGAAGAGCTGGATCTCGGTCACGGCAGTGAAGCCCTTGTCCTTGTTCGTAAAGGTGAAGCGAAGCTGATCCGTCTCGACCGGTGCGAAGTACACGGCGTTGTAGTTCGCGCGCGGGGCGGACGGGGTACGGGTCTGCTGCCGGACGGCCTGCCAGGCCTCGCCGTCCCAGTACTCGACTGCGAACTTGGAGGGCTCGGAGTAGCCGTTCGTCTGGCGGTCGTTATAGAAGTACAGCGTCGCCATGTCCACGGTCTGTTTGGAGGAGAGCTTCAGCGTCAGGCTGTCGCGCTCGTTCGCGCTGCCGTAGTTGCCCCAGAACGGCATGTCGACGGTCGTGCCGTCCACAACTGCCTGCGGATCGGGAGCTGTCTCGTTGACGGCCTTGGACGTGGAGTCGCTGCCGTCAGCGCGGTGCTTTTCTGCCCAGGACGCGGCGCGGGCCTTGTCCGGGGTGAAGGTGGCGGTGACCTCCGCGCCCTCGGCGAGGTTCGTCATGCCGTGCACGCCGGACTTCTCCAGCATGTTGAGGACCTTCTCCTCGGTGATGGCGGTGTTCATCGCGGTGGGGATGGCAGCGCCGCCGTTATTGGTGACGATCTCGACAGCGCCGTCGGGGAAGGAGATTTCCTTCGTGGCGGAGTCATAGACGACATGGGCCAGATCCTTCAGGGTGAAGGCCAGCGTGCCGTCGATGTACAGGGAGTAGCCCTCGGGGCACTCGTTGTACCAGGTCTTGCCGTCGTCCGGCTTATCCCACACGACTGTCAGGTCATGACCGTGATAGCGGACGTTGTTGACCATGAAGTGGTCATAGGAGAAGTCGATCGGGCTCAGCTCGATCTTTTCATCGGAACGCGGCTGGATACCGGCCATGTCCTCGATGAAGAGGTAGGTGTAGTTGCCGAGGATGTTGTGGTAGATCCAGGAACGATAGTAGTTCTCATAGGTTCTGCCGTCGATGTTGTGGAACTCGTTGTTGTTCGGATAGCGGACGTCGCCTGCATCGGGGTAGACGTTCCATGCCATCCACTCGGCCATCATGGCAAGCATGTCGTCGGTGATGTAGGTCTGCTCCTTGTCATAGGTACGAAGAGCGGACTCATACAGGCGGAGCTGCACGGTGAAGTTGATGTTCGAGAAGTTGTTCGAACCGCTGACCTCCTGGTTGTGGACCTGGTTGGCGGTGTAGAACGGGAAGATCGGGAACTCCTTGCCGTTGGAGAAGGCCTTGAGGGCTTCCTTGTACTTCGTGACGGAAGCGGCATCGTCGGGGACGAGGCCCACGGCAAAGTAGTTGTAGTTGTTGGACTCGGTGTACTTGACGAGGTTGGGCTGGTTAGCGTTATGCTGTGTGCCGGTCGGACGGACGGCATAGGTCTCGAACTTCTGGCACTCCTCGCACCACATGAGCTCGAGGACGTCGGCCTTGATCTTGTCGGCCAGATCGCGGTAATACTTGGCCTGCTCGGTGTTGCCCAGCTGCTCATAGAGCTTCGCGGCGGCGTCGGCAGCGGCCCAGACGTAGGCGTTTTCGCCGTGTGCCTTCCAGGTGCCGGTGCCGGGAGCATGCATGGAGATGGTATCGGCGTCGTTGCCGGTCATGTAGTTGTTGCGGTAAGCGATGAGGTCGCGGCCCTCAATGTGGTTGCCGTAGTGCTCCAGCTGGCCGGTAGCATCGTGGCCGAAGTAGTACGCGAAGTTCTCCGCAACCTCTGCGCCGCCGCCGATGACGTTGAACGCCTCATAGCCGGCCTCAGCCAGATACTGACCATAGTGGTTGTTCCAGTTGTTGCGGTTGCCAGGGTTATCAAGGAAGGCGCTGCTCTGCGAGGAGTTGCCCGCGGACAGCAGCTGGCCATAGGCCAGATACGGAGAGCGGAGCCACTTTGTATCCTGCAGATGCATCGGCTGCGTCAGGATGATGGCGTTGTTGTAGCCGAGGACGCCCTCGATGGTGACGGGGTACTGATAGTCATAGCCGGGGATGTTGGCATCGAGTGAGTTGAAGCGCTCCAGCCACCAGCGATAGTCGATTGCCTTCTGGACGGCCTTCTTCGGCACGTCGATGTAGGGCAGGTTCTCCGCCCAGTAGAGGTTGTATTCCGCCTTCTGCGCGCGGACAGCCTCAAGGTTTCCGAGGCCCGCGAAGCGGAGGTACTGCTCGGTGGACTCCGGGATCTCTTCCGTCGTAAAGGCGATGACGACCTTCAGCTCCACACTGCCGCCCGCGGGGACGGTGACGTCGCGGGACAGCCAGCAATAGTCGTCGGACGAAGCGGCCTCGAAACCGTCGCCGGTCATGCGGGCATAGATGGTGGTAAGGCCTGCAGGAGAAGAGCAGGTTCCGGTCAGCTCTGTCTGCTCTGCACCATTGACCGTGACCTTGCCGGGCTCCGTCGCAAAGGTGGAGTCCGCTGCCACCGTAATTGCCTGATCCTCTGCGGATTTGTTGGTCAGCGTCATCGTCGTAACGGCGACGTTCTCCTGATGGATGAACTTCACGACATCCAGCGTCAGGTTGCTGCCGACAGAGTAGGTGCTGGACCAGTTACTCGGCGCATTGACGCGCTTGCTGGTGTCTTCCTTCGTGGTCAGGCTGCCGTCGGCGTTCGAGAAGAGAACGCGAACCAGATTGCCCCGCCCAAGCGGCTGATGATAAGCCGTGTTGCCGCCGAAGCCGATGACGGACGGGCTGCTCGTGTACATATACAGCGCGCGGCCGCGGGTCAGGAAGGTGTTTCCGTCGGCGTTGCCGTTCGAACCGGCGTTGCCGTTGCAGACGCCCTCACGGGCGAGGATGCGGTCCATATAGAAGGAGTCGCCGCCATTGGCGAGATCCTGCTTATAGATCGCCATCATGATGTCCTTTTCGGAATAGGACACACCGAGCTTCGACAGGTCATAGACCTCGTCGAGAAGCTCTGTGTTCTTGAATGTGGGGTAGCCGATGTCCAGCGCTGCGGGTGCCTCTGCGGCAGATGCCTTCAGAACGCCAGCCGGGAGCAGCGAGAGTACAACAGCCAGCACAAGCAGTGCAGAAAGCAGCTGTTTCACATGCTTCATGGTTTATTGTTCCTCCCAAGTTCGATTTTCGAGCATATTGTTTGTCTGGGTCCAATGCCGGGAAATGCTGGGGGGCTCCCCATGCGGCCGGAGCCGCATGGGGAGCGGGGGGGAAGGATCAGGCGTTCAGATACCGGGCAAGGATCACGGCGATCTGTGCACGGGTCGCGGTGTCCTGCGGCAGCAGCTTGCCGTCGGAGCCGTTGATGAGGCCTCTGGCGACCGCCCAGTTCATGGCCTCCAGCGCGTAGCCGGAGATGTCCTTTGCGTCGGGGAAGCTCGTGAGCTTGCCGTCTTCGGTGTTCTCCTCGTGCGCATAGCGGTAGAGGATGACGGCGATCTGCTCGCGGGTGATGGAGTCGTCCGGAGCGAACGTCGTTTCGTTCACACCCTTGACGATGCCGTTCTCGGCGGCCCAGACAATGGCCTTCGTGTACCACTGGCCGTCGGCGACATCCGCGAACGGAATGGCGGCGCTGGTCTCGGGCTCACCGGCGATGCGGTAGAGGATCGTGACGAGCTGGGCGCGGGTCAGGCTGCCTTCGACATCGAACGTGTCGGCGGCAACGCCGTTCATGTAGCCGTTTCTCACCATGAAGTCGATGCCTTCATGATACCAGACGTTCTCCTCGACATCCGTGAATGCGGCGCTCGGGCAGAGGGCGTTGTTCAGAGCCTCGCGGGCAGCAGCCAGAGCGGCGTCGACCTCGGCGGGCGTCTTTGCAGCCTCGATGGCGGCAGCGGCGTCGGCAAGAGCCTTGTCATACGCTTCCTTCGCGTGGCCGGTCAGGCCCTCGCCGTTCTGCTGGAGCTGAGCCAGCTCGTAAGCAGCGGCATACTTGGCAGCGGCCAGAGCGGCCTCCTCGGCCTTTCTCTGGGCCTCTTCGGCGGCCTTGCGCTCAGCCTCGGCGCGCTCGGCCTCGGCCTGTGCCTTGGCGAGGTACTCGACGAGCTCGGCCTTGATGCGGACGATCTCTTCGTAGGCCTCAGCCATCTTCTTTGCATACTCGGCAGCCTGCGCAGCGGATGCGGCGGTTTCCTTGTTGGACTGCTCGGCAGCCTGCATAGCCAGCTCCGCGGCGGACTTGGCGTCCTCGGCGGACTTGCGGGCCTCCTCGGCGGCCTTCTGCGCAGCCTTGGCTTCCTCAGCGGCCTTCTCGGCGGCTTCGCGGTCCTCAGCGGCGGAGGCAGCGGCCTCCTCGGCCTTCTTCCTGGCCTCTTCGGCCTTCTTCTCGGCTTCCTCGGCAGCCTTTTCGGCATCCTCGGCAGCCTTCTGTGCCTTCTGGGCCTTCAGCATGGCCTCGGCGGCGTCGGCAGCAGACTTCGCAGCCTCTTCGGCGGAAGCAGCGGCCTTTCCGGCCTCCTCAGCGGACTTGGCAGCCTTCTCGGCGGCCTTTGCGGCAGCCTCGGCGGCAAGGACGTTGTTCGCGGCGGCAGCGGCAGCGGCGTCCTCGGCAGCCTTCTGGGCAGCCTCGGCACCGGCCTGTGCTTCTTCGGCAGCAGCCTGGGCGGCCTCGGCCTTCTCCTGCGCCTCTTCGGCAGCGGCCTGCGCCTTCTTGGCGGCCTCGCTGTTTTCGCCGGAAGCCTGCGCGGCCTCCTCGGCGGCCTTCTGCGCAGCCTCGGCGGCAGCCTTCGCGGCCTCGGCCTTCTCCTGCGCAGCCTTGGCGTTCTCGAATGCCTTGCGGGCATCCTCGGCGGCCTTCTGCGCTGCCTCGACGGCCGTCAGCAGATCGGTGTAATCCTTCTCGGCCTTGACGAGCTTGTCGTAGTTGCTGACCTCGGGCTGCAGGCGCGTGGGCAGCGCGTCATAGGCAGCGCGGGCAGCGTCGATGGCGTCCTTGCTGTTTTCGTCCACCGTGCCGATGGCATCGATGAGGTCTTCGACTTCCTTCACGGCAGCGGCGTCAGCCAGCGCAGCGTAGGTCTCCTCGGCCTTTGTCAGGGTCTCATAGTTCGGAACGAGCTTCTTCTGCTCGTCAGTCAGCTTGTCATACGCAGCGCGGGCGGCCTCGATGGCGTCCTTGCTGTCGAGCGTGACTTCGCCGATGGCATCGATGCGGGCGATGACGACCTTCACCGCAGTCGGGAGGGTGTCGCCGCCGGCGACCTTGCCATAGACCTTCCACTCCATGATGCCGACGCCGTTGCCGTCGTTGGCCTGCTTGTTTAGCTTCACACGGAGGGCGGTGGTGGTAAAGGGATCAAACGTGGTCTTGTTGAACTTGTCCATCTCGCGGCCGAGACCCTCGGCGTTGGGAACGGACTTCCAGTTGCCTTCCGCATCGAGGTACTCGAATTCCACGGACTTCGGCACCAGAATGCCGCCGCTGGTGTATTCGCCCTCGGTGCCGTCGTACCACAGATAGAGGTCGGTGGAGTCGATGATGACTTCGCTGCCCCAGGTGTAGGTCACGGTCTCATAGGAAGACGTGTTGCCCCAGGTGCCGTAGCGCGGCTTGGACGGGTTGTAGGAGTTGGAACGGACGATGCCGTCGTTCACGGCGGACAGGGACTCCCAGCTGGAGCAGAAGCTCGTGGTAACGGCAGCGGAGTAGGCGAGGTTGCCGTCCGCGCTTTCGAGACCGGCAATGACCGCGTTCAGCTCCGCCGCTGCGGCATCGACCTGCTCCTGCGTAGCGGCCGTATCGCTCAGAACGGCCTGTGCCTTCGCAATGGCCAGATCCAGCAGATACTTGCTGCCTTCGACAAAGAGGTTCGTGTTGATGCCCTTCGCAGTTGCGATGGCGTTCTTCAGTGCGGAGCGATCGACGAACTCACCGTAGCCGTAGACCTTCCACTCGATGACGCCGATACCGAGCGTCTTCGGGTTCATGGTCATGCGCAGCTTGGTGGTGGTGATGGGATCAAAGCTCGTGGTGTTGTACTGGTTGAGCGTAACACCAAGGCCGCTGACGTTCGGGACCTCGTGCCACTGACCGTCCTCTGCCAGATACTCCAGCTTCGCATCCTTCGGCGCAAAGTTGCCGTCGGTGAAGTAGTAGGCATCCGCGCCGTCGATGGTGACGGGCACATCCCAGGTGTACATGACCCATGCTGCGTCGCCATGCGCGCCCTGCCAGTTGTGCCAGACACCGTGGCTCGTATCACGGGAGCTGCTCGGGTCGAAGCCGTCGTTCAGGCCGGCAACGCCGCCGAGATCGGACGGAGTGTTGATGATGGCGGTCGGGGTCGCGAACAGAGCAACATTCTTGCGGTCGCCCTTCACGACGATGACCTTGACGGCCACGCGGGTCGTCTGGGTACGGAGCGTGCCGTAGGCCTCGAACTCACCGGCCTGTGCATACTTGTCTTCGGAGATCTCGTCCCAATCGACTGCGCCGCCGGAGTAGGTGCCGTCGTCACGGACAGCGACCACGCCGTTCGGCAGCGTCGGTGCGACGCCGACCTGCGTGATGACGGTCTTCACGCGCTGGATGCCGTCGGCGGCATCCGTCATGGTGACGGTGACTTCCGTGGAGGAGGTCTTGTCCTCGTCAGTGACAGTCAGGCGGACAACATACTCGCCGCCCTTGTCGACGCGGAGCTTGGCTTCCTTCTCGTTCGGATTGCCGATCATGGCATTGCCGCCCTCGGGCTGACTGACCAGCTCCCAGTGGAAGCGCGGGACGCCCTGATACAGCGGGTCGACCGTGGCTTCGGCCTTGAGATCGGCAACGGTCGGATTTCCGACAACGGGCGTGCCGGTCGCGGAATTGATCGTCGGGGCCAGACGCTCGGGCGCTTCGCCGACAACGAGAGTCTTTTCGACCTTCGTGGACTTCTCACCGTCGCTGACGGTCAGGGAGATGACATACTCGCCCGCCTCGCTGACGTTGAACTGCGTCGTGGGAGCGGCGTCGCTGCTCAGGAATGCGCTTGCGCCCTCGCCTGTGAGGCTCTCAAAGGCCCACAGATAGGTCAGGCTGTTGCCGGGATAGCCGTCGTCGGAGGCAACGGCCGTCAGGGTGTAGGTCACGATGGCCTGCAGATCGTCGCTGGAGACCTTAATGGCGGCCTGCGGAGCGGCATTCTCGCCGTTCGGATCGGCCGTGATGGTCACGACATTGGTCTCACCGGCGGGCATGGTGATGGTCGCGTTGGCCTCATTGTTCTTCACATAGACCTGGCTGACCTTTTCGCCGTTGACGTTGATGGCATAGAAGCCGTCCTTCAGGCCGGCGCCGCTCAGAGCGATGTGGGAAACATGGCTTGCAGCGGTGTAGCCCTTGACGTTCAGCTCGATGGAGCTGCCGTCCATAGCGAACTTTGCGCTGGTGATGGTGTCCTGCGTCGTTTCGACGTAGATCTTCTGGTCGAGGATGTTGACGCGCTTGCCGAAGCCGTCAGTCGGGACGACCGTGTAGGAGGTCTCGTCGGCAGTGACGTTCGCGCCGTAGCCATACAGGCCGAAGATCGGATCGTTCACGACGTCTGCGCTGATGCGCAGCAGGGAGCCGTACAGGCCCTCGTCGCTTTCGCCGGAGAAGTCCTGCCAGCCGTTGTTCATGACGCGGGTGCCGCCGTCGTTGACATTCATCGCGCCGTAGCCGCCCTTATACATGTTGTAGCGCCAGGAAACGTTGCCGACATACTTGTCGGAGATCTGGCCCATGTTGATGGCGTTGAAGTTGGAGATCTTGGCCGCGTAGTTCACGCGGGCAGCCCATGCGGTGGTATCGCCGTCCTCGAGCTCCTCGTAGCGCATCCAATCGTCCATGATGGAGCCTGCAAGGGAGGCGGTGTACTGGAAGTTCCACCAGCTCTCGCCGCCGATGAAGACCGGGTCGGCGTACTGGTACCAGGTGGGCTGGATGCCGCGCATCGCGCGGGTCTTGTGGTTGGCCATGCTCATGGCACTGTAGGCGTTCTTGGCGGCGTCGCTGTCCGGCCAGTACTTCGTCAGGGCCTGGATGGCGGCGAAGGCGCCCTCTTCACCGGTGTTGTCGTAGGCAAACTCGGAGCCGTACGGATAGGTGGCGTTGATGCAATTGTTCGCCTTGTACCATGCAAACCGCTCCTGCAGGTTAAAGGCCTCCTCGTCCATACCCTCGGCATAGAGCGCCTCGATCATGTCGGGGATCTGCTGCTCGCCGTAGAAGCCGATGGCGCCGGTGCCGACGCGGTTGGAGTAGATGCCGTAGGCCTTTTCCAGATACCACGCTGCAGGCTCACGGTACTCGATGAGGTCCGGATAAGCCTTGACGATGCGGTACATGTTGAAGAAGCCGGTGGCCTCCATCACTTCGGAGAACGTACGGGTGTACGGGCCGCTGGAGGTGCTGTAGGCGCCGGAAGCGGACAGGTAGTTCGCAACGATGAAGTTATCCTGGGTGTTCTTCATGTAGGTGTTCCACATGAAGTCGATCAGGTAGGTCTCGATGGACTTGACCTGCTCGGCATCCGGGTTCAGATAGTTCTTCATGGCGATGAAGTTGATGTTGTCATGGCTCCAGTCATCGCCCCAGTGGTTGCGCTGGTTGGAATCTCTGCCGCTGGCAAAGTACCAGTCGCTGTAGATGCCGTAGGTCGCGCTGTCAGGATTCGTGTCCTGCGTCTCATTGACCATGAAGTCGGCATGCATGTCAGATGCCTGATCCAGCTCGGTCAGAACGTTGAACTCGAACTGCGTGAACTTGCTGACCCATTCGTCACCGACCTTCAGCTTGTACTCGACGCGAACGCTGTTGTTGCCGATGCAGCCGAAGTGCAGGTCGTAGATGTGGTGCTGCTCGCCGTCGACGGTCTTCGTCTCGACGAAGCTCACGGATTCCTCATAGCCCTCGTTGCCGTCATGCAGGCCGCGGCCGGTACGGCTGTTGTTGACCATACCGGAACGGTGCTCCGGCGTATGCGCTTCGTCGAACGGATCATTCTCGTGCACGCACTGGATGTCAACGGAGTCGACCTTGATGAGGCTGTCATCATAGTGCAGGTCGAGGCGCGTGTCCATATTCAGAGCCGTCTGGAAGCCCGGGACCGCGATGGCGTCGATGAGGCCGTTCTGATAGAGGATAGAGCGCATGTTCGTCTCGCGCTGCTCGATGGAGTCGGAGGCGTTGTTCGGGCTCTCGGCGCTTTCCTGCGGGGTGTTGTCGCCCGCGCGGACAGCAGAGAACTTGAACTGGTAGGTCTGGCTCTCACCCGGCTCGAGGATGAGGCTGGTCGCATCTTCAAAGTAGCTGCGGCCGGTCTTGTGGATATCCCTGGAGTGGATGTAGTAAACGCTCAGGCCCGGCTGCCATCCGCCGGAGTCGCCCGTCCAGTTGGAGAACGTGCTGCCGGTACGGTTGTCGCTGACGCCGTTGTTGCTGCCGATCCAGTTATCCACATACTCGATGCGGGCACCGGAGGTGGCGACCGGCGTGAAGAGGATGTAGTTGCCTTCGCCGCTGCAGCGGATCGCATAGGCATAGCCGCTGTCCGCTCCTGCGAAGGTGTGGGCCGTGACGCGCTCGGAGTAGACGCTGTTCTGGGTCGTGTACTTGTTGTTCCACGGCATCGGCAGGCCGACGTCGCCGAATTCCAGATACGCATCACTCTTGTTCTTCAGGGTGATGGTCCACAGCAGGGAGCCATCCTCGGTATCCATATCATAGGTGGACTTCACATCGAAGCCCTTCATGGTACGGTCCGTCGTGGAGCTCAGGTCCTGACCGATGAAGTTGACCTCGACCTTCTTGTCGCTGACAACGGTCTTCTCGATATAGGGGTTATCGGAAGCGATGTTGGATGCGGTGGTCGAGCCGCCGGCTGCGAGGGTCTTGTTCGTGTCGACCTCGACGAAGCCGGTGTTGTCGGCGGGGAAGCTGCCGTCCGCGCTGGAGCGGACGGAGAAGATCATTTCGCCCATCCACTGATGCTGCACACCGTTCTGGGGACTGGTGTTGTTCGGAAGGACGAAGTTGATTTCCTGATTCCTGCGGTTACGGGGGTTATTCACGATGTTGAGCGTCGAAATCTGTCCGAGATCACCGACAGAAATCTTCAGACTGTCATTTGCAATTTCGTTCGCTGCAGCCTTCGCCGTCACGCCGAGGCCCGGCAGGATGCCGGAGAACAGGGACGCGACCATGACGATGGTCAGCACAATCGAGATCACACGTCTGGGCAGGTGGTTCACTCTTTGCATGAAATGTTCTCTCCTTTCAGATTCTATAGTCCTTTCGAGTTCCGTCGAAAATGCTAAACGTTTAACATTTGCGGTGAAAAAATATCGCCCAACAGGGCAGGCTGGTATCCTGCGTGGATTCCGATCCAGGAATGACCCGTTCCAGCTTGTAACAGCTTTGTCAGCGCACGCTTTCCCTCCTTCCGCAGGCATTTTTGTACGATATTACCATACAAACCGCCTGATAAAGCCGAGCTGCCGGACAAACGGTGTGCGAAGCCTTGGCGCGGGCATTCCTTGCCCTGCACGCAATGACGAGAGAGCCTCGTTGCTGATGACATCTAGCAGGATACTTCGCCGCAGTCGGAAAACACTTCCCACTGCTAAACGTTTAACAAACTATGTTTGAACTATACCACGTTTGAATCCGCTTGTAAATCCGCAAAAAAATTTTTGGAGCTTTCCATAAAATCGTACCGATTGATTTGTGCGAATTGCTGAATCAGCTTGCTGCAGAAGTCATATTTCTCCTTCCACCTTCACAAAAATCGGCCCGATCTGCAGCAGAATTCCGCAGTCCGGGCCGATATGGATATCTTATAACATGACTACAAATTCAGGCCGTTTCGTGTTCCGTAACAGGCATTCCATGTTCCGCATCCGCACAGCGGCGCACGCAGGCGGCATACGTCAGCGGGAACGTGCCCTGCAGCACATGGTGCTGCACGACCTTCCAGCCGTGTCTGCGCAGGAACTGCAGAAACTCCGCAGGCGACCACTTCCAGCGCAGCGGGAACCCGGCACGGCGCATCAGCCAGAGGCGCAGCCTTGCAAGCCTGCCCTCCCCCGCATGCGTAAACGTCGGCACGATGAGCAGGCCGCCCGGTGCGAGCACGCGCGCAGCCTCATCGAGCGCCTTGTCTGGCTCCGGCAGCAGGTGGAGCACATTGGCAGCGATGACGACCTCGAAGCTGCCGTCGGCATAGGGCAGATAGCGCATGTCCTGAACAGAAAAGTGCAGCTTGCGGGAATGGGAATGGCTTCGTGCCACGTCGATCATCCCGGCAGAGGCATCCGTCGCCTCGATGGAGGCCGCCTCGTGCACGATCCCGTGCGCGATCACGCCCGTCCCTGTTGCCAGCTCCAGCACGGTGCGGTCACGGACGGCCGGACGGATCCACTCGAGCATCTGCGCATAGGCCTCCTGATCCGCGCGCACGAAGTGCGAATACCGCCGCGCATAGCGGTCCCAGAAGCTTTGTTTCTCCATGCGTTTTCCCTCTTTCGGTTAGTTACTTCTAACCAGAGTTTACTCCGCAGCGGGCAAAATGTCAAGCCCCATCTTGTGTTTTGTGGGAAAAACCGTTCAGGTGCAGCACCGCGCCTTCCTGCGGGGAGCGGACAGCCGGGCCCGGCGCTGCACTTGCGATACGAACGGGACGGCGTTAAAATGGTGCCGGCCCCCGAATTGTCATTGTGAGGGTGCTTTGCGCCCGTGGCAATCTCGGGAAGGCACTACTGATATACACAGAGTGCCGCCGAACGCAATCGCTATCAAATCTGACTGTAGCGGCGCTCACTGAGCGCCTTGCAGACTGGCAAGTTATAGGGCGGCATCGCCGAACGCACACGCCTTGTAGGGGAGCGGCATGTCGCTCCCGGCACTGCACCTGCAAAATAAACAGGCTATCGTTAAAATGGTGAAAACCAAAGGTTTGTCATTGCGAGGAGGCCAAAGGCCGACGTGGCAATCTCGCAGTACAATGCCGGATAACAGGGGAGTTCCGGCAAAAACGTAAGTGCCTTCCCGAGATTGCCACGTCGCTTCGCTCCTCGCAATGACACATCAGGGAATGCGGCGGTGCACCAGCACCCTCCTGCCGTTGAATACTCCCGTACAAGGCGCTCAATACCCGCAAGGGGCACGCCGCATCCGTAAGGCGGCAGAGCCGCCAACGGCTGCGCAGTGAGCGCCGCTACAGACGCAATTGGTGCACACCATTTTTCGATACCCGGTGCAAACTGCCAGTATTGCGCCGGGAGGGGCACGCCGCTCCCCTACAATGGCTGGTGCAGTCGCTACATTGCGGCGAACGATAAAGCGGCCGGGGGATCCCCCCGGCCGCTGCGGCTGCCGTTACTCTCAGCAGCCCATGCCAAACAGAATGTACCGCATCGTCCGGATCGCGCTGCAATCAAAATCACGGATCCAGAACATGGGAAACCTCCTCCTGTGAATTCGTCTCGCGAGAACTGGGCAGATGATATCAGGTCTGTTACTATTTTGCAGCCACAGGAATTTCCATTTCTTTTTTACTAGTCACACTACATTCAATTTACATTTTTTCGCCATGGTATCCGCCAAAATGTGCTATAGACAGAGAAAAAACCCTTGTCCTCAGGACAAAGGTTGTTTTCTGGTGACCCGTACGGGACTCGAACCCATGTTACCGCCGTGAAAGGGCGGTGTCTTAACCACTTGACCAACGGGCCGTTTTGGTAGCGGCAATTGGACTCGAACCAATGACACTCCGGGTATGAACCGAATGCTCTACCAACTGAGCTATGCCGCCATATATGACCCGCCGCCGAAACAGCAAAATGATTATATCCGATTTTGCACGGTTTGTCAAGCGTTTTCTTGTATTTTTTCTTTTTTCCGCCCCCCGGCCGAAACCGGGGGACGGAAAAGGAATGAGGGTAGGAGGTTACGCCTTCTTGCGGCTCTTGACCATGTCCATTGCGACGGCAAAGATGATCAGAGCGCCGGTGATGACGTCGAGGATGTAGTCGTTGATCTGGAAGGCCTTGCCGGCGTTCTTGATGACGACCATCAGGAGCGTGCCGACAAACGTACCGGTGATCGCGCCGCGGCCGCCGGCCAGCGAAGCGCCGCCGATAACTGCCGCCGCGATGGCGTCCATGTCGTAGCCGTCGCCGGTGTTCGGCATGGCGCGGAGGATACGGCCGGCGAACATGATGGCAGCGATGCCATAGACAAAGCCGGCGAGGGAGTAAACAAGGTAGAAGGTCTTGCGGACCTTGATGCCGCTCAGGCGGGCGACCTCGATGCCGGAGCCGATGACGAACAGGTCGCGGCCGAAGACGGTGTAGCGCAGGACCAGGAAGGCAACGACTGCCACAACGATCCAGATGCATGCCAGGACCGGCAGGACGCCGAAGATGTCATAGTTGCCGATGGTGTCAAAGAGCTTGACGAACGTTGCGCCGTCCGGCTCAAAGAACGAGATGGAGTTGCCGTTGCACAGCAGCTTCAGGATGCCGCGGAAGATGGTCTGCGTGCCGAGGGTGGCGATCATGGCAGGGACCTTCAGGTCGAAGATGATCACGCCGTTCAGGAAGCCGCACAGGGTGCAGACGACGAAGTTGGCAAGGATGGCAATGCCGAGCATGGACGTGCCCTTGCCGTTCATGATCATGGCCATTGTCATGCAGCCGAGACCGGCGATGGCGCCGCCGGAAATATCGATACCGCTCGTGATGATGATGAAGGTCTGCGCGACGGCCAGAACGCCGACGATGGCGCCCTGCTTCGTCAGGTTCTTCAGGTTGTAGGAGCCGAAGAAGTTCTTGGTCAGGAACGTGGCCAGCAGGAACAGCGCGATAACGACCAGGCCGATGGTGAACTCAGAGTGCTTGGTCAGCCGCACAAACGCATTGGGCTTTTTATTCTTGGTAAGCGTGGACATAACTATCTCTCCTCTTAGTCTTCAATGGAGGCCATACGGAGAACATCCGCTTCCGTAAGGGTCTTCAGAGCTTCTTTGTCGTATTCTGCGGTGATCTTGCCCTGCGCCATGACGATCAGACGGTCGGAAAGGCCCATGACCTCCGGCAGATAGGACGAGATCAGGATCACGCCGCGGCCGCGTTCGGTCAGGCGCTCGATGAGCTTGAAAATCTCCTGCTTCGCGCCGACATCGATGCCGACGGTCGGCTCGTCAAAGATCAGGATTTCGGGATCGCGGCAAAGCAGCTTGGCGATAACGACCTTCTGCTGGTTGCCGCCGGAGAGATTGCCGACGAGCTGCGAAATAGACGGCGTTTTGACATTCACGCTTCTGGAGAATTCCTCCGCGCGCTTCTTCTCCTTGCGGAGATTCAGGCAGCCCGCCTTGCTGATCATATCGTAGGAGCTCATGTTGACATTCGTCTTGATATCCAGCTTCAGCGCGCAGCCGTCGGTGCGGCGGTCCTCGGTGAGGAAGCCGATGCCGTGCTTCAGCGCGTCGGTCGGATTGGAAAGGTGAACCTTTTTGCCCTTCAGATAGACATCGCCGCTCAAGCGCTTTTCCACGGCCGTCAGGGCGCGCATCACTTCGCTGCGTCCCGCGCCGACCAGACCGGCAAAGCCGAGGATCTCGCCCTTGTGCAGGGTGAAATTAATATTCTTGAAGTGCTTGCTGTCGCTGAAGTTCTCCACGCGCAGCAGCTCTTCGTCAGTGTCAAAGTGACGGATGTTGTAGATATCCGTGGCGGGGCGGCCGACCATCATCTGGATCAGCGAATCCTTCGTCACGTTCTCAATGGGCATCGTATCGACGTAGGAGCCGTCCTTCAGGATGGTCACGCTGTCGCAGATCTGCATGATCTCTTCGAGACGATGGCTGATATAGATGATGCTGACGCCCTGGCTCTTCAGCTCTCCGATGAAGCGGAAGAGCATATCGACCTTTTCATTCTCGAGCAGCGCCGTCGGCTCGTCGAAAATGACAAGACGGATATCCTCGTTCACGGAGATCTTGCTGATCGTGACCATCGCCTGCATGGCAATGGGGAGCTCGCGGATCTTCGCCAGAGGGTCAACGCCCATTTCAAATTTATCGATGATCTTCTTGCTGTCCCGGGCCATCTTCTTCCAGTCGACGAGGCCGAGCTTCGTCTTGGGCTGACGGCCGAGGAAGTAGTTCTCCGCGATGCTGAGATCCGGAGCAATATTGACTTGCTGGTAGTTTGCAAAGACGCCGTGTGCCTGCGCATCGACTGCGTTGGCATTGACGACCCACTCACCATTATAATTCATGGTGATCTTGCCCTCATCGGGCCTCTCGACACCCATGATGCACTTGATCAGGGTGGATTTGCCTGCGCCGTTCTCGCCGACCAGCGCACGCACCTCGCCTTTCTGCAAGGTGAAGCTCACGTCTTTCAGTGCCGTAACACCGGGGTAGAACTTGCTGACGTGTTCAATTTTTAAGATCGTATTCTCTTGCAATGTTGCACCCTCATTCCTTTGGAAAAGAAGGCCGCTGCGGTCTGCAAGGCCGCAGCGGCCCTCACGGTTTCGTTCAGAGATCGATATTCAGTCCGGAATTACTTGACGTACGGGGACATCATGAACTGGATCGTCTCGCTGTCGATGTTCTCCATGTTGACAACGACAGGCGGGCAGTTGACCTGCTTGGTGGTCTCGGGGTTCTGGCCGTTGACCAGCGTCAGGATGGCGTTCTCCATGCACTTGTAGCCCTGGGTGAAAGCGTCCTGAACAATGATGGCGGACAGGAAACCGTCGCGCAGAGCGGCGATCTCGACATCGTCGGAGTCAACGCCGATGGAAACGACGCCTTCCTTCATGTTGGCAGCACGCAGAGCGTTGCAGACGCCGTCGCAGGTGACGTTGTTGCCGGCATAGATGCCGATGAGGTCAGCGCCGACAGCGTTGATGGTGTTCTCGGCATCAGCCTGAGCATCCGCGGAGTCGTTGCCGTTGTACTCGGTGTCGGTCAGGGTCAGGCCGGGAGCCTTCTCAGCCATGTAGTCACGGAAGCCCTGCATTCTGAAGTCCAGAGCAGCGTTCTCCATGTTCATCTGCATGCCGATGGTGCCCTTGTCGGTGGAGATGCCCTTTTCAGCCATGGCGTCGAGGAAAGCCTGAGCGGCCATCTCGCCGATGGTGGTGTTGGAGCAGTAGTAGAACTCGTTGTAGTACTCGCCATGAGTGCCCTCGTCGCCCTCATCGCCGTTGCCAAGGCCGCAGTTGACGAAGTTCAGGACGATGCCTGCGTCATGGGCTTCCTTTGCCTTCGGGACGGTCGGGTCGATGTTCAGGGTAGCGGTCAGGATCGCGTCAGGCTGGCTGGCGATCGCGTTTTCCAGAGCGGAAACATAGCCTTCTGCATCAGCCTCTTCGGCAGGGCCGGTGATGGAGTACTCGATCTTAACGCCGAGCTGCGCTTCGTAGTCCTTCATGGCCTGCTTGATGCCGGTCTCAATCTGGCTCCAGAAATCGGAAGCCGTAGACGGAGTGACATAGATGATCTTGTAGGTCTTGCCGGACTCGTTGTTGTCGGTGTTGTCGGTGTTGTCGGTGTTGTCGCTGTTGTTGTCGTTGCTCTCGGTGGGAGCGTCGGTCGCGGGCTGGGTGTCGTTGTTGCCATCGCTTGCGCAGGCAGCGAACAGGCAGCCGACCATAGCGATCACAAGAAGCAGTGCGATGAGTTTCTTCATTGTTGTTTTCCTCCTAATTTATTTAATGAAATTGCACGCTGCAATTACATCCGATCACATAACACCCTTCTGCAGGATGATGCAGCCATACGGCAGGCGCTCGCTCGTGCAGATGGTGACGTAGGCCTTTGCAGCCTTCTCATAGAATTTCGTGCGCTCGATCTGGCCGACGCACTTGGCATCGTAGCCGTGCTTCACGACGGCGGCGATGGTGTCGTCCCAGACCTTGTTCTCCGTCAGGACAACGCCGGAATCCGCATCCGGGACCATGTACTCGATGGGGTGGGCTTCATACTCGACGTCCAGCGGAACGAGCTGCAGGACGGCGTCGACCATCTCGGCGGCCGTGTTGCCCTTGGCCTGAATGCTGATGGCGTTCGGAGACTTCGTGACGGGCGGATAGAAGTGGTCCGCGATGACGATGAGGTCGCCGTGGCCGGTATCGGCCAGAGCCTTGAGCAGATCAGAACCGATGATATCAGGAACTCCTCTTAACATGATGAATGATCCTCCTTCAGATTTTCACGCACATCCGGTGCGTCAGAAACAAATCAGTGCTCCGCGAGGAACGCGTCGATCTCTTCGCGGGTCGGCATGGCCGGGGTCGTACCGATGCGCTGCACGGACAGGGCGGCCAGGCCGCTTGCGAAGCGGGCAGCCTCCCAGATGTCCTTGCCCTCGGCCAGAGCGGCCAGCAGGCCGCCATTGAAGGCATCGCCTGCGCCGGTCGTGTCAACGGCCTTGACATGGAAGGCGGGGATGATCTCGGCGCGGTCGCCGGTGTTGATGTAAACACCGCGGCTGCCGAGCGTGATGAGCACGTTCTCAACGCCCTTTTCGAAGAAGATCTTCGCGGCGCGGTTCGCGCTCTCGAGATCCGTGACGGCGACGCCGGTCATTTCCTCTGCCTCGACCTCGTTCGGAGTGACGAGCCAGCAGCCCTTCAGGAACTCGTCGGTGACGGGCTGATACGGGGCGGTATTCAGGATGACGCGGACGCCGTGCTCCTTGGCAAGCTTTGCTACGGCCTCGTTGGCATCCTGATTGACCTCGAGCTGCAGCAGAATATAGGCGGAATCGCAGATGCGCTGCTCAACGGACTTGATGTCCTCGGCCGTGATGGTGCCGCAGGCGCCCGGAACAATGACGATCTCATTCTGGCTCGAATTCTCATCGACCATGATGAGGGCGATGCCCGTTGCGACGTCGTCGTTATAGAAGAGAAAATCCTTCGGCATGTTCAGCTCGGTCATGACGTCCAGTGCCACGTTCGCCATGGAATCGCGGCCCAGCTTCGTGATCATTGCCACATCGCCGCCGGCCTTATGCGCCGCGACACCCTGATTGAAGCCCTTGCCGCCTGCGCCCTGCTTGAAGAAGCTGCCCTTGACCGTCTCGGCGGGAGCGGGCAGATGCGGGGTGCGCGCCATGAGATCGACGACAAAGCTGCCAAATACCGTTACCTTCTGTTTCAATTTCGTTACCTCCAGTCAAACACGCCGGAAAGCTCCGGCTCACAAACCTGACAAATTATTATTAATGTGCCCTGCCGCTCTCCGGCAGCAGCTCCGAGCCGCGCAGCAGCAGCTCCGTCGGCAGGCACTCGCGCGCGCCCGCGCGCTCACCCCGCTCGCTTTCAAACCGCTGCAGCAGCAGGCGCATGGCCTGCTTGCCCATTTCCGGCACGTCACGGCTGACGACGGAAATGTTGTAATCCAGCCAGCACAGTGCGTCGATATCATCAAAGCCAACCAAAGCGATGTCGGCCCCTACACGAAGCCCCAGCTCATTGAACGCCTTGAGGCACCCGTAGGTCGTCATATTGTTGGAAGAGAACACCGCCGTGGGCGGCTCCTGCATGGCGCACAGCGCCAGCGTCTGCTCATAGGCACAGTCGACCATGAAGTCGCCCTTGCGGATATAAGCCGGTGTGACGGGCAGGCCATGCTCGCGCAGCGCGCGGTAGTAGCCGCGCAGGCGCTCGCGGCCGGGGCGCGAGGCCTCGGGACCGGTGATGATGGCGATGCGGCGGTGACCGACGCGGATCAGCTCGCTGACAGCCGCATGCACGCCGCGCTCGTCGTCCGTGACGACACGATCGAAGAACTGGCTGTCGACCTCACGGTCGAGCAGGACCACGGGGATGCCGAGTGTCTCAAAATTGTGGAGCCGCTTCATCGTATCGGGGTCCTGCTCGGAGACCGGCGTGATGATGATGCCGCGCAGGCGGTGCTCGCGCATGGTCTGCAGGACCTGATGCTCGCGGTCCGTATTTTCTGCGGTGTTGAACAGCAGAACGTGATAGCCCCGCTCATCGGCCACCCGGGTGATGCCCTCGAGCAGCAGGGAGAAGAACGGGTTGTTGATATCCGGGATGACGACGCCGATGGACGTCGAGGTCGAGGTGCTGAGCGAACGGGCCGTGCTGTTGGGGACGTAGTTGAACTTGCGGACGGCATCCATCACGCGGCGGTAGCTCTTCTCGCTGACCGCGTTGCTGTGATTGATGACGCGCGAGACCGTTGCGATGGAGACACCGGCCTCTCTGGCGATCTCGTAGATATTGGCTTCCTGCTTTCCCATTCCCCTCACCGTCCTGTGCCGCTTTTCCGCCCCCAAGCTCCGGAATTCCCGGAATTTTGGGAGTTGTAAGGGCTTACAGACATCCGCTCAAAAAAAGCAGCGCATCGCTGTCCCGCTTCCGGGAGGTCGCTGCCGGTCAGGCATCCGCTGTGCCTGACTGAAAATGTAAACGCTTACTTCAATTTCTGGTGCTAGGATACCGCTGTTTTGCCCCATTGTCAAGGGGTTCTGTATAACTTTGTCGAAGGTCACAATTTCTGTTTTTCGAATTTGTGCAAAATCACAGAGGAATATTCTGTAAAATTACTATGTAAGGGCTTTCAAAAAGGCTCCCCGCCAGTTTCCCGGCAGGGAGCCTCAGAAGTGCAGTGAATATTATTCCAATTGATCGAGATTTTTTCCAAAGCTGTCCAGACAGTGCTCCAGAAACCAGTCCAGCTCCGGCAGGTGCATGTCCGTCAGGGCCTGCCTTGTCTGCTCGGCTGCCGAGGCAAATTCCTGATTTCCTGCGCGCAGCTCCTCGATGCACTTGATGTGCGCCGAGAGCTTGTCCGCTGCCTTGACGATGTCGTGCACCGTGGGGTCGGACTCCCGCACGAGCGGAGCATAGCTCGGGCGCAGGGCCTCGGGCAGCAGCTCGAGCAGCTTATCCGCACTCACGCGCTCCACCTGCTTATAGGCCGCGCGGATGTCGGGGTTATAATACTTCACCGGCGTCGGCAGGTCGCCCGTCAGAATTTCGGAGGCATCGTGGAACAGCGCCGCCGTGGCGCAGCGCTCCGGATCGGCCGGAAGGCCGAGGATGTCGCGCCGGATGAGCGCCAGCCCGTGGGCCAGCACGGCGACCATGTGGCTGTGCTCCTGCACGTTTTCGGAAAAGGTGTTGCGCATCAGGCCCCAGCGCGTGATATAGCGCATGCGGGATACGAGCGCGTAAAAGCGGTATTCCTCAGACTTCATCCGGATCATACTCCTCTCTGCGGTGCGGGCGCATCGGCGGCCGCTGCGGCTCCGGCGCGGCAAACGGCGGCGTGCGGCGCTGCGGCGCAGGACGGGAGGCCGTACGGGCTGCGGGCCGCGGAGCCGGGCGGCGCGGAACGGCAGACGCTCTGCCGTCCTCTCCGCGCAG
>OLOU01000868.1_pt1 | contig 24041 bp, 19 predicted proteins | sample 1672101 | NCBI WGS metagenome assembly OLOU01 (sample SAMEA3136645, study PRJEB25190) | human gut metagenome | biome: human gut; feature: human-associated habitat; material: faeces | place: Austria | collected 2013
CCCCCATCCGGCCAAAATCCCGTTTGGCGCGGCGCGGATGGGACCACACACGGACGACGTGGCCAGAATGCTCATGCTGGGGACGATGCAAAGAGGCGCTTTCATGCCTGCACATCAATCAGACGCCCGGCTGCGCTCCGCTCAGGAATGATGCACGGCACTCGTCACCTTGATGGCGGTCCATGCGCCGCGTACGGCCAGCAATGCAAGCCATGCGGCGAACAGCAGCGAGCCGACACGCGGCGAAATCAGCCCGGCGATCAACGTGCCCAACGGCGCCGTCTGACATTTCCGCCCGCGCCGCGCTTGCTCTTGCCTTCTTCAATCATGCTCACGGGTTTACTCTAGCGCGGGTAACGCCTTCAACCAGCACCGGGTGCAAATTACGGGTTGAAATCGCCGTTCTGGGCAATTCCCCGTGCAAAAATGTCGCTTTCGGGCCCGAAAACGGCGATTTCGCACGGGGAATCACGGATTTCGGCTATTTCAACCCGTATTGTGGCGCCCCGGCCCACGCATCTAGGCAAGGCATCGCAATCGGCGCAGTTTGTCTGGCGCGCCCGACCGCACAGGCGGGAAGCCCCGCCGAGGCCGGCACCGCACGCCAGAGCCGCTCCGGCAAGTTGACATCCCCGATCTGATCAACATCGGCGGGGGCTTCGGGCGCCGCGTCGGCCTCCGGCTCTGGCGCCGACGCCTAGATACATGTCGTCGGGCTGTTTTCCGTGGGGCTTCGCATGATGATGCCCTGTTTCATCACCGGCGCCTACGCGTTCTCCACCACGCGCGTCAGCGAATTCGTGTGCGTGCTGCGTCGTATGCGCGTGCCCGAATCGGCGGCCATCCCCTGCGTGGTGGTCATCCGGTTCTTTCCGACAATCGGGCGGGACTACCGGCGAACCCGCGACGCGATGGCCCTTCGCGGTCTTGCCTCCGGCCGACTCGCGCTGCTGCGGCATCCGGCCCAGTCGCTGGAGTTCGTGCTGGTTCCGCTGTTGATGAACGCGACGATCGTCTCGCGTGACCTGTCGGTCGCGGCACTTACCAAGGGATTGGGACGGTTCGGCCGGCATACCTGCATAACGGAGATTCACAGCGTTGGTTTGATTGGGCGGCGATGGCGGTCTGCACGATCCCGCTGGCACTGAGCATCGGCGGTGTACTATGAGCGATGTGATCATACGGTTGCGCGATTGCTCGTTCCGATACCGTCAGGCCGATGCGGATTCGGAGGATGGCGCCTCGCCACGGGGCGCCGCGGCAGGAGAGCGCCGGCGTCGAAACGGCGGCCGACGAGGCCGACGGATTCATCATCGACTGGCTGGTGGGACCGGATCGTTCACTGGGCCGCTACCGGTATCGGCTTGACCGGACCATCGCCAAGGGGTTGGAGGGCAAACCCTGTTATGTGTTTCATGCGACGGACGCGCCGGCAGGCTGCCCGTTCAGTGTGCTGGTGGCGATGGATCCGATGCCCGAACGGGCTGCGCTGGCGAGCGGCGGCCTGCTCAGTCATCTGCATTTTCAGTACGCCAGCGATGACGGAATGCTGTTGAGGGCGGAGTCCACATTGCGCAAACGCATGTGGTACCCGACGATGTGCGCCGACGAAGGCACGCTGCGCGACCAATGCGACATCGTGCGGGCCCTGCACAAGTTGCCTCCGCTCGACCGCGAGGCATAGGCTCATCGCCGGCATGATCGCCCGTCGATGAGCCTTGACGTGTCACGCGAACTGGCTGTTGTACAGTGCGGCGTAACGGCCGCCGCGTTCCAACAGTTCATGATGGTTGCCGTGCTCGATGATGTCACCATGTTCCATATACAGAATCAGGTCCGCGTCACGGATCGTCGACAGCCGGTGCGCGATGACGAAGCTGGTGCGTCCTGCCATCAGTCTTGTCATGGCTTTGCCGATTTCCGCCTCGGTCCGGGTATCGACGGAGCTGGTAGCCTCGTCGAGTATCAGGATCGGCGGGTCCGCAAGGAAGACGCGGGCGATGGTGAGCAGCTGGCGTTGCCCGACCGACAGGTTCCCGGCCTCGTTGTCGAGTACGGTATCGTAGCCGTGCGGCAGCGTGCGTATGAAGTAGTCGGCGCGCACGGCTTTGGCCGCCGCGATGATCTCCTCGCGGGTCGCATCGGGCCGCCCGTAGGCGAGATTCTCCGCCACGGTGCCGCCGAACAGCCACGTATCCTGCAGCACCATGCCGAATTCGCGGCGCAGATCGCCTCGCGTCATGGCGGCTGTGGATACGCCGTCAAGCGTTATCGCGCCGCCATCGATCTCGTAGAATCGCATCAGCAGGTTGATCAGCGTGGTCTTGCCCGCGCCGGTTGACCCGACGATTGCGACCTTCTGCCCTGGCTCGGCCACGAAGTTGACGTCTTTCATCAGCGGCCGTTGCGGATCGTATCCGAACCTCACGTGGTTGAACACCACACGGCCCTGCACAGGCTCCTCAGCGATCTTCGCCGCGTCAGCTGGCTGGGGGTCGGGCCGTTCCTCTTCCTCGTCCAACAGCTCGAAGGTGCGTTCGGCGGACGCGAGCGCGGACTGCAGCGAGTTGATCATGTAGCTGGCTTCGGTCAGCGGTTCGGACACCTGGTTGATGTATTGGTAGAACGCCTGCGCCACGCCGACGGTCATGCGGCCGCCAAGTACCATCCAACCGGCGAGCAGCATCACCGCCATCTGCGAGAACCGCGCGATCATGCGGATCAGAGGATTGACGGATATCGTGATGAAGTCGGCGAGCTGCGCGGCTTTTCGGGTGCGTTCGGCGGCGTCCTCCATCGCTGCCGCACTGTCTTCCTCGCGATTGTATGCCTTGATGATGTTGCGGCCCTTGTAGTATTCCTCGGCCAGGCCGGTCAGCTCTCCGATGGTCTCCTGACGCAATGACGCGATCTCGAGGTTCTTGCGGGCGACCAGTTTGGTTACCCACATGCTCAATGCCATGAACACGAGGAACACGACCGTGAGCAGCCACGAGTAGTAGACCATGATGACCAGCGAGCCGGTCACCGTGGTGATGGCAGTGATGAGTCGCAGCAACCCCGTCTGCATGACTTCGCTGATACGGTCAAGATCGTTGGTGACCTTGCTCAGCACTTCTCCCGGCTTATTGCGGTCGAAGAAGCGCAGCGGAAGCCGCTGGATCTTCGCGCTGATCTGCTTGCGCAGCGTCAGGTTGAGGTTTTCGGCCACGGACGCCATCAGATAGGACTGCAGGTAGTAGAAGCCCCACTCGCCGAGATACAGGATTGCCAGAATCAGGATCGTCCAGCCGATACCGCCGGCGTTCCAGCTTACTGAGAACGGAACGCCGTCACGCCATGCGCCCTGCACGGCATCCCATATCGAGTCCACCACGACGGCGCTGTACATCGGAGCGGCGATATGGAAAAACGTGAACAGCAGAATCGACGCGGCGACCACGCACAGGCGCACCCGCTGATTGCCCAGCTGCACGAACAGCCGCCGGGCTGTGGCCATCGCGTTCTTCGGCGCTTCGAGCTCGATGTCGTCGGTCTTTACCGTGTCGCCCGCGTTCACAACGGTTTCCGTCATATCGTCATTCTGCGTTGTCATTCTCGTCACGCCTCCTCTCCCATTGCCGGCTCCTTGGTCTGCGATTCGACGATTTCGCGGTACACCTCGCAGTCCGCCATCAGTTCGTCATGTTTGCCGATGCCTGCCACTTGTCCGTCCGACAGTACGACGATCTGGTCGGCGTGCTGGACGGTGCTCACGCGCTGCGCGATGATGAGCACCGCACGCCCGTTCGTCTCTGCGGCGAGCGCATGCCGCAACGCGGCGTCGGTCTTGAAATCGAGCGCCGAGAAACTGTCATCGAACACCACCAGCTGGGTGTCTCCGGTCAGTGCGCGCGCAATCGACAGACGCTGCTTCTGCCCACCGGAGAAGTTCGTACCGCCTTGCGCGACGCGAGATTCCAGTCCTTGCGGCAGCGAATCGACGAACTCGCGGGCCTGCGCGACATCGATCGCATGATTCAGCCGCTCATCGGAGGCATCTCGGTCTCCGTACCGCAGATTGTCGGCAATCGTCCCCGAGAACAACCACGCCTGCTGCTGTACGTAGGACACGCGGCGCCGCAGATCGTGCTGCGTCATCTTGCGCACGTCCACGCCATCGAGGGTGACTTCTCCCCAATTGGCGTCATGGAACCGCAGTGCGAGCATGGCGATCGTCGATTTGCCCGAGCCCGTGCCACCGATGATCGCCGTGGTCTGGCCCGTCTTGCAGGAGAAGCTGACATGTCGCAACGTGTCCTCCTGCGCGTCCGCGAAACGGAATGTCACATCGCGGAACGCCAGCACCTCGCCGTCCGGGAGCGGACCGCGACCGCTCATATCCACCGCCGCGCCCGGCTCCGGGTCGGCGATCTGCGGACTGTGATCCAGCACCAGCCGCACACGCTCGCAGCATTCAAGCGCCCTCGGCAAGGTGATGATCACCATCTGCGCCATCATCAGATAGAACAGCGCCATGATCGCATACTCCACGATGGCGGTGATGTCGCCGATTTGGAAGTTTCCGGCGCTGATGCGTCCTCCCGCGAGGAAATACACGACGACGATGAATGCGTTCATGCCGAAGTACGACAGGCCGTCGAGGTTCGCGAATAGCCGGTTCGCCTTGATGGACGTATCGGCGTAGTCGACGAACGTGCCGTCCATGCGCCGCCGCTCATGGGATTCCTTGTTGAAGGCGCGGATCACGCGGACGCCGGTAAGGTTTTCGAGTAGCACGGCGCCGATGCGGTCAAGCAGTTTCTGCAGTTTGCGGAACAACGGCGCCGCGGATCGCATGATGAACAGCGCCACGACGCACACGAAGGCTATCGCCACCAGCAGCCACAGAGACAGGGTCACGTCGAGCCGGAACGACAGGGTCAGCGCGATGATGAATATGATCGGCACCGGCATCAGCATGCACAGCACATTGGTCATGGCCATCTGGATGTTGACCACGTCGTTGATCGTTCGCGTGGTTATCGATGCCGTACCGAAATTGCGGAAATCATAGATCGACAGATCCATGGATTTGCGGTACAGAGCCATGCGCATGTCCTTGCCGACGCGAGAGGTCAACTGCGAGCAGCACCATCCGCCCGCCACGGCGCACATGCCGGAAATCAGCGCGGCCACGCCCATGCCGACCGCCGTGATGGTCATCTTCTTGAATGATGCGGATGTCGCGCTTTCGTTCAGCAGCTCCGCGGCGAATGTGGGAATGACCAGCGCGCCGACGACATCGACCAGCAGCAGCACCGTCGTCACCGCGCACAGCGCCCAGTATGGCTTCATGAAACGGGCAACCAGCCGCATGCTTCTTCCTTCCCCTCGCGAAGTCGTCTACGCTCATATCTCAGTATTGTCCCGAAGTAGGACAATTGAGCCATACGGCGTGGCGAAGTCCGAGACGGGAAAACTACACGGAAATGTCATGCATCTGTTTGCGGAACACCCGCCCGTAGACGCCCATGCCCTTGAGCAACGCGCTGCGCAGCTCGTCAGGAAGCTCGCTCATCGCCCGATACTCCGCGGCGCGACTCGGCGCGATCAAGCTGTTGCAATATCTGCGCCCGGCAGGCGTGAAACGGACCGTTTTGACCCGACGATCGCCTTCGGCGTCCCCAAGCTCCACGAACCCATGCGCCACAAACGATGCGATGACATTGTTGACCGTCTGCCGCGGCAACAGCGTGTACTCGCAGATCGCCCGCTGCGACGCCCCATCATGGTCCTTGAGGTAGTCCAGAATGCACATCACATTATCCGACACTCCGGCTCGGCGAGCGTAATCCGAATACGCCACGTCAATGCGATGCAGTTCATCGAAGAACAGATCGATATGACTCGCGATCGATGACGCTTCAATATCCCGAGCCATGTCTCTCTCGCCGCCATGCCCCACAGCGGCATTCTCTGAATTGTCCGACATAAGGACAATCATACAGGCATTTCAGCGATTGCGCCAGAGGGAACGCCTCGCCGACAGCACACGATCAGAGTGTCGGCTGAATGGGGTACGGCAGGGGAATGAGATCGCCGCTAGCGTCATAGAACTCACGTAGGTTTATGGAGCGCACGCCCATCGCCGCGGCACTCAGCCACGGATCGGCCTTGGTTTCCGGCTCCCACTGGCGGTATGAGGCTTCACGGTAGAGTCCGCAGGTGGCTAGGGTGTGTTTACGCTAATTGGGTTTTGGCTGTGTTTTTCAGGTAGATGTGTCGATGAGGATGAGCCGGAGGTCGACGAGGAAGGCCTCGTCGAGCCTGTCGTAGCGGGTGGCGGCCTTGCGGTAGCGCTTCATGCGGTTGAAGACGCGTTCGACCATGTTCCGCCCCTTGTACGCCATGCGCCCCTGAAGCGTCCGTGTAGCCGGCCTGGTTCCTATCAGCGGTCATCGGGCGTCCCCATTCCCGGCGACAACACCCCCCCCGGATCATCGACGACAGGACGAGAGAGTCATACCGGAACCGGCGACCTGGCCTCGACCATCGGGACCTACCAAACACGGTAATGGGCATGAACCTCGTCTAGCTTTGCACCGAGATTGCACCCACGGGTCATTCTGAACTCAGATCCCCCATATCCGTATGCTTTGCAACCGCGTCTCGATCTGTGCCCCTGCTGTGAAGTTTCTTGATATTTTTCACCATGGCCTGTTTAAGACATGCACCAGCATAGGATTGGATAACTGCCTCGAATAGTCCATCCCCTCATGACCTATTGAAGGTCCTGGCTCGCTCAGTTACATAAGCTATCCTTTCCACGTGTCGTAATTTGCAAATATATGCAGCCCCCTACCAAAAGGTCGCACAGACCTAGTTATTATTACATTGTTCAGATGTTTTCCGTGTAAGCGAGGTAAGGGCACATGCCATCAATACGTTTCGCGAATGTGCTCATGGAGATAACTCCAAGAGCGCTCAGCTACCCGACGATGTACTACCACACCAATCAACCTGTACGCGTCAATCCAGACACACACGAGTGGTTCGTCGAGGGTGCGGGCACCATTGATTTCACAACATATTTCAACAGCCTATCTACAATGAAGCTGCTCAAATATACTCGTGCGACAGGTTTCCACCTGCATCTTGAGGTCAAGGGGAATGCCTGCACTATAACGCAAACCAAAGCCTATCGACTTTCTTCATCCCCTGAAATCGATCCCACGGTTTTTGCCAAGGTCCAGGCCAGCAATAAATGGCAGTCCATCGATCTCGATCTCACAGTCGACGAGAACATGGTTCTCGCGGGATTCCAAATCGAAACCACCGGCGCCATTGTTGTCCGCGATGCCTACTACACGCTAGACATCGATGGCGAACTGACGGATATCGAACTTTCCCTCTCGACCACCACCTTCAAGAAGGAATCCTACATTACCAAGAATATCGAACTAGTGAAGAAAGAGATTCTTGGTTCCGACAACGATATCGCCAAACATTTCCGCATGCACGTCATAGACAACGGCTGTACTCTCCCCTACAAAGAACTTAGCACCGACAAGGTGACTATCTCCCCTAATGAGAACGTGGGCGGTGCTGGGGGCTTCGCGCGTGGCATGATTGAGTCCATGGAACAGGACGTTCCCGCGACCCACGTGTTGCTAATGGACGATGACGTTGAAGTCTCTCCTGAGAGCATCATGCGCACGTACAATCTACTCCGCATCGTCAAACCCGAGTATTCAGAAGCGTTTGTTAGCGGTGCTATGCTGAATTACGAGGACGTGCAGGACATGAAGGAAGATACCGGCTTCATAGATCCGCAGATTGGTATTTGCGTGGCCGCTAAAATTCCGCTGCAGGTCACGAAGTTCGTTGACATTGTGTTCAATGAAGTATACGACGAAAACTTACGAGTCGGCGATGGCCGGCGCTACGCAGCCTGGTGGTATTGCTGCATTCCCATGAGTGTTATCAAACGCAATGGTATGCCACTACCAGTTTTCGTCCGCTACGACGATGTAGAATACGGAATTCGTTGCAACCCCACGTTCATGACAATGAACGGCTTGTGTATTTGGCATTCCAAGTTTGAGATTCGCTACAACGCTGCTGTGGAACGTTATCAAAGTATCCGTAATGGCATGATTGCCCAGATGACGACGGGACTGGCACCCAGTATCGATACGTTCCTACGCGAGTTGCACGATCAAGTTGATTTGGAACTCAAAAAGTTCAACTACACGGATGCGGAGCTTGCGCTCAAGGGCTTCGAGGACTTCCTCAAAGGACCTGATTTCATTAAACAGCCTATCGTCCAAGAGAAGTTCGTACAAGCAAATCAAGAGAAGGAAAAACTAGTGTCCTTCCCCGAGCTGCAGCAGATGGCCGACGATATGGGACTGGAAGGTTTTGACGTATCCAAGCTGACACGTCAGGAAATAGACAATGACAAACCGCGTTCGATTCAACAGCGCGCTTTTGATTTTCTTACCATCAACGGCCAGCGTCTTCTGCATTCCAGTATCCATGGGGCTAAGGGAACTCCCGGTAAGCGTTATGCCCTGATTTCGAGCGCTGGGTGGATTTACCCCGCAGGCAGTATTCATGGTGAGAATATCATTATTGCCATCGATTGGTTCAACCGCAGAGGAACTATCCGTACTAAGAACCTCAAACAGTACAATGCGGTCACAAAGCGGTACAAACGCGATTTAGCCTACTTCAAGAAGAATCGCGAGCGTCTGTCAGCTGAATACAAGGCCGCTAGTAAAGAACTGACTTCTATCCAGTATTGGAAACAGTACCTTGGAATGAAATAATTGAGATAACACATACATCTTTGCAGCATTTCGTTGTTTGCTGTTTGTGATGTGCGACGTCTAGGACACTCCAACCACCCAGATGTCACTCTTCACAAACAGCAAATTATTTATTCAGACTCCTCATCATTACACAGGACAGTCACAGTATTAATCATTGCGCCATTTGCGAATCTGAATTCTTCTGTTGGTTCGTCCCTGATACAACGAGGAGGTCATCATCGGCAAGGTGGTGCGAGGGTTCAGTGGTCTCCCTGCCGGACGCTGCCCCTGCATGTACGACACTCCACGGAACGTACCGCCAAAATCGCCAAGGCCAAGGACGGGGGCACAATCGCGCACAGGGAACCTACGCTAGGGCAAGGGCAACATCATCCGCGCCATGTTCGTATGTGTGTCAAGTTGAAGTAGGCCGCTTCGGCGTTTTCATTTGGTAGGCCGAAGTTTTGCGCACTTTGGTCTTCGCCCGTCCCTGTGGCGATGATCAGTTCGCTTCCCGTACGGTCTCACCGAGCCTTGACATGTCGAGGTAGCGGCGAGTCGACCACTCGTTCGACGTGACATAGCGCGCGCAGACGCGCATCAACGCGCTGCGTCCGTCGGGGAAGCTGCCGACCACGCGCGTGCGCCGTCTGATCTCACGGTTGAGACGTTCGATCATGTTGTTCGTGCGGATGCGCCGGCGATGCTCCCTGGGATAGTCGTCGAGCAGGTAGGTCGTCGTCTCGCCGATGCCCTCCCTGAGGCATTTGGCGGCCTCCCTCAGCTTCCTCGATTCCATGTCCTTGGCGACGAATTCCGCATTCTCCAGCGCCTTGTCCCTCGATTCCATGGAGAACACGGCCTTCAGGGCGTCGGCAGCCCAGTCGCGGTTGCGGGGGTTGACCCTGGCGTTTGAGCCCGTCGGGGACCGGGGCCGCGCCTGACATGGCGTTCGCCGGGCGCGAGCTCGTCGATCCACGCGGCCAGCACCTCCTTGCTCGGATACCCCAACCGGCGCATCGTGCGGCTCGCGCGCCGCCCGTGCGTCAGGTAATGGTCCACCGCGGCGCGCTTCTGCTCCGTCGTGTAGCGCGCATACCGCTCCCCGCGCGTCGACGGCACGCCCGTCCTCTGCTCCTCGAGCCAGTCGCGATGCCACATGCGCGACGCCTCCCGACTGGGATAACCCAGCTCACGGACCATATCCGCAGCGCAGCACTCGTACCGCACATACAACTCAACCGCACACCGACGCTGCTCCTTGCTGTACTTCGCCATGGCCGTTTCCTCCTCGGATCACAGTCCAAGAAAACGGCACCACCCCCAGTTCATCTAATTTCTATGCTCAAGATCGTTTTTGATTTTGCTGGAACTAATCTCGGGTGTACGCGGCAGATAGATTACATCGCAAATGTCGCTAAGATCATCAAATTTCCCGGCCCAATCCGAGCCCATTACGAATGTATCCACCTGATATAGCAGGATATCATTCCTTTTTTGTTCCCATGTTTGTTCGGGAATGACTAAGTCGACGTAACGCAGTGACTCGAGTAATTCTTTTCGCTGATCGTATGAGAAGTATGCCTTCTTTCCTTTACCGGCATTAAACTCATCTGTGGAAAGACCAACGATTAGGTAGTCGCCATAGGCTTTGGCTCGTTTCAACAGATTGATATGTCCGTAGTGAAGAAGATCAAAGGTTCCGTAAGTGATTACTCGGCGCATGATTATTCCTCATTCTTGCTAATTGGGATTTCTGATAGAGAGTCTTGGATCGATTCCTGTACGTTGTCCTGCTGTAATAGTGCAGGATCAACATGTATGAAATGACTGTTGATATCACGAGGCAACGAATAAATATCACCGTAGTTACGGGTGAGTACGGTCATTGGAGTATGAGGTGCTTGATACTCGTGGTCTTCAAACGTCAGACATGTTGTGGGGAACATGTCATCAAGTTTGTACAGACGAACAGATGAGTTGTCGACATTATCGATGCCGTACATGATGCCGGAAGCATTCTCCTTCGACACCACGATGCCGCTTTCTTCCATTTCCCTCTGATAGCGAGAAAAGACCTGCTGAATTTCTGCTGCTCCATCGGAGGTCTCGCTAAGATACACAAGGTCATGCCATGCCCGGAATTGAGATTGTCTGAGGGCATCAAGTAATTCGGTACGAATATGTTGACGTCGGTCGTACACTTCTATAGCGGTGGAGTCAGTGTAATCGTAAATGAAAATATCCACAAAACATGGGTTTGATGTATCCGAAGACATGAAACGAATTTGCCGACAAAAAGCGATTGCGTCATAGACCAGAGATAGTCGATATCGAGAATCATGTTGAACAATACCTTGTAGACGATCAATATCTTCTCTCATCATGCCAAGATCGGTGTCATCGTCCCACGGGATAAATCCGTGATGGCGGACAGCTCCAAGTAATGAACCGAAATCAAGCCAGTATGGAAGGTTGTTGTCTCGACAGAGTTGGTCGAACTCTGTCATAAGCTGTGCGCAACCTTCCTGCAATAGTCGAGTGCTTCCCGTGGCGGGTGGTAGCGACATGAAAAAGCGCTGCTTAGCCGCTGAGAGAGATTCTCCCTTGTGCCGATAGTTTTCCCATGCAAATATTTTCATGTGCGCATCATGCGCGTCTAGTGCTGTTCCCAAATCATTGAGATGCGGCGTGAGAATGGTGTCGACCTTGTAGTTCAAATTGTCGTTGATACCATAATCGGCTTGTTCTATTCGGGCATAGAGCTGCCCGTACAATACATCTACATGTTCGCGAAGCATCTTGACTTCATTAAGAGTCTGCGCAACGGCGCGTTTGGAAGCGGGAAGGTGCTTTGCAATCGTGTTGAGGAAGGACATACCATTCCTATCTGGGAAAAGGGAAACCGACTAGTAAAATAGTAATACTGTCTATATATGTGGACTACAACAATGACGGCGCGTCTCTCTATTGTTTTCGGCGGCCTCGAAGATCTGCAAAATTCCGCAAAGCTCTGCCGCGAAGGGATGCCTGTGAAGATTGAACAGCTACAAGTAAGTAGATTCCGTCTGACTGATACGATTATGTGCTGTGAAGAATGTATTGGACAGTATTAGGGCGCGTTACCAGTATGCGTGGGTCGTGTTGCGCGGACTGGTGAAGACCGATTTCAGATTGCGCTATCAGGGGTCTTTCCTCGGTATCGCATGGTCGGTGCTTAAGCCGTTGATGATGTTTTGCGTTATGTATTTGGTGTTCGCAAAATTCTTGAGGATGTCAGATGGTACGCCCACTTATCCGGTTGTGCTGCTGCTCGGCATCAGCTCTTGGCAGTTCGTGACTGAATCCACAAATGTGGGGCTTCGTTCAGTGGTCGATCGTGGCGATCTGTTGAGGAAGATACATTTCCCTAATTACATTGTTGTTGTATCCGCCACGATGGGTGCTTTCATTAGCTACATCATCAACCTTGGTGTAGTTTTGCTGTTCGCTCTGATCTTGCATGTACAGTTCACATGGCGTGTATTGTTGCTCCCACTCAACATTATTGAGTTGTACGCGATTGCTCTCGCAATCACGCTAATCATGTCGACAATGTACGTGTATTACCGCGATATCGCCCATATCTGGGATGTTCTGCAACAGCTCATCTTTTACGGTATGCCGATTATCTACCCGCTCAGTTACGTCACTTCACAAGGCGGTCTACTTGCTGATTTGGCTCGATTGGAGCTCGTCAATCCCTTTGCTCAGTCCATTCAGGACATTCGCCATAATCTGATTGCTCCAGAAACACAGCCTACGATCTGGAACCAGTTCCATAATCCCCTGATTCAATGGTTCCCCGTTGTGTTTACAGTGTTTATGTTGTGGCTAGGTGTATATCTGTTCCGGCGTAACAGCCGCCAGTTTGCGGAGGTGATGTGAGATGACCGAATCGGGAGAAAAGCAAGAACCAAAAGTCGATTACACCAAGGCTCCAGTTGTATTGGCTGCGAATCATGTTTCTAAGCATTTTAAGTTGCCTACGGAACAGGCCACAGGTCTTAAACAAGCATTCATCAATTGGACAAAAGGTATCAAGGGCTATCGTCAGCAACAGGTTTTGAAAGATATCTCTTTTGAAGTTCATCAGGGTGAGTTCTTTGGTATTGTGGGACGTAATGGTGGCGGTAAGTCCACATTACTGAAGATTATTTCCCAAATCTACTATCCGAATCAGGGCAGCATCAGCGTCAAAGGAAAGCTGGTGCCATTCATCGAACTGGGTGTTGGGTTTAATCCTGAATTGACTGGTCGTGAAAACGTATATCTGAACGGCAGTCTCTTGGGTTTCACCGCAGAAGAAGTTGATGCGATGTATGACGATATCGTGTCATTCGCTGAGCTCGAAGACTTCATGGACCAAAAGCTGAAGAACTATTCTTCGGGCATGCAGGTACGGCTGGCCTTCTCTGTGGCTATTAAGGCTCAAGGGGACATTCTCGTACTTGATGAGGTGCTGGCAGTTGGTGATGAGGCATTCCAGCGTAAATGTGATGAGTTCTTTACGGAAATCAAGAAAGATGCTAATAAGACAGTTATTTTAGTGACCCATGACATGGATTCCGTAAGGAAATACTGTTCTCGAGCAATGATGATTGCCGACGGTGAGGTTGAAGCTATCGGAGATCCGGAGACTGTGTCTCAGCAATATACGTTGGCGAATCTCAATGCTGAGGAGGCTGTGGAACAGCAAAAGCGCGAAGAGCGTGGAGGATATCCCAACGGGCTGAATGAACGCTGCCCGATTTTACGTACGTATGCCATCTCTCCGCGGATTTGCAAGTCGTCAGATACATTTCGATTTGCTGTTGAATACCAGTATGATGAGCCAGATGATTTTTATATAGCCATTGCATTGCATGATATTCGTCGTGGTGGTATTTCATACGATACTGGGATGAAGACATTCAAAATGAAAGACCACGGTCACCATGTTGCGGTTTTTGATATTCCACTGAATATCTTTAATAACGGTGAATTTCGACTCATAGCTTCATTGCGCATTCCTAATCCCAATGATGATCAGCAAACAGATGCAGTTGGTGTTGCTGTTGATGAGAATGCCTGTACATTCGTCATTCAAGATGAGCGAAATCGGAACTATGCATTATTGAGTGATCGCGCATTGACTATGACGCAAGTAGACGATTCGATAATTAATATTTGAACTCAAGACAAAGTGGAATAGATGCTACGAGAATTGAAACTTCGTCTCAATAATAAAAATATCTCTGTTTGGGTATTTGCGTTCATAATTATGTTACTCGTGCTTATTGGGCGAGCAGTGGATGATGGGTCACAGGGCGGATCAAAACGATCATTAGCGTATGCTGCAGTATTCGGCTTACTGTCTTGGTTAATAGCGTATCTAATATTCCATTGGTTCGATTGTTTAACTGGTTCGCGAGTTGAAAATGGTGATTCAGCCTCGCTCCCTCTGAGACAACGTGTGATGAGTGTTGATTATTGGGCAGCCACGCAAGATGCAATATCATTTACAACGAGCATAAAGAAATATGGCCTAGTTTGTCTCATTGGTGTGATATTTTGTTGGTTGCCTTGGGTTATCACGTGTTGGCCTGGTGTCATGAGGGATGATACAATTGCGCAGTTTATGCAAAGCTCTGGCTATCATTTTTACTATACTCAACATCCGTTATTTGACACTTTAGTTTTTGGTTTTTTCTGGGAGCTAGGTTTTGCACTTCATCATGTGTTGTTAGGACTAGGCATTTATGTTTTGGTGCAAACCTTTTCTTTTGCCATCGGAGTGATGCTAGTACTATGCTATTTGCGAAAGATTGGTGCTGCCCGTTCTCTTTTGTTGGCTATTTTTCTCTTTTTTGCTTTCTGCCCGGCTATTGTAGGAGCAGTTCCTACAATGGCGAAAGATTCGTTACACACAGTTTTTCTCCTACCGCTATCAATTATTTACGTTGAGATATTCCTTACGCGTGGGAAGGTGCTCCATCGTCGGCCTGTTTGCGTTATGCTAGTACTTCTGGTTGCGTTATGCATGCTGAGTAAACGAACTGCTACTGTGGCCATTCTTTGTGCCTTCTGTGTTCTCGTTGCAAGCGTTAAGAAGAATCGCTTGAAGGTGGTCGCAAGCATGATTATAGCAATGGTGCTTGCGCAGGGCATCATTGAACCTGCTCTAGTGAGAGTTACTCATGCCGAGGTTTCCCCGGGGAAAGAAGTTATGGGCCTAATTATGATGCCCGTGGCGCGTATACAGTCTATATCACCTGAGCGTATTTCCCCTCAGGAACGTAGTGCCTTATCCAGCTTACTGAATATCGACAAGGCTGGTAAAACATACACGAATTATCGTATTGATGAAACTTCATGGACCATCAATAATGAAGCGAGTATAGCGCAAAAGATCAAAGGTATTGGCGCATGGGTCTCACTTGGTGTCCATAATCCGGGGGAATATGTTAAGGCTTTCGGAAACCTTATGCTTGGTTGGTTTTACCCGCAAGTGGGTGTCTTCTATGGGTCTAATTCAGATGGATTATTTAGTGATCAGTATATGATTCAATGGGACAGTTTTGTGCGTCCGCCCTTAAGTGCGGAAAATGTGCTCCATGATATGCGAGGAACAGGTCAAAAATCATCCTTGCTTATGCGAGCGGCAGATGCAGGCCAACAAATTGCCATAAATCCTATATTAAATGCATATGCCTACTATGCGACGTATATTCCATTATTATTGTTAATTTATGGTATGTCGAGAAAGAGATGGATTGCTGTAGGAGCAGGCTCTTTACTTGGTTTCAATGTATTAGTATTGTATCTTTCTCCTCTGGTGTTTGCTTGGTATCTATTGCCCGTGACTTTTATTCTTCCATTGTTCTTCGGCATCACTGGCTGTATTGCTGAGAAACAGTAAGAATAATGAAGCTAGAGTTGTGTTCATGTCTGACCAGTTTGAGAATCAGAATCTTTCTGTTGCCGTGCTTCTTCCCTGTTACAACGAGGAGGTCACCATCGGCAAGGTTGTTCGTGACTTCAAGGCTTCCTTGCCGGATGCGACCATCTACGTGTACGACAACAACTCCACGGACCGCACCGCCGAGATCGCCGAGGCCGAAGGCGCGATCGTCCGCAGGGAGCCGCGCCAGGGCAAGGGCAACGTCATCCGCGCCATGTTCGAGGACATCGACGCGGACGTATACGTCATGGCAGATGGCGACGACACCTACCCGGCCGACGCCGCGCCCGCCATGGTCGCCAAGGTGCTCGAAGGCTATGATATGGTCATCGGCGACCGCCTCTCCTCCACATACTTCCAGGAGAACAAGCGCCCGTTCCACAATTTCGGCAACCGTTTGGTGCGCGGCTCCATCAACGGGCTGTTCGGCGCGCACGTCACCGACATCATGACCGGGTACCGCGCGTTCAACTTCACCTTCGTCAAGACCTATCCCGTGCTCTCGCGAGGCTTCGAGGTTGAGACGGAGATGACCATCCACTCGCTGAACAACAACCTGCGTCTGTTCGAAATGCCCATCCAGTACCGCGACAGGCCGGAAGGTTCCGTATCCAAGCTGGACACGGTAGGCGACGGCATCAAGGTGATGAGCACCATCTTCCGCATGATTCGCGAATACAAGCCCCTCCCCTTCTTCGGCGGATTGGGCCTAATCATCGGCATCGTCGGCATTGTGCTCTGCGGCACCGTCACCTTCGAATTCGCCAAGACCGGCGTGGTCACCCACTTCCCCACGCTGATCGGCGCGGTGATGCTGGTCATCACGGGGCTCCTGCTCATCATCGCCGGCATCATCCTGGACGTCATGGCCAAGAACGACCGCAAGACCTTCGTCATCGACACCAACAAAATCGCATACAACAAGAGGCACTAAGGTCATTCTTATGTTTACAGCACAGCGAGAAACAATTTGGCGTGTAGTGTTTCCTTCGAACAACGTTGGCATGGATGAGGAGTTTCGTATTGCCGCTGCTCCCATATACGGCAGCGGATATGATGCTTCTGGGGGCTCCTTGAGCAACGCCGAACTGCATAAGGAGATTACTGGTCGTACGTCATTAGAGGTTCCCCCAGAGCACACGTATTCCACTGCAAGCTACTACAACGCGTTTCCGGCCGCTTACTGGGCTCAATGGACTAATGTGCAGCAAGTCGTGCTCAATCTCACCGTTGCTGGTGAGGGCTCGGTCACGGTGCATCGATCGGATGCGGATGCCAACGATTATATTGTGGCTAAGAAATCGGTGAACGCTACTGCCACAAGCCCTCAAGTTGTGCAGATTCCAGTGCCGATTGATGATATGGCTAAGGGCGGCTGGCTGTGGTTTGACATCGAGGCATCTGCTGATGCTTCCGTGACGTTGTCCGATGCGAGTTGGCAGACTGAAGTTCCGGCAAAGCGCAATCTGACTGCATCTCTCGCCATCACCACGATGAACAAGCCGGAGTGGTGCATACGCCAGTTCAATCTTCTGGCGGATATGGCGGATATGAATCTTATCGACGCAGTATATGTGGTTGATCAAGGTTCAAATTTAGTGGAGGAACACGAAGGATTCGCGGCGGCGAAGGCCAAACTTGGAGACAAGCTGCGAATCATTCAGCAGGGCAATATTGGTGGATCAGGTGGCTTTGCTCGAGGCATGTACGAGGTTGAGCATCACGGGGAAAGCGGATACGCCTTGCTGCTCGATGACGACACTGTTCTGGAACCGGAATCCGTATCTCGTGCCATTGCTTTTGCCAACCATTGCGAGAAACCTACACTGGTAGGTGGCAATATGTTGTTCCTGAGTGAGCCAACCAGAATTTGCGCATTGGCTGAGGTCTTCGATCCTCAGACCATTAGTTGGGGCACTGCAGTGAAAGAGTCTCGGTATGATGATTTGGCTTCAACGTCATTCTTGGATAAGCAGTACCTGCATCGGCGCGTGGATGCCGACTATAACGCTTGGTGGATGTGCCTGATCCCCACTGAGGTGATTCGCAAGATTGGCCTCTCGTATCCGTTCTTCATCAAGAACGATGATGTGGAATACGGTGTGCGTGCCCAGCGAGCTGGATACCGCACGGTTACTGTGCCAGGTGTGTGCCTATGGCATCAGTCCTTTGTGGATAAGGATGACCAACTGGATTGGCAGGCATACTACCACATTCGCAACCGAACTATCATGGGACTTCTCTACGCGAACCAGCAGTATAAGCGCAACATATTGAAAGAGATGGTGCGCTTCACCTTATCCGCCACCGCCAAGATGCGGTATTCGGCAGTGGCTCTTCACCAGGCAGCAATGAAAGATGTTGTGGCCGGGCCTGAACATGTGGGAGACATCTTGGAAACAAGGCTCCCCGAGATTCGGGGGATTCGTAGCAAATTTGCCGATTCAAATATGGTGCCTGTAGAGGATCTGCCGGATACATTACGTGGGCAGGACGAAAAATTTACTCATCTGCATGGCCTATCGCGTGCAGAGGTCATTCTCGGCATCGGTTTGCACCAGATTATGCCACCTCGAGCAAATCGAAGTGCTGTAATCGATGGATACATGGAACCCACCAAGGTGCATTGTCTTATTGACAACGGCCATAGTACTCATACTGTGCCTGCAGACCAGTTGGATTCATTGGTGCTGGTTGCAGACGACGCTTCCGATCATTGGCGCGCGCTGGGGCTTATGGACTCCGCTGTATTCGTGGATCCCGATCGCCGCAAGGGAATCCTGCTTACACGGCAGCCCGTGCGTGCTATCACTGGATTCATCCGTGCCTGTGGATTGTATGTCAAAGTCATTGCAAATTGGCGCACATACCAACGTCAGTACCGCAAGGCATTCGCCACTATGGTGTCTCCCGAATGGTGGCAACGATACTTCACTAAGTGATGTAGATAATGGTTGTTTATGGGGTGCATACGCATTCAGTGTATGCACCCCATAAACAACCAGTTAAGTCGTGAAGTTCCCGGTGTTGCTTAACTGTGGCTAGGCGTCCCGGAAGATATGCTCCCATGTCTCCATGGATGCAATGCCGTATTCGCGATACTCACGGGACAACCGTTTCCAGTTTTTCATGAGCTTGCAGGTCAGGCGGAAACACTGCAGCATATTGCGCCGATACAACTTGCTGTCTCGCCGGAACCAGGACACCGAATCGCCGTCAGGCGTGGTGACAATCGCTGAATTCACACCGAGGAAAGCCGGCCAGATGGAGAACCTTGCCGGAATGGAAACTTGGGGAGACTTGTCGCTTTTTCCAGTCCCACGAGAGCGTAGCGCTTTCAGTACTGCCTGCATACCCATCTTAGTGACGGTGCTTGCGGGTCGCGGTGCCCAATTGCGTTGGAAATGATCGGCAGGTTCGGGGAGTTCCAATGGGTCGGCATAGGTAGTGCTGTCATCGAAGCCTTCGCGAGCCTTCCGGACTTCGTTGAGCTTGGTAGGAAGCGAGTCAATGAGGTGGCTTGGGCCAAGCAGTACATCAGAGAGGGCCATATGATTAAGTTTCATGCCTGAATACAGCAAGCGCATACCTAGATGCGCCTCTTCGTACAGCATGCGGAAAGCACTGTGTTTCGCGGCGTTGGGGAAATGCAGTAAAGCACAAATCCAACGATTACGTTGCGTGAAATACTCTTCCCAGCCGCGCGCAGGGTCTTTATCGTGCCAGCCCATGTGCCATACGGCCACACCAGGCAGGCTGATTGTTGGAACACCATGCTCCTTGGCGCGCAAACCATATTCGATATCATCGAACTTAATGAACACCGGCAAGCCGAGTCCAATAGTACGAATGGTCTCTGTGGGGATAAGGCAGAACCACCATCCATTGAAATCCGAGAATTGCATGCTGTGCAGCGATGGGCTATCCGCTAATGGTTCGGAACGGAAGTCATGGTTGAATTCCGCGCCACGAGATGGGTACATCCACATTGAAGATGCATCGAAGCGTTCTCCCTGCACGTGCAGAACAGTACGATGATCGATATGGAACATACCTCCACCAACAAGGGCGGAGCGCACAGTGTAATCGGCGAAATGCACAGCGCGAAGAATCGATTCCGGCTCGCTGATCGCATCGTCATCCAGCAAGAGCGTGTAGTCGCTTTTCCCGGCCTTGACAGTTTCAAACATGCCTCGTGAGAAGCCTCCGGAACCACCTAGATTTGCTTGGCGCAAGTAGGTGAGCTGGCTGCCCAACTGATTCGAAACTTCGCTATAGCCCGCTTGGTCGCGCACAAGATTTGTGCCTTGATCGGTGCAGTAGACGGTGTCGAGCTGTTCGCGCAGTTCCGGCTCGTTGGCGATGGTCCGGAGCTGATCCAAGCAATATGAAGGGCGGTTAAATGTGGTAATGGCGATGGACACACGTCCGGTGTGCTTGGTGCGTCGGTCGGTGGTTGGCACTTGCCATTGGGCATTGGAAACAGTAAGCGCCGCATCTTTGGCAGCACGGGCATCAAACCAGTAATAGCCACCATCCAGCATCCCCTTTAGCGTGAGCGTGGCTTCAATGCGTTCCGCTGTCTTGGAATCAATGCTGCCGATAGTAAAGGTTTGCACTGGAGAAGATAATCCACGTGCAGTGGAACGGAATAGGGTTAGAGTGCCTTTGCCTGTAGCTTCCGCAAGAAAGCGCAGCTGCTTAACGCAGGTCCAGCGCCGCCAATATCCCGCGGGAAAAGCGTTAAAGTACGTGCATAACGAGATATGCGTATCTGGTTCCAAAGTGATGGAGCTTCGCGTATCGACGGTAAAACCATGCGGATCATCGGGTAATGGTCTGTTTCCACGAGCTACGAGATTGCTGAAATCAGAACGGCTAATGGCATTCAGCTCGACGCTCGTCATGCTGTCACGTTCATCGAACACACTGGCATCAAAATGTGAGGGATTCCAGTTCACTGCATACAGGGGCAATGTCAAATCAGCGTCTTTAACGGGGTAAACGACCCTGCTCACCGTTTCCCATTGAACCTTGTGATCAATTGCAGTTTGTGCCATACATGTCAGTATACAAATGAGACGCAAATAAGAATGGCCGCCTGATCAATGTGCAACAGGCGGCCATTCTTATTTGTTATTGTTCTTCACTGCAAAGAAGTTGGTATCGTTCAGATACCCCTTACCGGCAGTCATATCGTACTGAATAAGTTCGTAGTCGTGCAGGGTTTTCTTGGCCTGCTTGGATAGAGCCTTGCGTTTGACTGCGTCGCCGTTCTGATCCAGATACGTTGTGGATGTGTTGGTGTCGAAGCCTCCAAAGCCGATCACCAGTCGTTCTAATGCTGGAATATCGGTTCGTGCTTGAGTAAGGAACGCGAGGTATGGAGATACCTTGGCGTTCATGTGCTCGGCAGCCATCTCCATGAAATAATTCGGAGACGCGTATGCCGTGTTCTTGGCGTCAAGTTTTGCACCGGCCGATGCTGATGCCTGATTCGACCAGATAAAATAATCGGTTTGGTGCAATACCAGCGTATTGTCTTTGTCTGCTGAGGCAGCCTGGTATGCGCCAGGCAGATGATCGCCATAGAAAATAACGGTTACTGGTTTATTCATGGCGTTCAATTGGTTTAGGAAATCGATGGTCGCCTGGTCGGTGATGTTCACACCCTTCGCATAGGTATTAATTTGTCCGCGTTCGTAATCGTTCAGGTTTTCTGAGATATTTGCCGAATCGAACTGATTACTGGAATACCAGTTGTCATATCCCATGTGATTCTGCATAGTGACGAGTTGCAGGAACTGAGGGTGTATTTCCTTGTTGAGCTGGTCAATGATGTTCTGGTAAGAGGCCGCATCGCTGACGTACGGCGAATTGTCGATTCGATCTTGGTGCGTGATTGCCGGCTTGCTGTCCAGCGTGTAGAACTTGCCGAATCCGAATTTCTTGTAGTTTGCATCGCGCAAATACATGTTCTTGTAATACGGATGGAATGCTACGGAACCGGATTTACCATATTCGGTGTTCCAGATCTGGTTCCACGCGAACGGATTCTTCTGGTGCGGGACCAACTCTTGATACATGGACTGCATGGAGTCATCAAACAGAGCCAAATCCAGACCGGTAAGTACTTGATATTCGATATTCGCGGTGCCCCCACCAAACCCAGGAGACAGCATCAATCCGGATGTGGTGGTCTGCTTCAGAGCTCGGATATCCGGCATCGGATCTTCGGTCAGTGTAATTCCGGGCACGCGCGTCGGGTCGGAGAAGCTCTCCGAGAGAATCGTGATAACCGTATTGTCCGTGAGATTGTTGGCTCGAGTGCTGTTAATCTTTGTTGCCGCGGAATTGTATTTCTTGGCCAGTGCTTCCATGGCTTCCTGGCTGTAGCCTTCGGGCTTATCCATAATCTTCGGATGCGTAAGGCGCAAGAAATTGATGGCAGGGCCATTGTTGGTGGCATCACCTTCGGCACTCCAGAGTTGCGGTGAATCACCCCAAGACTTCGCCCACTCATATCCCCATGCGCCAGGAATGCTGAGCGTCCATGTGAACGAGCACAGCAGCGTGATGCTCATTGCCGCAGCGATGATACGAGTGACATTGCCAATAATCGTTTTCACGTTACGGAATGGACGCCACCAGTGGAATGGAATCACGCAACGGCGGCCGTCAACGAATTGCAGTATTAGGCAGATAACCGTCAGCCAGATAAGCATGGTGATGGTGCCGTCTACCAATGCCTGGCTGCTTTTGGGAATGAATGAAGTGATCTCGCCGCCGTTGCCACTGGACAGGAAGCTGAGATCGGAGGGAAGAATCGGCTCGTTGCGCAGTATCACCTTGATGCTGTTCGCCACGGCATACACGCTCATCGTGATGGCGAATACGGCGGTCGCCACCCAGAACCGGTTAATGACAAATACCAGCACCAAGTAGACCATGCCAAGAGCGAGGAAGTTGAGCAGCCAGTTGAGTTTGTCTTCCTCCAGCCACATTTGCGTCACGAATCTGGTGACCCGGCCGTTCACGCTATTGAGAATCTTGGTGGTGCTGTCCACGGCGTTTGGGTCGTCATATTGGGGTTCGGAGTACATGCCCCATTGAATGAAGGTTACGACCGCTGCATCAATCAGCGCCATCACTACGACATACAACGTATACGGGCACTTCGGGCGCTTCTTCCATAGCTTGTGGAGCGCAACCGCAGCCGAAATCAGGAGTTGTGCGAATTTGGAGGTCAGAATAGGTGCGGCGCTGGCTTTGATGCATTGGCTGAAGCGGGCAAGCTGGGCTTTGATTGGGTTTGGTTGTTGCGGTTGCTTGTACTTCTTTTTGCTGTCTGCTTGTTGGTCGCTTTGGGTGGTTGCGTTGACGTTGTTGGTGGCTTTGGAGCTGGAGTCTTTGATATTGGAATCTTGGGCATCGGCACTGCTGTCATCGGCATTGCTGCCCCCTGATGCAGCCTGAGCATCGCCAGCATTGCTGCTGTTGTCGGTTGCTGCGGGATCAAGCATACTAGTGCTTGTTGCTGCCGCCTCATCGTTTACAGAGTCGGTTGCAGTGTTAAGCTCAGTATCGAGTGCAGAAGTCTCGTCCATGGACACTTTGGACTGGTGAGTGCGACGCCGAGCGCCAACGAATGTGAGTATCCCTGCCCGTGGAGCGAAACGGGGCTTGGACGACGATGCGGAATGATGCGCCACTTTGGAGGAGGCGGAAACCCTAATGCGGGAGGTACCTGTCTTCGCGCGATTGCCACGTACCTTATGCTGTTTGCTCAATGAAATTCACCTATGCCCTCGTTACAACAACGTACCCGCATATTGTAACGAGTGATTTAGAACAAATTCACTGAGCGTTCACGGGGAGGGTGGTTGGGGTGTGCGGGACGGTGGTGGCGCATTGCGTTCGCGGTTGGGGGCGGCAGTAAGTACGCGTATGAACGAACACTTCGCGTACATACTGCCGTTTTATGTCGTCAAACCGGCAGTAAGTACGCGGGAGTCTCGTTCGGCCGCGTACATACTGCCGGTATCAGATGGCGTGCATCGGAGAGACTACAACCCAGCCCGGGTAGGGGCTCCATTGAGCGCACCATGGGAATTGTCGGCGTGCTCAGGGCTTCGTTTTCTTTGCTGTGAAAAAACGTTGAGCAACCTATCAGTGCCCTTGTTTGCGGTACTTCTCCTCGGTTCCGGCTTTATCCGGCATCCACCAGCTTTCGTGCGCACGGTACCAGTCGATGGTCGCGGCCA
>OLOU01000873.1_pt1 | contig 23953 bp, 23 predicted proteins | sample 1672101 | NCBI WGS metagenome assembly OLOU01 (sample SAMEA3136645, study PRJEB25190) | human gut metagenome | biome: human gut; feature: human-associated habitat; material: faeces | place: Austria | collected 2013
AAAAGAAGCGAAAAAGGAAGAGCCGAAGCACGAGGAGCCGAAGGGTCCCGAGGTGTAAAGCGGCTTTCGGAATGATTCACCCCCTGCAGGAATATGCTGTGATGCATATGTTCTGCAGGGGGTGTTTTTTTGCATACGGAACAAAAATGGCTGCCGCTGCTCTCGCGCGCGGCAGCTTGCGGCTTGGCAGGAGTCGTGCTCACATTGATGCTGAGCTGGCTGGCGGCGTTTGCGGTGAACCGCGAGCTGCTGCCCGAGGTTGATACGCGGCTTATCGCGCTCATATGCTGCGCGCTCGCGTGCCTGATCGCCGGGGCGTTCTCTCCGCAGCCGGAGAAGGGGAGGGCGCTTGGCGGTGCGATGACGTGGGCAGTGTGGATGATTGGTTATCTGATTCTGAAAGTATCTGTCGGCGCACCGGTTTTTTGCGCCGAGACTGCCGTCACGCTCGCGGTCACTCTTGCGGCGTCGATTATCGGTTCGTGCACTTTTCATAAAAAGTTACGAAATAGAACAAAGAAGAAAAAACGGAAACAGAGCAGAAAATACAGAAAGTAATCACCTCAAAAGTTTACATAACGTATGTGCGATTACCTATATATAGCGTTTGCATCCGTGTGATTACCGAAATATAGGCGTATGCGCTTGAAATAACAGGCTGTTTCAAAGCCTGTAGTTACGCGGTTTACATAACGCTGTTAACATAATTTCTTGTCATAATAAACAAAAATGAACAAAGTTTGACGAAATGCTTGATAACAGTTTCGATTTGTATTATATTATGTCTACACCGCATTATGTAAATTGTCATGTTATGAATGCGCGTTCATAGACTGTCCGTGGTGATGGGCAATGAATGTGCGACAGAGACATAAGAAGCTTCGTGTGCGCCGGAAAGTGGCTCCGCCGCGCTTCCCGCTGCCGCCGCTGCTTGCTGCAGTCATGGCGGCGGGCTACGTGATCGGCTGCTGCTGCGGTGCGAACGCCGAGCTGCCGGATTCTTCAGAGCCGGTGCTTTCGTTTTTGCAAAGCGGCACGGGTGGCGCATTGTATGGCGGCTTGCTGCCGGAGTTATGCATCTCGTGCGCTTATGGCTTTGCATTTTTGCTGCTGTCGACGTCGTATCTCGGCTTTTTGCTGATCCCCGTCGTTTTCGGTGTCAAAGGGTTTCTGTCCGCCTGTACGGCGGCTGCTTTTTTGCGCTCCGGCTGCGCACACGCGTTTGCGCTGTCGTGTGTTGCGGTTGGTTTGCCAGGCGTGTTTCTTGTGCCGGCGCTGTTTTTGCTCGGCGTGCTCTGCGCGCAGATGTCTGTGCGTCTGATGGAGCAGCGGCGCGGTCTGCCGTCTCCTGCTGCGACGGAGCGTTGTTCCCGGGAGCTGGCGTTGGTGTTCTGCCTGCTGCTTGCGGCTGCGGCCACGGCGAGCTATGCCGTGCCGTTTTTCACAAAGCTTATTCTGTGACTGATGGTCACTCTGGATGAAATCTGATTGGAAAGGGGGAAGTCGTCGTGCGTGATTCCGACGGAATGGAAATATTCGAATCCTACCTGCGTGATGTCAAGCGCTCATCGCAAAACACGATTTCCTCATACCTGCGGGATGTACGGCAGCTGAGTGAATACCTGCACGCCCATACGGATGCCGACCTCGGCTCTGCGGAAGAAGAGGAGCTGTGCGATTACATCGATTGGATGCGCGGCAACGGCAAGTCGGTCGCCACGGTTTCCCGGGCAATCGCGTCGCTGAAAAACTTCTACGGTTTCCTGCTTAATAATCATTATGTGCAGCACAATCCGACCGGCAAGCTCGTGCCGGATAAGGCCAAGCAGAAGCTGCCGCAGATCCTCACGAGCAAGGAAGTGGAGCTCCTGCTCGCACAGCCGGAGTGCACGGACGCCAAAGGCTACCGTGACCGCGCAATGCTCGAGCTGCTTTACGCGACCGGTATCCGCGTGAGCGAGCTGATCTCCCTGAACATCACGGATGTCAATTTGTCCGCCGGTGTGATCCGCTGCCACGGACGCGATAAGACGCGCATGATCCCCATGTATCCGGCGGCTGTTCGCGCGCTCACAGAATACATTAATTTCATCCGTCCGCAGATGATCGCAGCTCCGGATGAACAGGCACTGTTCGTCAACGTCGGTGGTGAACGGATGTCACGTCAGGGCTTCTGGAAGCTCATCAAGAACTATCAGACGAAGGCCGGCATCGAAAAGGCAATCACACCGCATACGCTGCGCCATTCGTTCGCGGCGCATCTGCTGGAAAACGGCGCGGATATCCATGCCATTCAGGAAATGCTCGGTCATGCGGACATCTCCTCGACGCAGATCTATTCTCACCTCGTCAGCAAACAGCTCAAGGATGTCTATAACAAGGCGCACCCGCGTGCGTGATCCATTGTGTTTTTAGCGCTCCGAAGAAATTCGGGGCGCTATTTCTTTTGAGCGGTTGCTTACGTGGCGAAATTATGCTATATTTATTTAATTGGAGTGATGCATATGCGGATCTTAGGCGTCGACCCGGGGATCGCTACGGTCGGCTTCGCGGTTTTGGATGCGGACAAGCGCAGTCAGCGGCTGCTGACCTGCGGTGTGATCACGACACCGGCCAGAACACAGCTCTCGAGCAGACTCGATCAGATCTATCGCGACCTGAACGAACTCATTGCGCAGTTTCATCCGGAAGCGATGGCGGTGGAGGAGCTGTTTTTCAACACCAATATCACGACCGGCATCGCCGTCGCCCATGGGCGCGGCATCATTCTGCTCTCGGGCTATCAGGCAGGGCTGCAGATCTATGAATATACGCCGCTGCAGGTCAAGCAGGCGGTCGTCGGTTACGGCCGCGCGGACAAAAAGCAGGTCATGGACATGGTGCGGCGCATCCTGTCCCTGCAGGCAGTTCCGAAGCCGGACGATGCTGCGGACGCCGTCGCCATCGCGCTGTGTCACGCACGCAGCGCTACATCATTGATCCATCAACAGGAGAGGTTTGACCCATGTTCTACCACATAAACGGGATTGTTACCGATTTGGAACCAAATCTGGCTGTGCTCGAGTGCGGCGGCGTTGGCTATGCGCTCAATGTGAGCCTGAACACGCTCGCAAGCGTCAAGATCGGTGAACGCGCCAAGCTATATATATATGAGTGTATCCGCGAGGATGCGCACGATCTCTACGGCTTTGGCTCCAAGAGCGAGAAGCACTGCTTTGAGCTGCTGCTCGGCATCTCCGGTGTCGGGCCGAAGGCGGCGCTGTCGATCCTCTCGTCCAACACGCCGGACGGGCTGGCGCTGGCCGTGCTCAACGGCGATGAAAAAGCGCTCACGAGCGCGCCCGGCATCGGCAAGCGCATTGCGCAGCGTATCCTGCTTGAGCTCAAGGACAAAATGGCCAAGGAGAGCGCGAGCGTTGATTTTTCCGACCTCACGCAGGCCGTGCCTGCATCCGATGCGGCTTCGGCCGCGCGCAGTGATGCGATCGCCGGTCTGACCGTGCTCGGCTACAGTATGCCGGAGATCAATGCGGCTCTGCGCAAGCTGCCATCCATTGAGGGTATGAGCGCAGATCAGATCATCAAGGCTGCACTGCGTGCCATGATGCAGCAGTAAGCAGGGAGGAAGCATATGAGCATCAATTTTTCTGAAGACGCCCAGCAGGAAGTTGTCACATCTTCCCGCGTCCTGCCGGAGGACTCCGGTGAGGGCTCGCTGCGTCCGCGCCTGCTGCGCGACTATACCGGTCAGGAAAAGGCGAAGGAGAATCTTCAGGTCTGCATCGACGCTGCACGTCTGCGCGGTGAGCCGCTCGACCACGTGCTGCTCTACGGCCCTCCGGGTCTGGGCAAGACGACGATGGCGGCCGTCATCGCAAACGAGATGGGCGTAAATATGCGCATCACCTCCGGCCCTGCGATTGAAAAAGCGGGTGACCTTGCAGCACTGCTGACGAATTTGCAGGAAAACGACATTCTGTTCGTCGATGAGATCCATCGTCTCAACCGCGCGGTCGAGGAGATCCTTTACCCCGCCATGGAGGACTACGCCATTGATATCATCATCGGCAAAGGTCCGTCGGCCAACTCGATCCGGCTGGATCTGCCGCATTTCACGCTCATCGGCGCGACCACGCGCGCCGGTCAGCTGACAGCGCCGCTGCGTGACCGCTTTGGTGTCAACCTCCGGCTGGAGCTGTATAGCCCCGAAGAATTGCAAAAAATTGTTGAGCGCAGCGCCGGCATCCTGAATGTGGAGATCAACAGCGCCGGCGCGTATGAGATCGCCTCACGCTCGCGCGGCACACCGCGTATCGCAAACCGCCTGCTCAAGCGTGTGCGCGACTATGCGCAGGTGCGCGCAGACGGCGTGATCACGAAAGAGGTGGCAAACGATGCGCTTCTGCGTCTGGAAGTGGACGCCATGGGCCTCGACGCGACCGACCGGCGGATGCTGCGCAGCATCATCGAGTTTTATCACGGCGGACCGGTCGGGCTTGAGACACTGGCAGCGACGATCGGTGAGGAAGCCGTCACGCTTGAGGACGTGTATGAGCCGTATCTGCTGCAGCAGGGCTTTTTGACCCGTACACCGCGCGGGCGCTGCGTCACGCGCCGTGCCTATGAGCATCTTGGACTGGAATATATCGGTCAGCAGGAAATAGAACTCTAAAAAAACGCGGAATGTTGCCGCAAACGTGCATTTTGTACAAAAGTCTATTGACTTTTCAGGGATTTTAGTTATAATTTGTTTTGTGGTATTGGAGCTTGAAAGATGATGGATATTTCCCAACTGTCAGATGCTGAGCTGCTGTCCCGGGTGACTGCCGGAGATGCCGCCGCGGAAGAAGCGCTTGCCGAGCGCTACAGCCGTCTGGTGCGCATCTGTGCGCGTCCGCTTTTTCTAGCAGGCGGCGACAGCGAGGATCTTATTCAGGAGGGAATGCTCGGTCTGCTCTCGGCGATCCGGCAGTATGACCCGGCGTCTAACGTCCCGTTCAAAGCATATGCGGAGGTTTGTATCAGCAACCGCATCTACAGTGCCATCAAGTCCGCTTCAAGGCAGAAGCATTCTCCGCTCAACAGCGGCATTTCCCTAGACAGCATCCTCTCAGAAGAATCACAGACCCAGGCATCCACCTATCCGGGAGCAAATTGTCGTGTTACTGAGGAGCAGGTTCTGGCCAGAGAGAGTGAACAAGAGCTTTTATCCGCTTTTACCCGGTATTTGTCCGCGTTTGAGGCGCGGGTGCTTCGGCTGTATTTGTCCGGCCTGTCGTATGCAGAGATGGCGGCCGAGACGAACAAGCCCGAAAAATCCATCGACAATGCCGTACAGCGGATCCGCCGCAAACTGGCGCGGCTCCCCAATTTCAGCGACTTCAGCAAGAGCTGAGCGCAATATAGCCGATAGGCAAGTTTTTCAAAAGAGAGGATTTATCATGTTCGAAGACAAAACGTTGAAGTGCAAAGAGTGCGGCGCGGATTTCATTTTCACCGCAGGTGAGCAGGAGTTTTACGCGGAGAAGGGTTTCCAGAATGAGCCCCAGCGCTGCAAAGCCTGCCGCGACGCTCGTAAGAATGCTGCCCGCGGTCCCCGCGAGTTCTTCACGGCTACCTGCGCTGCCTGCGGCGGCGAGGCCAGAGTTCCGTTTGAGCCGAAGTCTGACCGTCCTGTCTACTGCAGCGAGTGCTTCGCGAAGATGAGAGAGCAGCACTAATCAGCAGATAAACTGGTTAAAATGATTGGGGCGCTTTGTGCGACCCAATCATTTTCTCACAAGCAATTTACCGGAGGTAAAGAATTATGTTTGAAATTTCCAGAGATACGATGATTTCGGAGATCCTGACCAATGCTCCGGAAGCGATGCCCGTGTTCCAGAACATCGGCATGCACTGCCTCGGCTGCGCTATGGCCAGCGGCGAGACGCTTGAGCAGGCCTGCCTCGCACACGACGTCGATCCCGACGCCTTCCTCGAGCAGCTGCGCACCTATCTGGAGAGCCTGTAAGATACAGACAAGGATCAAAAGCCGGCATCACGCCGGCTTTTGGTGTTTCTATGGAGAAGCTTTATGGACCACATTCGACTGTCACCGCGGCTGCAGATGGTCGCGGACTTTGTGCCGCCGTGCGCCTGTGTTGCGGATATCGGCACGGATCACGGATATCTGTCGGTCTGGCTGCTGCAAAATGGCATCGCCGAGACAGCGATTGCGGCGGACATTCACGCAGGACCGCTCGCTAATGCGCGCCAGTCTGCCCACGCTTACGACCTGACCGAACGCTTTCGTTTCGTACTGGCTGATGGCCTGCAGTTTCCGGACGCCCAGGATGCGGATATCATCACCGTCGCCGGCATGGGCGGGGAGACGATCTGCGCGATCATGGCGGCAGCACCGTGGCTGCAGAAGGGACGCCGGCTCGTATTGCAGCCGCAGAGCAAGGTCGCGGAGCTTACCGACTGGCTATGGCGCAGCGGCTTCACGATCGAGGATGCCGCACTTTGCCGTGACAGTGGCAAGCGCTATCTTGCGCTGCGTGTGCTTGGTCGGTCGAGCGAGCAGCCGTGCACGGTGGAGCAGCTTTTACTCCGGCGCTCAGATCCGCTGCTGCCAGAATACCTGACCGACGAGATCCGGCGGCAGACGCGTGCACGCTCCGGTATGGCGCACGCAAAGCAGACGCCGGAAGCGGCGCTTGCGGCGATCGATGCGCGGCTAAACGAACTGCAGACCTGCCTGAAGGAGGTACAGTCATGGCAACCGTAAACGACATTTATGCTTTTTTAAACGATCTCGCGCCGGTGCGGTATCAGATGGACTTTGATAACGCCGGTTTTCTGGTCGGTGACGGCAGCGCCGCGGTCGAGCGCGTGCTGCTGGCGTTGGACATTACGGATGAAGTGATTGCGGAGGCGGCTGAGCTGCACGCGCAGCTCATTGTATCGCACCACCCGCTCATCTTCACGCCGCTGCGCCGCGCGGTGGCAGACGATCTAACCGGCCGGAAGGTGCTTGCGCTCGCGCGGCACGGCATTGCAGCCGTCTGTATGCATACGAATCTGGACATTGCCGACGGCGGCGTCAACGACGCGCTCATGGCGGCGCTGGGCGCTGAGGTCACGGGCGGCCTCGAGCCATCCGGTACAGCCGACGATGGCAGCGCGCTGACCTGCGGCCGCGTCGGCCGACTGCCGGAACCCATGGCGCTGTCGGATTTTCTGCCCTATGTCGTTGATCGGCTGCACGCCAATGGCCTGCGCTATGTCGACGGCGGACGCCCGGTGCGGATGCTTGCGGTCTGCGGTGGCTCCGGCGGCAGTATGCTGGAGCTTGCTGCACAAAAGGGGTGCGACACGTTCGTGACTGCGGACGTGAAGTACGACCGGTTTCTTGCGGCGAAGGAGCTCGGCGTCAATCTGATCGACGCCGACCACTTCTGCACCGAAAACGTGATTATCCCGGTCCTCTATGAAAAGCTGCGGGCGCGGTTTCCGGCGCTTGCTTTTACCGTCAGCCGCGTACATGCGCAGACCGCGCAGACATATTGTCCGTAATCCATGCCGCCGGCACTGCTCCGGCGGCATATTCTCGTCCAAGGGCTCATACAGTTTTGTAAGACTGATGAGGAGAGGACGACAAAATGGACACTTCTTCAATTTACGCAGACATTGCCGCCCGCACCGGCGGGAATATTTACATCGGCGTTGTCGGCCCGGTTCGCACCGGGAAGTCGACCTTTATCAAACGGTTTATGGAGACGCTTGTGCTGCCGAACATCACCGATGATTATGTGCGCGAGCGCGCACGCGATGAGCTGCCGCAGAGTGGCTCCGGCCGGACGATCATGACTGCGGAGCCGAAGTTTGTCCCGGAGGACGCCGTTGCCATCGAGCTGGATGCCTCCGTGCACGCCTCTGTGCGCCTGATCGACAGCGTCGGCTACATGATCCCGGGTGTCAACGGTCAGTATGAAGACGGGGAAGAGCGCCTCGTCACGACCCCGTGGTACGATCACGAAGTCCCCATGCGCGTTGCGGCGGAAGAGGGGACACGGAAGGTGATCCGTGACCACTCGACGATCGGCATCGTTGTCACGACCGATGGCAGCGTGACCGAGCTTGCGCGGGAGGATTATGTACCGGCGGAGGCACGTGTTGTCGCAGAGCTGCGCGATATCGGCAAGCCATTTCTCGTCCTGCTCAACACGGCAGACCCTGCGGGAGAACGCGCGCAATCGCTGGCTGCCGACCTGAGCGTGCAGTATGACGCCGCCTGTCTGCCGGTCAACTGTCAGACGCTTACAGAGCAGGACGTTCTGGAGATCCTGCGCACGATCCTGTATGAATTCCCTGTCGCGGAAGCCTGTTTTCGTATGCCGGAGTGGATGGATGTCCTGCCGCCGGACAATGCGGTCAAGCAGCAGCTTTATGCGCGGCTGCGTGAGCAGATGCCGTCGCTGCGCTGCCTGCGCCAGGCGCGCCGCACGGCGCAAGCGCTCTCGGAAGACCCGCTGCTGGAGTCGGCGGACGTGGAGCGTATCGGCGTGGACACCGGTTCGGTCTGCTACGTGCTCGCGTTTCCGCGCGCGCTCTACTATGATGTGATCAGTGAGCAGGCGGGCGTTGCGCTGCACAGCGACGGAGAGCTTATCTCCTTCCTCGCGGACATGGGGCGCATTCAGGCCGACTATCAGCATATCCGCAGCGCACTCAACGACGTGCGCACTAAGGGCTACGGTGTCGTTGCGCCCGCACCCGGTGACTTGCAGCTCGCAGAGCCGGAGATCGTGCGCAAGGGCGGCCGATACGGCGTCCGGCTCAAAGCCAGCGCAAAGGCCATCCATATGTTCCAGACGAATATCGAGACGGAGATCTCACCGGAGATCGGCGGGGAAAACGCCTCGAGCGAGATCCTCGGCTTCCTGCTGCAAGGGTTTGACGGCGATGTCGAGCAGCTTTGGCAGTCCAATATTTTCGGTAAGCCGATCTACACGATCGCGCAGGAGGGTGTGGAGGAAAAGCTCAGCTGCCTGCCGACGAAAGCGGTCGGAAAGCTCCAGGAAACTTTGCAGCGTGTGGTCAATGAGGGCAGCGGAACACTGATCTGTATTATTTTGTGACAGGAGCTCTGTCTGGTGTCCGGGAACCGGCTTGCAGACGCTTTTTTTGAGAATAGCAAATCGTTATAACAGGCATCCGGCAAAACACCGGATGCCTGTTTATGTTGTCCCTGTCCTTGATTTCAGAATTTGTGTCTTGAAATCAGGATTCATGATGATTCTTGAATTTGCGCTGATGCAATGGTAAACTGTGGTCATGGAAGTCCCTCGAGTTTGTCTACGACGACGGCAACCAGCCGTTCGCGATGATCTATAACGACGGCTCGACCTCGTTGTATTGGATGGAATTACCCCTAAATTTTAAGGAAGGAGGCGAAGCATGGACTTCGCTCATGATTACATGCGGGCGTTGCTGGCAAAAGAGATCGATGTCGCAGCCGAATTGCAGAAACAGAGATCTCAGGTCGTTTATCAGCAGTATTGCGCAGGCGGTACGATGCATCGTGGCTACTATTGTCCAAGCTTGACGGAAGATCTCTGGCTCGGCAACACAAAACGTGGCCGCCTTTGCAAGAAGCGGCCGTCGGAGGAAAGACTATCACACATATACGGCTTTGATGCGGCAGAGCGGCTTATTGTTGTTGAGCACATGCACTGCTCAAAGGAGTATATCTTGTACGATACAGGAGTGACGTTGGGTGTGGAGATAGATAATGCTAACAATGCAAGTGCAGTAAACATTTGCCGGTATGACGTAAATGGAAGAATTCAGATATACGAATGTTATTTTCTCACGCCGAATGCAGATCAGGTTTTCTATATGACCCGAGAGACGTTCCGCTACCTGCCGGATCAGGTTATAGATAATTGGTACAGGGAGATGGAGTATGCAGGAGAATGGTTTCACGAGCATCAACGCTGCGTCTTTCCGGTGAAAGACGGATGTCTGGGTGACTATACTGCAGAAAATTTTTATCATGGTCGATGCGGTGTTAAGATCCCTTATCGAGTGACAAAAAAGCGAAAAGTCCCGCCCTGTAGCCCTGAAAATAGGTGATTCAGTAAGTGGGCGGTGCAGCAGCACCGCCCGCAGGGAAATGGATAAGTGGTCACTATGATGCGTGCAACCGTCAGCACACAACCACAGATCATCATCGTTGTCTGCTGTATCACGCTGCGCCGCAGCGCCTACGGCGCGTGGGGCAACTATTCCGTGCACGATGACAAAGGTGCGAAGATTACGAAGGCCAGCTTCATCGGGCACATCAACCCCCTGCGTTACCGCGGCTATTACTACGACCGCGAAACGCGCCTTTACTACCTCCAGAGCCGGTACTATGACTTCGCCAACTGCCGGTTCATTAATGCGGATGCATATGTAACTACGAATGTTGGTAGCATTTTGAATAGTAACATGTTCGCATATTGCGAGAATAATCCGATCTTGTTTAGTGATCAGCATGGTAACTATAGGTTTATTGATGGATATACACCTCCTCAAAACACAAAAAACAGTGTGTCTATCCCTATACCCGAGCCGTTTTCTGTTGGATATTTCAATCAATTTGGAAATAAATACGCAAATGGATTATACGTTAAAGCCACTCCCCCCCAATCTCGATAGAGGGCTGACTATAGTGAATGCCGAGGCGGGAATTATGTCCATTGGTGGTGACTATCGGTTTGGCAGTTGGTCATTAACTACTGTTTCGACCGAAGCAAAAGCAGGCGCTTCCCTGGACTATATTGGGTTTTGTGCTGACGCAGCCTTAATAAGGGGCGAGGCTGGTGTCAGAATTAAGCTTCCCTTCACGAAAAAGAAATTGTTCCTTGGAGCAGGTGCGGATGCGATTTCATTTGGCATTAGAGCATATTATGATTCCGAACGAGGTCGCGTTGAAATTGGTTTATCTGATGTTATAGGCGTATCTATTATTATTGGATTAGAAGGCGATGAAAAATGAGAACTATTAGTTTTCAAAGAAAAATAAGCAAAGCAAGGTTGGTTTTCTCGGTTTGCAATGATTTTGGTGAACAAATATGCGGCTTTGGAAGATGTACATGCGGAATTCTTCTCCAGAAATTAACACTCAAGTGGTCGACGCCTTCATTAGCACCGGAGCCTGAAATACTAACCTTGAGGCAACGAAGCTGGATACTTAAAATATTGTCCGTTATTCCGATAATTAGCCTTTTTGTGCGTGTTCCATATTATTTCTATCGTAATTCAAATTACTCTGGTCATATGAAATATAATTGTGGAATTCGGGCGTATATTTTGCGAACAGGTCTAGATGAATACGCCTTACGTTTACATAAAAATAATATTTGTTCAATTTGCAAAAATGAAATTCAGATTGCAAAGATTCAAAAGCAAAGCAATTCTTGGTTTGAGAAAAATCAGTATACTATATTCATGAGTGAAAAAATTGAGGATCGTGAAATCCCGGTTATTTTATTAATTTCTATGTTTGTAGATGTCGTGTTTTATAAGAACTATAGGCATTTGAGCGTTTATAAAAAAGAAAGAAATGTTATATTTTCGGACCCGTATTCTGCAATGGCGGATTGGCAACCTTAGCTTTTTCAATACTTTTATACATTTTACTACTGATATGGCAGAAAAAACAGTTTGCAAAATTCGAGAAGCACAATCCCATCCGCATATTCATAGAATAGAACTATAGAACAGCGCGGGCGGTGCTGCTGCACCGCCCGCTGGGAAATGGACAAGTGGTCACTATGATGCGTACAACCGTCAGCACACAACCATAAATCATCATCGTTGTCTGCTGTATCACGCTGCGCCGCAGCGCCTACGGCATGGAGGCGCTGCGGCTTTGTGTATATCGGCGGACGGTGCAGTAGATTTTTTCTCAAACCGGCAAAAATGACGTAGATTCGCGCTGGTGTTTTGTGTAAGATTTGCGTTGTTTTCTTCACAATGTTGTGGTAAACTACGGACATGAATTTATGAAAACGAGGGATGTCTATGAAGCCATTGTCCAAAATTGCCGCAGGAGTGAGCCCGTCCGCGACGCTGGCTGTCAGCGCACTGGCGAAGAAGATGAAAGCAGAAGGGAAGGACGTTATCGGCTTTGGCGCCGGCGAGCCCGATTTTGCCACACCCGACCGCATCAGCTATGCGGGTGTGCGCGCGATCTGCGACGGAAAAACGAGATATACGCCCGCAGCCGGTATGATCGAGTTGCGTCAGGCAATTTGCGACCGCGTGAAGGCGGATTACGGTTTGGAGTATGAGCCGACGCAGGCGGTCGTTGCCAGCGGTGCAAAGCACATGGTCTATATCGCGCTGGCTGCGCTGGTCGACCCGGGCGATGAGGTGATCGTGCCGTCCCCGTACTGGGTCAGCTACTATGAAATGGTGCGTCTGTTTGGCGGCGTACCGGTCGTTGTTGACGTCAGCGAGGAGCAAGGCTTCCAGCTTGCGCCGGAGCAGCTCGAGGCGGCCATCACGGACAAGACAAAGGCCATCATCCTCAATAACCCCTCGAATCCGACCGGTGCTGTCTATTCGAAGGAAGCGCTCAAGGCAGTCGCGGATGTCTGCGTCAAGCACGATCTGTACATCATCTCGGACGAGATTTACGATAAGCTCATCTATGACGGTGCTGCATTCACAAGCGTTCCGGCGCTTGGCGAGGAGATCAAGGAGCACACCATCCTCATCAACGGTGTCTCCAAGACCTATGCCATGACCGGCTGGCGCATCGGCTACGCGCTGTGTGCAGCGCCGATCGCAAAGGCTATGGCCAATTATCTCAGCCACTCGACCGGCGCACCGGGCACAATGTGCCAGTGCGCGGCCATTGAGGCGCTCTCCGGCCCGCAGGATGAGGTGGAGCAGATGCGGCAGGTGTTCGAGCAGCGCCGCGATCTGATCGTCAGCCGCATCAATGCGATGCCCTACGTGAGCTGCCTGAAGCCGAGCGGCGCGTTCTATGTCATGGTGAATCTCGAGAAGACCATCGGAAAGCAGATCGACGGCCAGACCATCCACAACGGCGACGATTTTGCAAAGCTTCTGCTGGAGAAGTCTCTGGTCGCGGTCGTGCCCGGCATCGGCTTCGGCGCGCCGAACTTCATGCGCCTGAGCTATGCGATCTCGACGGAAAACATCGAGACTGGCATGGATCGTCTGGAGGCGTTCCTGAAGCAGCTTCAGTAAAACCGATTTTTGAGACGCGCGGTGCTCCGCGCGTCTCTTTCCTTATGCGCGGTTGACGCAAAGGTCGCAAAATGGTATTCTGAGAGCGTGTCATAAGCGCCCGTCCTCGCTGCATATTCTGTCAGGAGGGGGGAGCGCCGTGACGAGATTGCTGTATCATCGGCTACTGGTCATACTGCTGGCCGCAATTGTGGTGTTTGGCGGCTGGTTTGCAGCTGACTGGCAGCTCCGACAGGCAGAAGCAGCCGCAAACTGGCACGAGCAAACACAGGTTCTGATCCTTGACGCCGGTCACGGCGGGGAAGACGGTGGGGCAGTAGCCCCGGATGGGACCGTAGAGGCAGACATCAATCTGCAAATCGCGCTGCGTGCACGTGCCATCGCGGAGCTAACGGGTGTCAGGGTCGTCATGACGCGTGAGAGCGCGCAGATCGCATACCCGGATGACGCTGCCACGGTCGCGCAGCGGAAAAAAGCCGACCAGCACCGACGCGCCGAGTTGGTGCGTGAGATGGACAACGCAGTGCTTATCAGCATCCATCAGAACTGCTATCCGGACAGGAAGCCGTCCGGCGCGCAGGTGCTGTATGCGGCGAGCACCGGAAGCGACACGCTTGGGATGCGAATGCATGACAATCTGGTCACGTATCTTGACCCGCAAAACCGGCGCGTTGCGGCGCCGATCTCGGAGAAAATCTATCTCATGCACGCAGTGCAGTGCCCGGCTGTTTTGGTCGAGTGCGGCTTTCTGTCAAATGCTTCGGAATGTGCAAAGCTCAAGGACGCTGATTATCAGGCGAAGCTTGCGACCGTTATCATCGCGTCTTACTTACAATACCGGCAGTCTCTGCCGCAAACAGGAATGATCACATGAAAGCAAAATCAAGTGCGAAAACCGTCTTTTATTGCTCGGAATGCGGCAACGAGACGGCAAAATGGATGGGGCAGTGCCCGGCGTGCGGCGCGTGGAACACGCTTGTGGAAGCACCGAAAGAACCCAAGACTGCGCTCGGCACGCGCGCCAAGCGCATCACGCAGCCCAAGTTGATCTCGGAACTGGATGCCGAGGAGGAACTGCGGTTTTCTACAGGCATCGGTGAATTTGACCGCGTGCTCGGCGGCGGTGCCGTGCGCGGGTCACTGGTTCTGGTCGGCGGCGCGCCCGGCATTGGCAAATCCACGCTGCTGCTGCAGCTCTGCGGCCGTATCAGTGAGCGCGAGACGATTCTCTATGTCTCCGGTGAGGAGAGCCAGCGTCAGCTGAAAATGCGCGCGCAGCGCCTCGGCGTCGACCATGGCAGCATCTATGTGCTGGCAGAGACAGACTTGAACACGGTTTTGGCCACGATCGACGATCTGCAGCCGACTGTGCTGATCGTCGACTCCATTCAGACCATGTACGACGCGGAAACGGCATCAACGCCCGGCAGCATCAGCCAGGTGCGCGAGTGCACGATGCGCATCATGCGTTCGGCCAAGGACAGCGGCTACACGGCGTTTGTGGTCGGCCACATCAACAAGGAGGGCAGCATCGCGGGACCGAAGGTGCTTGAGCACATGGTCGACTGCGTTCTGTACTTTGAGGGCGACCAGAGTACTGCATATCGCATCCTGCGTGCGGCCAAAAACAGATTCGGGTCAACAAACGAGATCGGTGTCTTTGAAATGGAGGATTTTGGTCTCCGTGAGGTGACAAATCCGTCTGAAATGTTACTATCCGGGCGGCCGAGCAATACACCGGGCACGTGCGTTGTCGGCGTCATGGAGGGCTCGCGCACGGTGCTTGCTGAGGTGCAGGCGCTGATCACGCCATCTGGCTACAGCGGCGCGCGGCGCAACGCCAATGGCATCGACTACAACCGCGCGATGCTGCTGCTGGCTGTGCTGGAAAAGCGTGCGGGATTTTCGCTGTCGAGCTGCGATGCATACATCAACGTCGTCGGCGGCCTGCGTCTGGACGAGCCGGCAACGGATCTGGCGGTGATCCTTGCGATCGCGTCGAGCTATAAGGATCTGCCGGTCGGCAGTGATCTGGCGGCGGTTGGCGAAGTCGGTCTGTCCGGAGAGATCCGCTCGGTGAGTCATTTGAATCAGCGCCTGTCGGAAATCGCGCGGCTGGGATTCCGACGCTGCATCATTCCGGCGCATGTGCGCGACGATGTGCAGAAGCAAAACGGTTTGGAGACGATCCCGGTCAAGAACATCCGCGAGGCGCTCAGGGCTGTATTCGGCGCGTGAAGCGGTGAAGCGGATATAGAATGAGCGAGTGAGCACGCAAAACACATTCACACACACACACACAATTGCAAATGGAGCAATCGGACTGTCAGAAAACCGCCGGAAGGCCTGAAACGGGCTTTTCGGCGGTTTTCCCTTCCTCTAAATTCGGCAAAATTTTTATTTTGCCGAATTATTTGTGGATTTCGTCAATAGACACTGCCCCGCACTTCTGGTATGCTCATATCAGAAATCGAGGTGGCAGATATGGACTATACGGATGCGCCGCAGGTGCTGCGCGACTTTTTGACTTATCATGAAACGATCTGCGGTCATTCTAAGGCAACCGTCGATCAGTATTATCTCGATCTGCGGATGTTCCTGCGGTTTCTGAAGCTGGAACGTGGGCTCGTGCCGCGTGCTGCGAAGCTGGACGAGATTCCTATCCATGATATTGACGTGGCATTTCTGCGCGCTGTGACACTTACTGAGGTTTATAATTTCCTAGCTTATCTGTCGCGTGACCGCATCAAGCAGTCCAACGCACACGAACCGGAATATGGTCTGAGCGCAAACTCCCGTGCACGCAAGATCGCTGCGATCCGCAGCTTCTTCAAATACCTGACGATGAAGGCAAAGCTGCTGGAGGAAAACCCCGTGCAGGATCTCGACTCCCCCAAGATCCCCAAGACGCTCCCCCACTACCTCACACTGGACGAGAGCAAACGGCTTCTGTCTGTGGTGGACGGGAAAAATAAGGAGCGAGATTATTGTATCCTGTGTATTTTTCTCAACTGCGGGCTGCGTATTTCGGAACTTGTCGGTCTGAATCTGCAAGACGATCACGGCGACAGTCTGCGCATCCTCGGCAAAGGCAGCAAGGAGCGCGTGGTCTATCTCAACGATGCCTGCCGTGAGGCGCTCGACCGCTATCTCGCTGTCCGCAAAGAGATCGCGCCGCCGCGCACGACGGCAATGTTCCTCTCCAACCGGCGCACGCGCATCAGCTGCGATTCCGTACAGGTCATGGTCAAGAAAAACCTGACGCGCGCGGGTCTGGACGCCAGTCAGTATTCCACGCATAAACTGCGGCACACAGCGGCAACACTCATGCTGCAAAACGGCGTTGACGTGCGCACGCTGCAAGAGGTGCTCGGGCATGAGCATCTGAACACGACGCAGATCTATACCCATGTGGATAACGATCAGCTGCGCACGGCAGCTGCGGCAAATCCGTTGGGAGAATTCTCGCCGGACGAGAATTGGGCAGAAAAAATCTCCGATCCCTGAGTGTGGGATCGGAGGTTTTGTGTTTTATTCTGACTTGATCTTAGGCAAATAGTCGCGAACACGGTGGTGCTGCTTGTCAAAACCGAATGCACGGATCGCCATCAGCAGTGTACCGAGCGCGGCTGCACCGTCCAAAACGGCGGCAAACCAGAGCGTACAGTAGCCAAGCTCCGCCATCACCAGAAGCAGTACCTTCACTGCAGCGCCAATCACCAGATGCTCGCGGCAAATACCCTCGACCCAACCGGCAGTCTCGATCGCTTCCGGCAGCAGGTACGGGTCTTGGCTTGTGAGCAGGACATCAGCGTCAAACCGCTCCTCACTTTCCTCCGGGATGACACAGACGTCGAGGTCGGCGCCCGAATGTTCCGGATGCGCCGTACAGCGACGGTCATAGTAAAGCAGCAGTTCCCCGTCATCCAGCTTTTCCACCTGCTGCGTAAGAAGCCGCTCTTTTTCTTCACTGCTGCATTTGCAGTGGAGATGATCCGCCTGAAGCTCCTTCGCGTTTTCGGATACGGAGTCATTGCTGGCATTGCTGAAGAGCGTGATGGTGTGCACGCCGAGCGCGCGCAGCTCCTTGAGCGCAGGCTTGACATCCGACTGCACGACTTCCTGCAGCAGGATTTTGCCGGCATACTGTTCTCCAACGGATACATAGACCACATATCCGTCCGAGAGGTCTGCATCAGGGATGTCCACCCCCTTGAGAATCATCAGTTCTCGCGTACCGACGCAGACGCGAGTCGATTCAATATATACTTCCACCCCGCTCTCGGGAATGTCCACCGCATTGGAGAGATACTCACTGCGGATCGGACCGGTATAAGCAGCGCAGATGGCGCGCGCCGTGCGGCTGCTGGAGCAGGATTCGGCATTGGCAGCCAGCTGCAGCAGCGCATCCGGCGTCAGCTGATCCGACTTTACACTGACTACCTTCGGGAGCTGATTGTCCCCCTCCCCTTCGTCGACCGCGACTGCGCGCACGGCATTGAGCGCGCGCATACTGCGGCAACTGCGAAACAGCACATTGCAGCGATACGCACCGTTGACGGCACTGTACCACACGAGCGGCACGGAAACAAGCAGCGCGCACGGCGTAGACAGGAACAGCGCGATCATTGCAGCGTGAATTGCCTGAGAAACAGTCGCTACCTTGAGCACACTCTCGAGCACGGCAACCAAAATCGCAATGCAGAGCCCTGCCGGTGCGAGATAGTCGATCCATTTCGGCGCGGGAAACTCTGCCGTAGAGTGGATCTCTCCGCCGACTGCATCTTTCAATGTCTTCTGTGCGTGCTGCGTCACGACCGCAATCAGAATCGTCACAAGCCGGTATACAAGCAGAAAAACAGCAGCATCTACCGGTTGTCCGACTGCCAGTGTGCCGATCACGCACACGATGATGAGCACTGCCGGCCGAAACACCTGCCGCGCAAGGATACACGAGAGCGCTGCAGCGAGATAGTCATAGCCACAGATGAGCACGGACAAAATCAAAAGCACGTAGCGCAGTGCCGTGCTGTGCAAAAGCGCACCGATCACGCATAGGACGAGCGCCGCAAAGAGCCGCGCGATCAGCGCAAGGCTCAGCTCCGTTTCCGGAAACAGGCGCAGCGTTTTCCAATCATACTCCGGCCGATCCGCAGCAAAGCAGCTCGCGGACAGGCGCGTCAGAAGTTCCTGAAAATTCATGGGTATCCCCCTTGTTCAGACGGAGCAGTATGCGAGAGCTCAGGCTTTCCCATCGCAGCCGAGCACGTCGATGATCTTATGCTTGACAAGTTGCTTGATATTCTCGCGTGCAGGGCCGAGGTACTTTCTGGGGTCGAATTCCGACGGATGCTCAGCCAGATACTTGCGCACCGTTCCGGTCATGGCCAGACGCAGGTCAGAGTCAATGTTGATCTTGCATACGGACAAGCGCGCGGCCTGACGCAGCTGATCCTCCGGCACACCGATCGCACCGGGCATATTGCCGCCGAATTCATTGATCATCTGCACATATTCCTGCGGCACGGAAGACGAGCCGTGCAGCACGATCGGGAAGCCAGGCAGACGCTCGGACACTTCCTCCAGAATGTCAAAGCGCAGCTGCGGCTTCGTTCCGGGTTTGAACTTATAAGCGCCGTGGCTCGTGCCAATGGCGATGGCCAACGAATCGCAGCCGGTGCGTTCAACGAACTCCTGCACATCCTCCGGGCGCGTGTAGGACGAGTCCTCAGCCTTGACCTTCACATCATCTTCAATACCGGCCAGCGTGCCAAGCTCCGCTTCGACAACGACGCCATGCGCGTGTGCATATTCCACGACCTGACGCGTCATCGCAATATTCTCTTCAAACGGTTTGGACGAGGCATCAATCATGACGGACGAAAATCCGTCATCCACGCAGGACTTGCACAGCTCGAACGAATCGCCATGATCCAGATGCAGACAGATCGGCAGACCGGTCTCGATCACGGCAGCCTCCACAAGCTTGACCAGATACGTGCGGTTGGCGTACTTGCGTGCACCGGAGGACACCTGCAGGATCACCGGAGCGTTGCACTCCTTTGCGGCCTCAGTGATACCCTGAATGATCTCCATGTTGTTCACATTGAACGCACCGATGGCGTAACCGCCGGCATACGCTTTTGCAAACATTTCCTGAGAAGTAACAATCGACATTGACAAGTCAACTCTCTTTCATATAATATAAGAAACGGTGATAAAATGAATGCCCCCGATAAGGGGTTCAATTCATTTTACACATGTTTCGAGATAATATCAATAGCAGAATTCAATGTTCCCTTAAAATCTATCAATTTTGTGAATTTGTGGAGGTAAGCTATGTCCGGTGTATTGAAGGGTGCGTGTATCTTTGGGCAGTCCGGTGGGCCAACTGCTGTCATCAACGCCAGTGCTTACGGTGTGCTCAAGACCGCATTGGAATCGGATGCCATCACCAATGTTTACGGCGCGGCGCACGGTATTCGCGGAGTTCTGGATGACCGTCTGTATGACATCTGTCAGGAGGATCCGGACGAGCTCCGTCTGCTGCTGCATACACCGTCGTCAGAATTGGGCTCCTGCCGTTACAAAATGGCCGACCCGGAAGCGGACGACACGGATTATCGGCGCATTCTGGAGATCTTCCGCAAATACGACGTGCGCTACTTCTTCTATAACGGCGGCAACGACTCTATGGACACCTGCAATAAGATCAGCCGCTATATGCAGGCGCACGATTGGGAGTGCCGCGTGATGGGCGTACCCAAGACGATCGACAACGATCTCTTCGGCACTGACCACTGCCCCGGCTATGCCAGCGCCGCCAAGTACATAGCGACCTCGTGCATGGAGGTCTCCAAGGACTGCCGCGTGTATGATAACGGTACGATCACGGTCATCGAGATCATGGGGCGTCATGCCGGATGGCTGTCCGGCAGCGCTGCACTGGCGACATACTGCGGTTCCGGACCCGATCTGGTCTACCTGCCGGAGGTGGACTTTGATATGGAGCGATTCTTTGCCGATGTGCATCGTGTTTATGAGCAGAAGAACAGCGTGCTGATTGCTGTCTCCGAGGGCATCCACTATGCCGACGGCTCGTTCGTGTCCGAGGCGAAGGCCTCCGCAACAGACGGTTTCGGCCATGCGCAGCTCGGTGGTCTGGCTGCGCGTCTGGCACAGGCACTCAAAGAGCGCGAGCACGCAAAGGTCCGCGGCATCGAACTCTCGCTGCTGCAGCGCGCCGGTGCGCATCTGGCGTCTCAGACCGATATTGACGAGGCATTTGCTGCCGGTAAAACGGCGGTTGAGGCTGCCATCGCCGGTGAAACCGGCAAGATGGTCGCCCTTATGCGTGAAATGGTCGATGGAAAATATACCTGCCGCATGGAGCTTATTCCACTGGCCGACGTCGCAAACTACGAGAAGAAAGTGCCGGTCGAATGGATCGTCCCGGAGGGCAACAATGTCACGCAGGATTTTATTGACTATGCCCTGCCGCTCATTCAGGGTGTGCCTGAGATTCCCGTGGAAAACGGTCTCCCCCGCTATGCACGGCTGAAAAAAGTGCTTGCAAAATAAAGATCAGCAGAGCCGGTGATCATCGCCGGCTCTGTTCGTGCGTAAATCCGCTGTTCAAACAGCCCAAAGTATGCTATACTAATTTGCTATCTACTTTATTATCTACATTTCAAACATAACGAAGGAGTTTCCCAAATGATCACTGTTGATGACCTCTCGCTGCAGTACAGCGGCGCACCGCTGTTTTCCAAGGTAAACCTGCAGTTCACCCCCGGCAACTGCTACGGCATCATCGGCGCAAACGGCGCCGGAAAATCCACATTCCTGAAGATCCTCTCCGGTCAGCTCGAGCCAAGCTCCGGCGGCGTGCATATCGATCCCAAGGCAAGAATGTCCGTTCTCAAGCAGGATCAGACCATGTATGACGCCTACACCGTCATGGACACGGTGATCATGGGCAATCAGCGCCTGTATGACTGCGGCAAGGAGAAGGACGCCATCTACGCCAAGGACGAGATGACGGACGAAGACGGCATCCGCGCCTCCGAGCTTGAGGAGGAGTTTGCGGATCTCGGCGGCTGGGAGGCAGAGTCGGATGCCTCGCGCATCCTGCAGGGGCTGGGCGTCTCGCCGGAGTTTCATGAGACGATGATGTCCGACATGGATCCGCGCCTGAAGGTGAAAGTCCTGCTTGCACAGGCGCTCTTCGGCCACCCGGACATCATTCTGCTCGACGAGCCGACGAACAACCTCGACCTTGCGAGCGTCGTCTGGCTGGAGGATTTCCTGATGGACTACGATGGCACCGTGCTCGTCGTGTCGCATGACCGTTACTTCCTCAATAACGTCTGCACGCACATCGTCGATATCGACTACGGCAAGATCAAGATGTATGTCGGCAACTATGACTTCTGGTACGAGTCGAGCCAGCTGATGCAGAAGCTCGTCAAGGATCAGAACAAGCGCGCCGAACAGAAGATCCAGGAGCTGCAGGCGTTCATCGCCCGGTTCTCCGCCAACAAGTCCAAATCCCGTCAGGCGACGTCCCGCCGCAAACTGCTCGAGAAGATCGCCGTTGAGGACATGCCCGCCTCCAGCCGCCGCTATCCGTGGGTCGGCTTCAAGGCCGAGCGCGAGCCGGGCAAGGATCGCCTGTTCGTGACGGATATCAGCAAGACCGTCGACGGCGAAAAGCTGCTCAACCATGTGAGCTTCATCGTCGGCAAGGAGGACAAGATCGCCATCCTCGGCAAGAACGAGCTTGCCGTGACGATGCTCTTCAAGATCCTCATGGGCGACGAAGAACCGGACGAGGGCACAGTCAAATGGGGCGTCTCGACCACGCAGGCCTACTTCCCCAAAGATCACAACAGCTATTTTGAAAACTGCGACTACGACCTCATCGACTGGATGCGCCAGTTCTCCGCAGATAAGCGCGAGAGCTACCTGCGCACGTTCCTCGGCCGTATGCTCTTTTCCGGCGACGATGTGTACAAGCAGGTCAAGGTTCTCTCCGGCGGCGAGAAGGTGCGCTGCATGATCTCGAAGATGATGCTCTCGGGCGCGAACTTCCTCGTTTTTGACCAGCCGACAAATCATCTCGACCTCGAGAGCATCGCGGCACTCAATAACGGTATGGATGCCTTCCCGTATAACATTATCTTTACCAGCCATGACCACCAGCTCACGCAGACGGTCGCCAACCGCATCATTGAGATCACACCGGACGGCATCATTGACCGCCGCTGCACGTATGACGAATATATGCACATCTCCGGTCAGGAAACGGAATAAACCATGGAGCAGCTTGCAAAAAACCAACTGCATACTGTCGAGATCACGGGGTATACATCCGAAGGTGCCGGTGTGTGCCACATCGCCGGACGCGCGGTGTTTGTTAAGGGCGCGCTTGTCGGTGAGACATGGCAGGTCCGCATACTGAAGGTGACGGCAAATGCCGTCTACGGCAAGGCGGAGCAGTGCCTGTCCCCTGCCGCTGCGCGCACAGAGCCGCCCTGCCCTGTCTACCGCACCTGCGGCGGCTGCAGCCTGCAGCATATGGATTACGGTGAGCAGCTGCGCATGAAGCGTGCGCGCGTCAACGATGCGCTCACACGTATCGGCGGCGTTTCGACGCCGGTGCAGGATATCATCGGCATGGAATACCCGCTCTGCTACCGGAACAAAGCAATTTATGCCGTCGGCATGAAAGACGGCCGCGTGGTCAAGGGCTTTTACCGCGCATCCAGCCATGATGTCACGCCGGTCGAACAGTGTCTGCTCCAGCTCCCGCTTGCGGACAAGGCGGCGCAGGCGGTCTGCGACTGGATGAATCTGCGTGGCATCGTCCCCTATGATGAGCAGACCGGCCGCGGTACGGTGCGCCACCTGTTCACGCGCTGCGCCATGCACACGCCCGACGCCGTGCTTTGCATCGTCTCTGCGCGCGGCTTCGGCGCGAAGACGGAGGAACTTGTTGCATACCTGCGTGAGCATTGCCCGGAGCTGACCGGTATCGTGCTCGATATCAACAAGCAAAAGGGCAATGTCGTGCTCGCCGGAGATTTTTATACACTCTGGGGGTCACCGGAGCTGACCGACCGGCTCTGTGGGCTGACATTCACGCTCTCACCGCAGGCTTTCTATCAGGTCAATCCCGTGCAGGCCGAGCGACTGTATGAGCGCGCGGTGGAGTATGCCGTCAACGCGCCGAGGGATCAGGTGCTGGATCTGTACTGCGGCGCAGGGACGATCAGCCTGTGTCTGGCGCGCAAGGCCGCGCACGTCATCGGTGCGGAGATCGTGCCGGAGGCGATCGAGAATGCGCGCCGGAATGCAGAGAGAAACTGCATGGATAACGTAGAGTTTCTCTGCGCCGATGCCGGCGCCGCAGCGGCGGAGCTGGCCCGGCGCGGTGTCCGGCCGGACTGCATCGTGGTCGATCCGCCGCGCAAGGGCATACAGCCGGATGCCATTGACGCAATGGTGTCCATGCAGCCGCCGCGGATCGTCTACGTCTCCTGCGACCCGGGCACACTTGCGCGCGACGTGAAGCTGCTCACGCAGCGCGGCTACACGCTCACGCAGGCGCTGGCTGTGGATATGTTCCCGCAGACGCCGCATGTTGAGACGGTTGTCTTGCTTTCCAAGGGCGAGGTCGACTCGAAAAAGATTCGGGTTG